>Ga0181520_10000956_pt1 | contig 61394 bp, 45 predicted proteins | sample PEATcosm2014_Bin_29_FD_132451 | JGI IMG/M metagenome (GOLD analysis project Ga0181520, IMG submission 132451) | Peatland microbial communities from MTU Mesocosm Facility, Houghton, MI, USA - PEATcosm2014_Bin02_30_metaG | ecosystem: Environmental > Terrestrial > Soil > Wetlands > Peat | place...
TAAGATATCCTTTGCTCATTAATAAATTGCCCAAATCTGCATAATATTGTTTTGGCCACATCTTTGTGAAGTGTCTTGACCCGGGTGCAAAGCCTATATATTTGTCAAAATCAACGAGTTGAGATTTTGTACTATGGGGGAGATAAAAATCGAGCCCTTCTTCATCAAGTTCAAAATTATATAGTGCCTGGGCATATCTTTGAGGAATAGGCGCAGCATTCCGAAGTATGTTATATTTAAAATTGACGAGGAAAAATTTAGCCGGTGTTCTTTTATTAAATTTAACAGCCGGCGCTTTAACGTTCCTTCTTAATTGAAATGACCGGAAATTATTTTGAAGATCAATCACTAAATCATATTTGATGTTTTTAAGAGTTTTAATAAGAAATTGCTTTTCATTTGACTTTATTTTATATTCAAAAATTCTTGAAAGATATGGATTAAACTGGAGAAGCTCTTTGTATTGTTCTTTCAAGATAAAATCGATTTTGATGTCAGGGTATTTCTTTTTGATCGATCTTATTAAGGGCGTAGTCAAAAGGATATCACCTAGGGAGCTAAGCCTGATTATTAGTATGCTTTTTTTATCGGATAAGTCCAATGAGTTTTATCTGCCAAAAATCTTTTAAAAGATATATTAATTTAATCATTTAGTCCTTTTACTTCCACTTAAATATTGCAGATTTCCTGTTTCTAAGCTATTTTTGGGTGAAATTTTTAGGTAAAAAAGATGTCAACACTAACGTCGGCTGGAACTAATAAGTTTTCCGATGATTCAATTGAAAAACGGGTTTATAATATAATTGAAAGTCTGATTAAATATTTACCGGTTTTAAATGACCGGAACCGCCTTGGCTATTCTTTATATAAATTTATGAAAGGAGAAGGAGATAATCCTGCTATTACACTTAAGAATGCAAAAGTGAAAATTGAGGGGATATCAATTGAAGAACTTGCTAAAAAAATTTCCGTTGAACTTGAAAAAATTCCAAAAGAGAAATGATCCTTTTCTTAAAATAAATCAATATCCCTGCGGTATGTAAGCATTTCGTAACGATTGATTTGAAGTGACATATTTGGAGCAATATGATTCCAACAACAACCCATCATGAACAGCGGAGCTGTGACATGGTGATTCACTAATTTTTGCACAATGCTATTTAAACTAAAAGAATGATTTAAAATGATTTAACAGTTTTGTTGTTCTTGCAGATAATATTTTACGTTTATTGCTAGTAGTAAATAACACCCAACAAAATAATTAGAATCGCGTAGTGGTTATAAAGTACTACTTAGCCAACCTTCCCGATTTCCTGATCCTTATATTGAAGCTGATAGAGTTTGTAATATATTCCCCGATTTGCAAGTAATTCCTGGTGAGTGCCGGTTTCTCTTATCTCTCCCTTGTGCATTACTATTATTTTATCGGCATTTTGTATAGTCGATAATCTATGGGCAATAACTATTGCAGTCCTGCCTACCAAAAGCTTTTCAATTGCTTTCTGAATAAGAATTTCCGACTCGGTATCAATACTTGAGGTCGCTTCGTCAAGTATTAATATTTTGGGATCGTATGCTAAAGCTCTTGCGAAAGATAGTAACTGCTTTTGTCCAACGCTTAAAGTTGCCCCGCGTTCTTTTACAATTTCGTTATATTTATTTGGAAGAGCTTCAATAAATTTATCCGCTCCCACTAAAGTTGCAGCCTCAGTAATTTTCTCTAACGGTATCTCATCATTGTTCATGCTTATATTTGAACGGATTGTGCCGGAAAAAAGGAATATGTCCTGTAATACAATGGAAATATATTTCCTAAGATCCCGTTTATCAATCGTGCTTATGTCGTTTCCGTCCACAAGTATTGAACCTTTATCAAGATCATAAAACCGTGAGAGAATACTGATTATACTTGTTTTCCCAGCGCCAGTATGCCCGACAATAGCCACAGTTTCCCCCGGATTAATCTTAAACGAAACATTCTTTAAAACATATTCTTCATTATTATATGCAAACCAGACATTCTTAAACTCAATCCCCCCTTTAATGTTTACCAATTTTACATTGGTTTCAGGATTTTTAATAAAAGTTTTACTATCTAACAGTTTGAAAATTCTTTCGGAGGAAGCCATTGCTGTTTGAAGAATATTATATTTTTCTGATAAATCTCTTATCGGTCTGAAGAACATATCGGTAAGTAGGATGAATGCAATTAATACTCCCACCTGGCGGGAACCATGTATTAGCTCGCCGCCGCCGTACCAGATAATTAATCCGGTAGCTATAGAGCTTAGTAATTCAACGCCCGGATAAAAAATTGCATAGTAAAAATTAGATTGAATATTCGCCTTACGGTAATCGGAATTTATATCAAGAAATCTTTTCATCTCCGGCTTTTCTTTATGAAAAATCTGCACAATGTTCATACCCGTCACATGTTCCTGCATATAGGTATTCAACCTTGCAAGATGAAGCCTGACATTTCTATAAGATTCCCTGACCTTCTTTCTGAAAAGAAATGTACCGTAAACCAGCAAGGGGAAAACTGACAGCGTAACCAAGGAAAGTTTTGCGTCCATAAAAAACATAAAACCAAGTATCCAGAGTATTGTAAATACGTCACTGAATACCATAATAATGCCGGAAGAGAATAAATCATTTAAAGATTCAATATCATTTGTTACCCTTGTTACTAATCTGCCGATAGGGGTTTTATCGAAAAATTTTAATGAGAGCTTCTGAGTGTGTGTGAATAGCTGGGTTCTTATATCATAAATGGTCCTTTGTCCTAAGTACTGTGTATAATAATTAAGGAAATATTGAATAATGGATTGAAAAATCAGCGATGCAAGTAATAGGAAACTTATATATATAAGCCCGTTATAAATACCTCTAGAAATATATTTGTCAACGGCTATCTTAATCAGGTAAGGCCGTACTGGTCCAAAAGCTGCAACAATTATATTCATCAAAATTGCAAATACTACATATTTCTTATAAGGTCTTATATAACCCAGAAGCCGTTTCATCAACCTGGCATCGTATGCCTTGCCTAATACTTCATCTTCATTATTATCGTTAGCCATGGACTAAATTACTTTCTGATAATTTTCCCCGGTTAAAAATGATTTAATATTATCAACTGTTGTATCCATAATTCTTTCAACAGCTTCAATAGAATCAAACGCCATATGCGGTGTTATGATCACATTCTCTTTACGTAAAAGGATATTTTTCTTAAGTAATGCTTCAAGATGTTCAACTGCAACATTTTTTGTTAGCATTTGATTTTCTTCATTCAAAAGATCTTCGCCTTCAAAAACATCCAAACCGGCGCCGCCAAAAATATTGCTCTCTATTGCATAGTATAATGCTTTAGATTCAATTACACCGCTTCTTGAAGTATTTATAAACAACGCGCCCTTTTTAACTTTTTCTATATTTCCCATATTAATTAAATTGTGAGTATAAGTGTTGTAAGGGCAGTGCAATGTAATTATATCTGCATTTTTTAGCAGGTCTTCAAGTGAAACATACTGGAAATCAAGAAGCTCTGTTAAAATATGATTAGGCCGGGGATCATGTGCAATCACTTTCATGCCAAAACCTTTGGCAATTTTTATAACATGAACTCCAATACTTCCGGCGCCAATTACTCCGAGAGTTTTACCTTTCAAATCAAATCCTTGGAGACCTTCTAAGGCAAAATAATTCCTGATTGTCCTGAGATAGGCTTTGTGAAGATTTCTTGACAGCGCCAATATCAAGGCAAAAGTATGTTCTGCTACAGTATTTTCCCCATAATATGGCACGTTGGCGACAGAAATCTTTTTTGACTGAGCTTTTTTTATATCTATCTGATTGAAGCCTGTACTACGTGTAGCAATTAACTTTAACCTTTTAGCTTTGTTCAGCACATTTGAATCTATAACAGAATATATAAAAGGTGAAATAATATTTATATTTGATATTAATCCTGCATTAGTGGATTTTAACGGCTCCGGGAAGAAAAGTAATTCAAAGGTATTATCGAATTTTTTCTTTAGATATTTTTTCTCTTTTTCGGTTGTTTCGAAGAATGCTACGGATGTTTTAAGCATTGATATTCCCTAATTTAATTCTTCAAGTTCTTTTTCAAGAAGTTGTTTATAATATAGATCAGCATAAATTCCGGCAGTTTCAAGCAGTTCATCATGCGTCCCTTGTTCGGCAATTTTACCGTTTGAAAGAACGATAATTTTATCTGCGTCTTTAACTGTTGAGATTCTGTGACTTATAATTATGCTTGTCCTATCCTTCATATATTCCCGGAGATTTTTAAGTATTTCTTCTTCCGTATTTGTATCTACGGCGGAAAAAGAATCATCAAGTATTAAAATTCTAGGATCGATTGATAAAGCTCGCGCAAGGCATGCTCTCTGTTTTTGCCCGCCGGAAAGGGTAATCCCTCTTTCACCCATTATTGTGTCATATGCTTCAGGAAACGATTCAACATCCTTGTCAAAATGAGCGATCTTTGAAGACTCTATTACTTTCTCTTTATTTATTTCCCTCAGACCGTAAGAAATATTATTTGCTATCGTATCGGAAAAAAGAAATGATTCCTGCGGCGCTAAACCGATATTTGTCCTTAATGTTTGAAGCGGAATTGTCTTAACATTTTGCCCGTCAATTAAAACTTCGCCCTCAGTGCAATCATATAATCTTGGAATTAAATTTATTAAAGAGGTTTTACCTTCGCCTGTGTATCCCATTATAGCAAGCGTGGAGCCGGCCGGTACTTCAATATTGACGTCTTTTAAAATAAACGGCAGTTCTTCTCCATATTTGAACGATACATTATTAAACTGAATTTCCCCTTTTAACTCCGTTATCGCATTATTTGTCCCGACATTATCCTCAACTTCATAAGGCTCAGCAAATATTTTATTTAATCTTTTCATGCTTGCTTCACCCTGCTGAACCATATTTGTAACCCAACCGAAAGCTATCATAGGCCAGGTTAAATTTCCTATGCACATAAGGAATGCTACAATATCGCCTAAGTTTAGGCTGCGGTTAATTATTTTAATTCCACCCACCCAAATCACTACAATCGTAGATAAGCCCGTGATAAAGAATAATGCAGGCTGTAAATATGATTGAATCTTTATCATATCCATGTTACGCTGCAGATATCCCTTGCTTAAATTTTTAAATTCCTTTATCTCATTTGCTTCACGAACGTATGATTTTACAACACGGATTCCCGAATAATTTTCCTGTGCCTTAGTGGTAAGTTCGGAAAATCTTTCCTGTATTAACGTGAATTTCTCATGAATTAATTTAGCAATATTGTATACGGCTATTGAGAGAAAAGGTAACGGTACTATTGAATAAAATGTAAGACTTGGACTTATAGAAATCATCATTGTTAAAGTAATAACCAAGTTGATGACTGTATCCATCGAATACATTACAGATGGGCCTAAAAAGGTTCTGACTGCATTTATATCGTTTGTAGCGTGAGCCATAATATTGCCGGTAGAATTATTCTGGAAGTATCTCAGCGGCAGTCTCTGAATATGGTTCCAAAAGTCTGCCCGCAAGTCATACTCAATTTCCCTTGAGGCAACTATTATTGTCTGGCGGATAAAAAATCTAAAAATGCCGGCAATAGAAGTGACAAGAATGATCATCAAGGCATAATATAACAGGACGTGTACTGTAACTCTTGGTGTTAAAGCATTTATTGCATTTTTTGAAAGTAATATAATATAAACTGCCAGGGTATCGGAACAAACCATAAACACCATCCCCCACAGCAGTTTGTTTTTATATCTTACAAAATATTTTTTTAAAGTAAAAAGATTTTTCATTCAACCATTTGTTTCACAAAACTATTCTATCACCTTGAACTCTGTATATTTTTGAAGCGCTTTTGGCACTATTATTGTTCTGTTCTCTGTCTGGTAATTCTCAAGTATAGAAACCATCAGTCTGCTTGTTGCCAGTCCGGAACCATTAAGAGTATGCAGAAATTCCGGTTTATGAGTGGCTTCATTTCTAAATTTAATATTAGCCCTTCTTGCCTGAAAGTTTTCAAAATTACTGCAGGAAGAAGCTTCAAGCCATTTATTTTCTGCCGGAGACCATGTTTCGATATCGTAGCATTTTGCTGCTGAAAAAGAAAGATCGCCTGTACAAAGGAGTAAAATGCGGTACGGAATATTTAGCGCTTGCAAAATATCCTCGGCATCGCTGACAAGTTTTTCCAGTTCATCGTATGAGGTTTCGGGTTTTACAAATTTTACCATTTCGACCTTATTGAACTGGTGAACGCGTAAGAATCCTTTTGAGTCCTTTCCGTATGAACCCGCTTCTCTCCTAAAGCATGCTGAATAGCCGACAAATTTAACAGGCAATTCACTTTCATCTAGTATTTCATTCCTGTAAATATTTGTAATAGGAACCTCGGCTGTTGGGATAGGGTAAAGATCATCCTTTTCTATAAAATACATATCGTCTTCCATCTTTGGAATCTGACCGGTACCTTTCATTGAATCCCTGTTCACAAGAAAAGGCGGAAAAATTTCCTTGTAACCGTGATTTTGAATATGATAATCAAGCATAAAGTTTATTAAAGCACGTTCAAGCGTTGCTCCTTTACCCATATACAAGGGGAAACCGGAGCCGGATATTTTTGTCCCGCGTTCAAAATCCAATATTTTTAATTTTTTGCCAAGTTCTATATGATCCAGAATTTTAAATTTATGATCAAATGAAAACCCTTCAGGTAGCCACTTCTTTGATTCAATATTGTCTTCTGCAGACTTACCCACCGGAACAGAAGCATGGGCAATATTAGGCGTATGGCGGAGTATGTTCTCTATTTTATCTTCAACTTCTCTCAACTTCACATCAAGTTGGGTAATTTGATCGGATACAAGTTTCATTTCCGCAAGAAAAAACGCTGTATCCTGTCCTTTTTTCTTCATCATGGGAATTTGGGTCGAAACTTGATTACGCTTTGATTTTAATTCATCAGTTTTGGAAATTAAGGCGCGCCGATCTTCGTCGTATGCAATAATTTCAGCTACCACATCTTTGGAGTTTTTATTTAATAATCCCTGCCGGATAATAACGGGATTTTCGCGGATAAATTTGAGATCAAGCATAAATTTCTTTCTTACATTAAAAACAATATTTTTATTTAACTACTATATTGTAAATTTTATTTTTTACGAAAACTTCTTTTAATATTGTTTTACCTTCAAGGTACTTTAACACCTTGTCTTCTACCATTACGGCTTTTTTTACTTCTTCTTGTAAGCTATTAATAGACATCTCAATTGTAGCTCTTAGTTTACCATTAATCTGGATGGCAAAATTAACTTTATCTTCAATCAGGGCTTCAGGATCGGCGTTATACCAAAACGGGCTTTTGAATATAGATTCATTCCTGCCTATTATCTGCAAACATTCTTCAGCAAGATGAGGCGCCATAGATGATGTTAGTATTCCAAATCTTTCAAGCGCATAAGCTTGAATTTCAGGCGTGCATTTATCAAGTAATTTAACCAATTCATTTAATAGCTCCATTAAAGAAGCTATTGCAGTGTTGAATCTGAAATTATTTATCTCTTCATCAAATTTTTTAATAGTCTGGTTTATTTTCCTGTATACTCCTTTTTCTTCATCTTTTAATAAGCCAATATCATAAGTACATTTTGCGGCAGCTTTATCCAATAATTTCGGAAAGCGACCGAATAATTCATAAGTACGTTGAACAAACCTGTCTGTACCCGAAATTCCTTTATCGCTCCAGTCACCGCCCATTTCATAGGGACCCATAAACATTAAGTAGAGCCGAAATACATCCGCTCCAAACTTTGATGTGAATTCATCAGGGTTTACGACATTGCCTTTGGACTTAGACATCTTGGCCCCCTGGTTTGTTATTGTGCCTTGATGAATAAGATTAAGGAAAGGTTCATTTGAATTTGTATAACCAAGGTCCCTTAAAAATTTATGGATAAATCTTGCATACAAAAGATGCATGGTCGCATGCTCGGCACCGCCCACATATCTATCCACAGGCACCCATTTATCTGTAAGAGAAGTATCAAATATTTTATCTTTGAATCCTGGATTCAGATATCGGAAATAATACCATGAAGAATCGACAAATGTGTCCATAGTATCAGCATCGCGTTTTGCATCCCTTCCGCATTTAGGGCATTTAACATTTGTGAATTCTTTGTTTGATGTTAAAGGAGATTCTCCTCCAGGTTTAAATTCAACATCATAGGGCAATTCAACGGGTAAATCTTTTTCTTCTACAGGCACTTCTCCGCAATCTGGACAATGAATTATCGGAATTGGAGTGCCCCAGTATCTTTGACGTGAAATAAGCCAATCACGCAGACGGTAATTTATTTTTCTTATACCGATTCCTGTATTTTCGAGATAGTCGATCATTTTAGTTTTAGCGTCGGTTACATAAAGTCCATCAAGGAAATCGCTGTTTATTGCGGAGCCGTCACCCGTGAATGCTTTGCCGTCAAATCCATCGGATGTTTTGACCGTTCGTATAATAGGAAGATTAAACTTTTCTGCAAACTCCCAATCCCGTTCATCCTGACCCGGAACCGCCATTATTGCTCCCGTTCCATAGGTAACCAAAACATAATCGGCTATCCATATAGGAATTTTTTTATCATTTACGGGATTAACAGCATAAGCGCCCGTAAAAACTCCGGTTTTTTCTTTTACAGTTGAAGTTCTGTCGATTTCCGACATTAACTTGGTTGAACTTTTATATTTCTCAACTTCCGGTTTAAATTTATTTGTTGTAATAGTATCAACCAAAGGATGTTCCGGAGCAAGAACCATATATGTAGCGCCGAATAAAGTATCTGGTCTTGTGGTAAATACGGTTAATATTTTATCATGTCCGTCAATTTTAAAATTAACTTCTGCGCCTGTGCTTTTACCTATCCAGTTTTTTTGCATCACTTTGGTTTTTTCAGGCCAGTTGATATTATCAAGTTCTTTAAGTAATTCCTCGGCATAGTCTGTAATTTTAAAAAACCATTGCGTAAGATTTTTTTGAATAACGAGAGTGCCGCACCGCTCGCATGTTCCGTCTGCCTGAACCTGCTCGTTCGCTAAAACTGTCTGGTCCTTCGGGCACCAATTTACGGGAGCATTTTTTCTGTACGCCAGTCCCTTTTTGTATAATTGAAGAAATAACCATTGATTCCATTTGTAATATTCCGGTACGCAGGTCATAAGTTCGCTGTCCCAGTCATACATACAGCCTATTTTCTTTAACTGTTTGCGGATATCTTTAATATTCGTCATGGTGCTGTCATATGGGTGTATGCCGGTTTTGATTGCATAATTTTCAGCAGGCAGTCCGAAAGCATCGTAGCCCATGGGCTCGAAAACATTGAAACCTTTTAATTTTTTATACCGGGCCCATGAATCCGTAGGTCCGTAATTATACCAATGACCGCAATGAAGCTTTGCACCTGAAGGGTAGATAAACATTACAAGGCAGTACAACTTGCTATCTGTTTTGGATAAATCAGTCTTATGGACATTATTATCTTCCCAAAACTTCTGCCATTTCGTTTCTATTTTTAAATAAGGATAACGCATATTTATCAGGATTTTTTAAAGTAATTGTAAATTTATCGAAATAAGCGTGGATTTCAAATTATTTCAGGGCACGTGGATCTTTATATGTGGATTAAATCATTAATGACTAAAATAATTAACGATATTTTTCAAAAGCTAACATAGAAATTTTCAAGTTTAATCAAAATTCGCGGGCTGTCTTCTACCTTGTTGCTTAAAGGTTTTTATAAGAATTTATCAACCACGGCTTTAAAAGAATTCTCTTCATCTCTTTCCATTATATGCACAGAAATGCAGAGATCGGGAATATTCTTATTCTTTCAAACCCGCCAACTAAACCTGATACCTACCAGCTTTATCTGTTTTAATAGGATATGCAAGTAACGAGTTTTTGATATCACTCAAAAAACAAACCCTTTTGGCGCCGTCTTATTAATATGCCTTTAATTATACTTACCATACTGTAAATCAAAGTTATTACAAATGCTATTTCAGCTATTATGCCAAAAATTAAAGTTATCATTACAGCAATAGCCATAAACGGATTTTCTATGTCTTGTATCATATTTTAGTCTTTCTTAAATTATATTTGCTTTTCGTTATTAGCTAAATTATAAATGTATAGCCTTATCTGTAATAATTCTGTCGTCTATCCCTTTTACCGCATCTAAGACAGAAATAATCGCCCAATTTGTAACCCCCATTAGCTATTTTGTTTTCCAAAATCATACAGGAATACTGTGATATGGTCCTATATCATAGGATAAAAATTTTATTCATAATAATTCAGTTATAAATTACATATAGATATAAAGCGGGAAAATAGATCTAAAGGATGAAAAAGGGACTACATCTTTTGGATGAGTAATAATACAACTTGGATAGTCGTCAAGAATATATAGTCCCTATCGAGTTCTGCTGGAAGGTAACTGATCTCCATGTAAAGGTGTAATAAAAAGTAGACTCCTGAACTGCTATGGCTCGCTTGTAATACTCCTTTAAGTTCCACGCATGCACGCTGTTGCTGAAACCGCGAACATATACTTACCTGTCACGAATTCAAGTCAAAATTTTTTTAGGTGGTAGTTTTTGTTTTGGCAATATTTGCGAAGATACCCAACCAACAAGCCAAATCAATGTTAATATTATAGGCGCCTATGCCAGCGGTTATCTTAATTATGGGTCTCGACGGAATCCAAACAACATAGCCTCATCCAATTAGTAACGTCCATGCTTCACTTGGCATTCATTTTAGTAATAAAAGTTTCTTGACCGATATATAATTACCTGCTTGTATCTTATACAAGTATACTCCGCTGGCTAAATGATATTTATCACTTGAAAACTGTATGTTATAAATTCCGGCTGTTTGTTCTTTATTTACAAGTGTAGCAATTTCTGCTCCAAGAATATTATAAACTTTTAGTACAACTTTACCGCTAACAGGGATCTGGTAGTTTATTATCGTTGATGGATTAAATGGATTGGGATAATTTTGAGATAGCTCATATTTTTTAACAGTATTGTTAATCGTATTAATACTGGTAACATAAGATGTTATTGCAAAAGTAGAACTACTTAAACCGGATAAACTGGTATTGCCTATGCTGGTTACCGTTATTTTATATGTTGAATCCGGTTTCAATATTGATGGAACGTGCCATTGATATTCATTGGTCAAGGAAAAAATATTATCACCAATAACCAAAGCAGTATTATTCCCGTTCATAAGGTCTATATTTACCGCCTCGCTGATATTAGATTCCCAGCGGATTATATAATTTGAATCTAAATAGATTTTCTCTCCGCCGTTTGGAAATAATACTTTTATGAACGGGGAAGCAGTGTTAAAGCTCTCTACATTTGACCAGTAACTTGTCCCGGCAGCATTTGTGCTGTTTACCCGCCAATAATATACCGCAGTACTGTTAACCGTGTTAAGTGTAAAGTAAGTCGAGCTTAAGTTTGAATTATCAACTACTGGGTTGGTGAATGAAGAATTGGTTGAGATTTGCAGATGATACGTTTGAACAATTCCACGTGTACCCCAAACCAATTTTACTGGAGCTTTTTCGTTTACAATTTCACTATCTTTTGGAAATAAAGGAACCGGAATATAAGTAGAATCCACTGTTTGCGGTATGCCGAATGCAAAATCACCTAATGTTGATGTTGTAAATGTTAATTCATCTTTTGTTGAGTCATAGTTTGTAGCCAAAGGAAAAAAGTTACTATTGATACTCGATCTCGCATAAACAATAGTTTCTTTAGGATTCGTAATAGCCGGATAATATTTAAGATTAACCTGAACATCGCCGGTATATGAAGTAATACCTTGCTGTTTAATATTGAAATAATTTGATACCATAAGTGGTGCCGTTAAAGCAAACATTGGATTTATTGGTGCATAATTGTACATTGAAACAGTTGCATTTGCTTTAAGCGAAAAGTTTAATGAATCAAATTTTATTGTAATTCCGGTTGTATCGTATGGGGTATTAAACTTATATGTATTGCCCCGTAAAACTTCAAGATTCACATTTGCTTCCGCTAGACCGCTTGTCCATGGAAATTTATAGACCCGGTAAGACATTTGACCTAAAGGAAGATACAATTCAAGTGCAATAGAATTATCCGGGTGGACTTCCGTTGCTGCAGGCGAGCCAGTGGCGCTTGCACCACCCCAGCCGATAAGTGTATTTCCGTTTGATAACCTTTGAACTGAACCCATTGAACTATTAAAAATATCCGGATTGTGTCTGTATTCCCAAACTAAATCAGCAGTTTTGTTCTGTTCATCTAACTTATATTCCACAGCTCGGGAATATTGCGGTGAATGTTGATTTCCATTATCCATCAAAGTTAAATCGCCGTTTGGTAGCAGACGTGCATCATGCTGCAATGAAAAATAATTCGGATAGTTTGATGCGTTTTCATTTAGAAACCTGTACTGGTTTTGTTTACCTCCCAATATCCAATCGATATTTCCTGTCTGCCGGTCTATTTTTATAATACTGGAAAGATGTCTCATTGAAAAAAGGATATTTCCATTTTCATCCACTTCTAATGAATTTCCGTGGATCAAGTCTACGATGTTTTGAGTAAGGTCAAAATATGAATCTGTGATTGGAAGATAATCCCAGGTCCTCCATTGAAAAACCACATTTTTTGATGCATCGAGTTCCTGTATTACAGACCCAATTACGGTAGCACTTGAACTTCCGCCGTACTGACTCATATCAACAAGTTCCGGATCATCTGCAAAAACAAGCGCATGTCCGTTAGGTAAAAGGCGGAAGTCATGTGTATCTGCAGTATATCCGTTACCGCATTGGATAGTATCTATGGGGGTTAAGCTTGTGTCCAGTAATATCCAGTTTACATCGAAAAACACTCCATTAAAAGTTATAATTTCAGCATATGAAAGCTCACCGTTCGGTTGTACTTTGAAATCTATTGCTGTCTGATCGGTCCTTTTGTATTTTACAACACTTCCATCATTATTTAATATTATTATGAAATTCCCAAAAGAATAAGTTGCTGCAAAATAAACATTATCATTAGCTAAAAATATTTTTCCATCTGCTGGATTATTGGAAGTATCCACCGATATTTTTGGAAAATCAGAAGGCAGCGCATTCGTTGCTGTAATTTTTGCTGGTGATTTATAAACCTTGTTGACTGTTATTGGTTTATATATTTTAGCGTCGCCTATTAGTGATAATGGATTTATATTTATTCTTTGAATAAGCGGGGTTGTCTTAAAATGTATTTTAACCGCGGGTAAAGCATCTCCGCCGGTTGTCTTAATGCCTTGAATAACATTAACGCTTACAACCTCGTTTGCGGTAAATTGCAAATTAGGAATGAACAAAATAGTCTTGTTATCATCTGATAATTTTGTTCTTCCCTGATGTACTCCGCTAATTGACCCGGTAACTGAGAATTCATTTGGTGAAAGACTTGACTGATCAATATTTTCATTTGATTTTAAGATAATATTTGCACCCAGAGAAATAAGTATGGAGTTATCTTTCGGCGAGATATAAACAAATGATTGTGAAAAGATAATATTACTTGAAAATATTAAAATGAAAACAAATAAACAATAATTTAATATTTTCATTACAATACCTTTCATTAATTCAATTGATTTTGAAATATAATATTATTGACAAAGACATGCTAAATTTGGTCTAATTTATTTTCTCATAATCTGATATTTTTAAGGTTATTAGAAATTGAACGGAAAATAATTTGTTAAGAAAGAGCTATTGAATAAATAATATTAAAATATAAAACCAAAAAATATTATAATCACTTCCATTGAGCTATAATAAAGATTTAACTTTTTCTCATTATTCTTATATCAAGGAATTATTTATTTTCTGCTGTATCAACTAAAAGTATGTATAAAATAAAATCAACATCTGATGATTTACAAAATATTATTATTTAACTTTGTTAAAATAAAGTTCAATATTAGTCGGGCATATCCTATCATAATTTGGTGAATGGAAATCCGCTATTGTATGAAGCGGTTTTTGATTCTCATCGGGCAGACAATATCCAAAAGATAGGAAAATAAATGAATTTTTTCTGCACGATGATAGTGCGCCGGACAGAAGAGCGAACTATCCTTTCTCCGGGTAGTATATAAAAATTTATTAACTTGAAATAAAGAAAGAAAAGCAAAATGAAATATAATTTCTGGTTTATTGAATTATCCCGATGTATCCTTCTTTCTACGATTTTTATCGCGATATTTTCGCAGTCGGATATAATTGCGCAGTCAAAACAGGAAAAAACATTCTTTGTTCGTCCTCCGACAGTCGATCCCTCCTATAATATGGCTGTGACAGCGCCATTACACAGGTTTGAGCCGACTGCAAAATGGATATGGACTTTACGCACTTCCGATGCACAGGTCATTTACGTCCGGAAGACATTCAACCTCAAAATGTTGCCGCATTCGGCTACTCTTTATATTACGGCAGACAATCGGTTTGTTGTTTGGGTAAACGAACATCGAATCGGCGCCACGCCTGACTCGACAGACGATCTTGTCTGGACGAATGTTCAGCATTTCAATATAGGTACATATTTAACTAAAGGCAGGAACGTAATTTCCATTCAGGGAGAGAATCAAGGTGGTGCCGCGGGTATTCTGGCAATGCTAAAAGTTAATGGATCTGTTTTCCTTAGTACTGATGAATCGTGGAAAGTCTTGGATCAAGCTACTCCACCTGATTTGTGGAATACTATTGCATTGGATGATTCCTCCTGGAAGAATGTAACAATTATTGCACCCTATGGTTCCGGTGTCTGGGGAAGTAAGCTAATAGACTGGCCAGGTGAGGAAGCAGATGAAGGCTATCTGAAACACATTTCCATTCCTCCAAAGAAAGTCACTATCCTGTTTGGTAAAAATCAAATCACTGGCGCTGAAACTTTAGCCAGCCATAAGATTGGTCAGGCAATCATCTCCCCGGATTCAGAGTCGGATAGCACACGGCGTGTTTTACAGTTTGACTTCGGGCAAGAATTGGCGGGAAGATTGCAGGTTTGCGGGACACAAGGGATACATGTAATTGTATCAACCGGTGAATCGCTCCAGGAATGCAATCATCAGGAACCCGCGCTGGACAATCATGGTCCCTTTTCACTTACATTAAATGGAATTCAACCGGCATCTACACCATATACAGCTTTTCGTTATGCCACTCTTCAATACAATGGGTCCATGCCTCTTCATATAACACAAGTGCGATGCGACTTCAAATACTATCCGGTTCAATACTCCGGATCGTTCAACTGCTCCGATTCACTCCTTACTCGGATTTGGTATACAGGTGCGTATACAGCTCATCTCTGTATGCAAGAAGATATCTGGGATGCCCCAAAACGCGATCGAGGTCTCTGGATCGGAGACTTGCAGGTTACCGGACAGACAATCAACGTCGCATTTAGCGATCGGTTTTTGATGGAACGTTCCATCGAACGTGTGCGGGATCAGGCACAGGGAGGACGCCCTGATACTGCACTTCCAGTGAGTGAAGTCAACTCGATTCCCGGATATTCCGCTGCATGGTTCTGCACCCTTGTGGATTACTACCTCCAACAAGGGAATAAAGCCTTTCTATTTCGACAACACGCGAAAATTATTTCTCTCTTGGAGTATTTAAAGACCGATTTTGATGACGGGAATCTTTTTAACAATCCACATAAGGTGTGGGATTTTTGTGACTGGTCGCCGGGTTTCATAATAGACGGTCCCCTTGCTCGAGCTACCACAGATCTTTATATAATTCTTGGAGTTCGAAAAGCCCTCTATCTCCTTGATCAACTGGGAGACACGACAAACGCCGACCGTTTCAAAAAATGGGAAAGTCAACTAATTCAAGCAGCACGCTCTAATCTTTATGATGCTCAAATTGGCTCCTTTAGTAACCGCCTTCAAGAAAACGTGATGGCAATTCTCTCAGATGTAGCTGTGTCGCAACAGGATTCCATAATATACTCTCGTATTATTAAGCCGGGAGGTCCTGCTTGGATAGTGCCAAACGGATCGAGCCTAAGTGATAGCGAAGTGATGTCTCCCTACTATGGTTACTTTGTTCTCTCCGCGATGGATAAACTCCATAAGGATCAAGATGCCCTGAGTCTTTTACGAAAATATTGGGGCGATATGCTCTTACGGGGTGCGGCTACATGGTGGGAAATGTTCGACCCATCCTGGCCGCGTGACTTTAGTTGGGTAATTGATAGATTGAATTATGTTAGCTTAAGCCATGGATGGTCATCTGGTCCTACATCCTTTTTAACCGAACACATCCTGGGTGTGCGACCGACTGCACCCGGTTATGAGGATGTCATCATCCAACCAAATTTGTGCGACCTTGAATGGGTGGAAGGTAATGTTCCAACTCCGCATGGAATCATTTACGTAAAAGCGTCTCGCCAAAAGAATCAGCTCGCAGTCAAGGTTAAGCTCCCCGCTGGTATCCGGGCGCATATCGAAGTTCCAGGCACATCGCAGGACGTCAATCGTCAGGGTGAATACATCGTTATATCAAAATAATGATTAGCGGCTGGTTTAGAAATATACTTTGGGAAAAAGAAAAAAAATAATTTAATTACAAAAGGGGGTATAAGCCCGTTCACAAAATACAACATATACATGTATAATCAGATACAAGAACTACTAACAAACTATGGCGAAATTTCTGTATTATTTTTTGATGCAGGTGAATGGAAAAAATCGGAAACATGGGAGGCTGAAAAGCTTTTCAAAATGATATACAGGTTGCAATCAAATATTATTATCAATGACCATTGCGGTGTGGCAGGCGACTATTCAACTCCCGAGCAACAAATTGGAAATTTTAATAATAAACGCAATTGGGAGTCGAACATGACATTTACTGGTTTTTAGTCGTGGCATGGATTTCAAACCAAAGTTATTTCGTATGAAGATGGTTTAAAATACCTTATATCTTGCGCTGGGGGGGGAGATGGTAATCTGCTAATGAATATTGGCCAAAACCGACCGGACAAATCGACCCCCTCGAAGTTGAACGTTTGCAGCGTATTGGCAAATGGCTCGAAAAAAATGGCGAAGCCATTTATGGCACACGGGGCGGTCCCTACAAACCTGGCAAATGGGGTGCCTGCACGTTTAAAGAAAGCTACATTTATATTCAAATTTTAGATTGGTCTCAAACTCCCGAAATATTTCCGCCACTTTCCAAAAAAATTAAAATTGCACAATTACTTAATGGCGAAAGCATTCCTTTCACTCAGGATAAAAATGGGGTTAAGCTAATCGTCGATTCATCCAAACGCACCACCGATGCTACTATAATAAAACTCACTTTCGAAGGTAAAGCTGACGAAATTGAACCGGTTGCGGTGGATTAATTTTTTAAATACAGATTGATTCATAGGATGTGCAAAATACCAATATTGTTTTCTGTCAAACGATTTGGTTGTACAAGAGGTCCTATTATTATAAGAATAATAATTTTTTTAATTTTTTCTATGTCTCATTTTTAAAGTAAATAACGGAGGGATAACCAATCCGGTGATATCTGCCAATAATTTAGTATAAGATTTTGATTGAACTCTCTCCAAATTTTAATTGAAATAATTTTCCTTATTTGGAATAATATATATTATCCCCACGTTCTCAAGATTAATTTTTGATTATTTTATTTTATGGCTTATAAGGCTGATATTATTCTCTTGATTTTAATATTCTAAAAGTTATTGTTGTTATATAACGGGTGGCAGCATTCTTTGTACTGTGAACTGCAATGCTCTTGTTAAGTAGATATTCATGATAATCATTGATCCGGTTACTTGCCAAAGTCATTAAGACTAATATAACACTTTTGTTAAGTGATTTTTTCAGGGATTACATCTACACCAAATAATAAAGATACAAATGTAGAAATCATTATTAAAATGAGGGGTAATGGTGAGTTGAAGACAGGTCTTGATAACATTAAAAAATGTCTAAAAAACAAGATGATAATTCTAATAGGGGAAAATGACAATTCTAATGGTTCTATAATAGAAATAAAAAACTCGAACTCCATTTCTGAAGTTCGAGTTTTTAAGAGTACTCGCTCCGCCAGCTCAACTGTATCTCGACTTTTTGTTATCTCTTAAAACTACCAATTTCAATCGAAAATGAAAAAATTGAAGACAAATAATTACCTTTACCAAATACAGAATAAGCAATTATTTAATAATTAACCCAATTGAATTGATGAGATAATTAAATGTATTTTCTAAACAACAACTTTGCGAAAAGGCAAAAATTAAGTCTAAAATAAAATATGCCGAATAAGCAGCAAGCTATCAACAAATAATTGATTCTGGAATAGTTACGAACAGAGCAGAACTTGCCAGGCATTTAGGAGTAAGTCAAACAAGGATTACAAAAGTTTATAAGCGAAATAGCACCAATTGATCGAATAATATTAAATTTATTTTTTCTGAATCTTGAATAAGTTTGTCAGTATTTCTTAGAGTAATTATAAAATTAAATCAAAGTATATTTTCGCCAAACCAATTATTGTATTGCCCATGTTCTTATTCTTAATTTCACATATATTAGAACAATACTAAATAAATTTTTCTGCTTAAATTAGGAAAGTTTGAGATCACGAGTCTTTGATAGGAAAAGATCGATACAGAAGTTGAAATAAGATCAGAGTATTACGATTGCTGATATATTAAATTCACGAAAGCGAAATTGCGCTTTTAGCTTAAAGCAATTATTATTAATAAGGATTGGGTGTTAAATAGTGAAACATAAACAATTATATAATTAAGATGAGTTATAGAGAAACTATGAAAGTAAAAACACTTATTGAAATTACATTATATTTACTGATTCTCTATGTAGTGAATAATGGTTATTCACAAGCGGCATTTGCTCAGAACAAGATTCCTAAACCACGATGGAGCCTGGAAAACGAGGATACATATATTACTATTGCTATAATTAACAATCGCCCTGCCATCTGTGAACTTAAGAATACGAAGAATGGGTGGAACTGGATTAAAGAATTCTCCGAAATGCCGCTTCCTGAAATAGTTCTGTCCGGGGACAAATCTTACCAGCCTGATTGGAAGTATAAGGAAGCTATAATGGAAAAAGGAAATGGAACTAAGCTTACGCTTCGATTTTTCAGTACGATTCCAAATCTGGAATTGGAATCGGTATGGGAAGCTAAACCGGGGGTTGGGCCGGTTGAAAACATGGTGTCTGTAAAAAACATTTCCGGAGGCTGTATTATATTTAAAAATGCTTCCGTTATTTCTTCAAACATTACTATCACAGCGGATTCAGCAATTTCATTGTGGCGATTCAATAAAGCCAGATATCTTGGATTAAAGTATAAAACTGACTATCCGCTTGTAAACAAGCAAAAAATTGGAATTAATGATTCGATTTTCTATTTCCTTTCCAATGATGCGATGGATTATACTGTAAAAGGCGTAAATGGGCATCTGCCTTTTCAGGTATTTGATGTAAATTCAAGGCACGGTTTGTATATCGGATATGAATGGAGTTTTGGGATTTTTAAGAACAGAACCGGATCTGATCCGCTCACAGTTAACTATAACGCATATTTGTGGGACAGTTCATCGGTAACTAAAGAAAATGGACAGATTTTTAATGTACCGGCTATGTTCTATGGTACTTATACAGGTGACCTCGACGACGGATGTAATAAAATGAAGCGTTGGTTCTGGAATTACAAGATTACTCCTACACTGAAAAATAATCCGAATGAACCATTAATTGAGTATTGTCTTCCGGGTGATGAAGCAGAGTTGATTGAATTTTATAAAAAATACCATGTTGCGGAATGGGGCGCTGAATTAGGGAAAATAGATATTGAATGGTTAGATGGTGCAGGTAATGACTGGAAAAAGGGAGACTTTAAAAAATATGCCAACTGGGTTCCTGATCCTGCAAAATGGCCGCATGGGATGACCGCCGGTGATATTGTTCATAGCAATAATCAAAAGCTGTCACTTTATATGAATTTTATTTTTGAGTACAATGATATTGGAACACCCGAAGGAAGAAAAAAAGAGATAGATGCATTAATTACCAGATATGATAAATGGCATTACGATTACTGGAGAAGTGATATGACTCTTGAAGCCCCATATAGCTATCTTAGTCACGAAGGTCTGCTGGAGATATTGGATTATATGATTTCTAACAGACCTGATTTCAGATATGAGCATTGCGCTGGAGCCGGATTGCTTAAAGACTTTACGACTCTGCAAAGAATAAATGTATTAACAAATGAAGATTCGGGAGGCTCTGATTTTCACCGTGAATCTTTCTATTCCAGTTCATATATGATTAATCCGGTTCAAATTAAAGCAGATATTGCTATTACGCTGGGTCCTTATGGAGAAGCGCCCGATTCCTCTCACAATGCTAATACTTCACCTGGCTGGGTGAACTATGTTCTGAGATCCGGGTTTTTGGGAGCCAATATGTCCGCTTGTGTTTTTGACCCTGATCAAATTGAAGAAGTTAAAACACATTGGCAGTTATATAAAACTCATCAACGCCCTATCTTAAGAGGGTCAAAAGTTGGCGATATGCCTGCTGATGTATATCATATACTTCCTGCACCTGATGGAATTAACTGGGATGGTATAGAATTTTTTAATACCTCGCTTAACAAAGGCTCTGTTATTCTTTTTAAGCCTTTGGAGACGGCAGCTGATTCTATGGCAATTATTTTTAAAGGTCTTAACAGAAAAGAGATCTATTCGATTTTTTTTCAGGACAGAAAAGAGCAAAACACAAGAATGACAGGTGCGGAACTAATGGAACAGGGAATTCTGGTTAAGGGAATGATTGGCAAATATGCTTCTGAGATTATTTGGATCAATTAAATAATACAAAATGTGCATCGTATGATTTGGTTATTTATTGTATTTGTTATTTGCATATAACATACTTTGATTTGGCGAAATTAAAATAATTTTCAGAGGGATGGCTATATATAAAGAAAAAGGCTGTTATTTGAGACAGCCGTTTCTTGTAAGCTCCGCGAGCAGGACTCGAACCTGCAACCCTTCGGTTAACAGCCGAATGCTCCACCATTGAGCTATCGCGGAATGATTTTTCTAAAAAATGAATTTAAAGATAAGGACAAATGTAAAATTTGTCAACATTATTTCAACGTTTTATCCATATATTTTAATAAAAATCAGATCAGCCCAAATTCAAAATAAATCGTGCAGAATACTAATAAAATAGATTGAACAATAAATAGACAAAACGCGATTTTATCAAACTTGCCGTAAGAATCCTTTGGGTATCACCTTATCTTCCGTTTACCTTCGCAGGGAAGGGGTTCGGGGGCATGTCTGCAGACTTGCCCATCTGGTAGGCAGCGATAAGTTCCGACCCCTATAAAAGGCTCAACTCCCTAACTTAATAACATTTTCTTTACTAAGGGAACTAGCGGGGTGAATCTTTCATTCCTGCCGTAAAAAATTTGGGTACCACATTTTTTTTGACAATTTTAACACTTTTTAAGTTTTTTCTGAAAGTTGTTCCAAACGAAGGTTATAGCCAATGATTGCCGGACTATGATTCTTATTTGTTTTTGTAAATTGCTTTACTATAATGTATATTTAATAATTAAAATAAACAATAAGAGAATAAAATGCCAAGTACAACTTCCATTGCAATTGAAAATTCATTATTAAGTAAATTACAAATTAAAGCGTCGGTTTGTGTTTTAACTTTTTCGATTCTGATACCTTTCCTAATACATTTTGTCCCCGTTTCAGGTAACCCCGCAGGTGCGGTTTTACTACCAATATTTATTGCCCCATTAATCGCTATTATATTCTTTAGATTTCATGTCGGACTAATTGCAGCTTTGCTTTCTCCTTTGTTGAATTATTTATTAACAGGAAATCCGGTGCTCGGAACAGTCGGAATTATTACCTCAGAATTATGCCTTTTCGTAATAATTGCCTCGCTGTTGAAAAATATTAAATTTGTTAAATATTTTGTTGCTCCGGTCGGTGTTATTTTATCTATATTTTTTACTCAACTATTTTTCTCATCGGTAAGTCATATTGCCGTTGTTTTAACAATAGGGCTTCCGGGTATTATTATTATATCTTTATTAAATATCCTAATTTCCTCGTTAGTTAAGAAATCAAACTGATTTTAGGATGATAAAAATTTCTTTTCCGGAAATAAAATATGCTCTGGATAATTTTTCTCTTCCTTTGGTTGACATAGTTATAGGAATTGCTGAAGGTGGATTGATCCCGGCAGCTTTAACGGCAAATAAATTGGGAAGTGAATTGGCGTCTGTCAAAATCAATTACCGCGATGAAAACAATATTCCGCAGTTTAAAAAACCTGAAATTATTAGATCTTTTGATAGAATCGTTAAAGGGAAAAGTATTTTACTTGTTGATGATGTCTCTGTAACCGGGAAAACTCTTGATGAAGCACGTAATCTTTTTAAAGATAATCGCATTACTACCTTTGTTTTCAAGGGTAGAGCAGATTACGTTTTATTGCCTAATTTAAATGATTGCGTCAGCTGGCCTTGGAAATATTCAAAAAATTCCTAAATCATTCCTGAATCTATTTTAATTATTTAAATTTTTAATTAGTACAACAAGATAAAAATAAGTCATAATTTTATTAAAATAACCTATTTTACACAAAAGATAGGTCAAGAGGATATTGTGTAGATACAATAGGAATAGATGAAGAAAAGATAAGAAAATATGTAAAATATCAAGAGGAGCAAGAGAAAAAGGAAGAACAACAAGGATTTGATTTTTAGCCCCCTATGGGGGCAATTCAAATCCAGCTTCTTAGAAGGTGGATTTTTAATTTTAATTTTTACAGATGTGGAATAACTATGTATAACCAAATTTATTTGCAGGGTCAAGTGACTCATTCAAATTACCTTTGTATATTTAAAGGTTAAAAAAAACAAGAAAGGTAAATATCATGAAAAGTAGAATAATTTGGGTCATTTGGGCTATTTCCAGTCTAATTATTGTTTTTCCGTCTGTAGGCGCTGCCCAGTCTAAACCAATCAACATTGCTTTGTTCAACCCTATCCAGATATTTCCGGAAGATAATTCAATTGAGGGTCTCCGTATAAACCTTATATATGGTAAAAACGTCTCTATGGTCGGATTGGATTGGGGCCTCGTTAACGATATTGGTACGGGCGGTTTTAAAGGTATTCAATGGGGTTTTGCAAATATTTGCGATGGAAATTTTACCGGTTGGCAAAACGGTCTACTGAACATCAACAAAGGAAATGTGGAGGGATTCCAATGTGGTTGGTTTAATGCAGGTGATCATGTCAGCGGTTTCCAGCTCGGTCTGGTGAATTCTGCAGAAAGCATGTATGGTCTCCAGATAGGGATTATTAATATCATCAAGTCGGGCGGCATGTTTCCGGTGTTTCCAATCATCAACTGGTCCTTCTGAGTTATGGAGCCTCAGCCGGTTCGGTTGGATTTTTATGAAAAAATAATCTTAAAAGATAATTAGGTTACTTGGAATACTTAACGTATTTTTGCAATTGTAAGACAGTAAGTATAGAAGTGAACATTCCGTTTATAGCGGTATAATGGTAGAAGTAGTCGCAATTCGTTTAGAACTTCAAAAATTTCCAAACTCTGTCAAAAACAATCAATCAAATACAAAAAGGAACATCTGTCATGGCAGAACGCAAAACAGGAACTGTTAAATGGTTTAACAGTGCAAAGGGCTTTGGTTTTATTCAGCAGCAAGGCGGAGCTGATATATTTGTACACGTCAATTCTATTGTCGGCGAAGGCAATAAATCTTTGGAAGAAAATGATAAAGTCGAATATACGGTTACTCAAGGCCAAAAAGGTCCGCAAGCATCTGAAGTAAAGATTATCAAATAATTATTATTATAGATACTCTCATATTTATCTGAAGCTGGTTTATTAAGAGAACCATAGAACGACATTGAAACTATGGTTCTATTTCTTTTTGATTTAATTCGGGAAGCTATTCTGTAGGTCTGCGTTTTCAGAGCTGCTTTGAATAACCTCTTTCCGGTTTTTGCATAACATTGTATAAGGCACAGCCGGGCAGGTTATATTTATTTTGCATTCTGATTGCCCGTCTGTATAGCACATAAAATATCTATACCTAGTCGTTATCATGTCTTACGATCAATATAAATCGGTTTTTTGCAGCCTCATGTTTTTTCTATTACTACCAGGTGCATCCGTCATAATTGAAAGTAAATTTTGTATAATACCAATAAATTATATTGCGCAATAAATTGATAAATAGCATTTTGCCGAACTTTTTATATGTGTTCAATAAATATCCCTGCCTGCCGATTGGAAAGTATGCACTGATTCAATCGCATAGGGGTCACAGTAAAATTATCAATATGTGCGTAATATATTTACATGTAAGATGTTATCGTATTTATTAACATTGATAATGAATATCAATAATACTATGTCCCTTTGTTGAGACTTTATGTTTTCTTTTATTTGCTATCACTAGTAATATATCCCTGCGCAGCAGTTTTGTAAAGTCCTTCATGGTTAATGTTTTAAGCCGCGTTGCGGTAGTATATTAGTAGTAATATTGAAAATTACCAACTTATAAGTGCTCCAGCTGAGTGAAACAATAACGTCTTGAAATATATTAAATAAGAATTAGATTGATGCCTGTCCCGATACGATCAGAAGGGCTGGGGGCGTGTAGATTTTATTTTTAAATCAATAGCAGTTAAACGGAGTTTTTTTATATTTGAAACATATATAATGCAAAATTTTATAATTGATTAATCACCGCCTTTGGAAAGTTGTCAATTTGTGATAAGACTGCTGTTTTATAAATTGATTTTATATTATCCATACCATAAGATGCACAAAAAAGGAAGTTATTAGATGAAAACGAGTTTTAATTTATTCATGCCGACAAGAATTATTTTCGGTCCGGGAAAATTAATAGAATTAGCTACGACGTCTTATTTGCCGGGTAAGAAAGCCCTTGTTGTGATCAGTGCAGGTAAATCAATGAAAAAGAATGGCTATCTGGATCGCACAATCGGTTATTTGAAACAAAATGGCGTCGAATCGGTTGTGTTCGATAGGATTCTGCCAAATCCAATTGTCGATCACGTGATGGATGGTGCGAAGGTTGCAAGAGAAAATAAGTGTGATTTTATTGTTGGGCTTGGCGGCGGAAGTTCGATCGATTCGTCAAAAAGCATTGCCGTTATGGCCGCGAATCCAGGACATTACTGGGACTATATACACGGAGGAAGCGGGAAAGGAAAGCCCGTACCAAATCAGCCTTTGCCAATTGTTGCAATAACCACAACTGCAGGAACAGGCACGGAAGCCGATCCTTGGACAGTCATTACAAAGAGTGATACAAAGGAAAAAATTGGTTTTGGATACGATAGTACATTTCCCGTCCTTTCGATAGTCGATCCTGAATTGATGCTTACGGTGCCGTCGGAGTTTACAGCCTATCAGGGAATGGATGCTTTTTTCCACGCGGTCGAGGGATATCTTGCAACGGTTAATCAGCCGTCAAGCGATGCGTATGCTTTAATGGCTGTCGAATTGATTACCCGATATTTACCGGTTGCTGTAAAAGACGGGAATAATCTTGAAGCTCGTACTGCCGTTGCTTGGGCTAATACAGCTGCAGGAATGGTTGAGTCGCTTTCATCTTGCATTTCTCACCATTCTTTGGAACATGCAGCAAGTGCTTTCCATTCTGAACTACCTCACGGTGCAGGACTTACAGCCCTTTCTGTTTCATATTTTTCTTTTATGGCTGAAAAGTGTCCGGAAAGATTCCCGGCGCTTGTAAAGGCAATGGGTGAAGATGTTGATAAACTCCCGGCAATAATGGAAAAGGCTATGGCGTTTATCACTGCTTTGAAAAAACTCATTAAAGCAGTTGGTTTACAGGATTTACATTTGAGCCGGTTCGGTGTAAGAAAAGATGAATCGCCGGCTTTGGCAACGAATGCTATGGAAACAATGGGCGGTTTATTTCATGTCGATCCTTATAAGTTATCGTTTGATGAAGTCGTCTCGATCTATGAACGTTGTTTCTAATTTGAGAATTGACTCATTTTACGCAGTTATTAGAATTTTATTAAGTAACCTCGGGTTTTGGCATAGCCATTCCTATGGAATAACTCTGGGTATAGTAAAGCATCCACAAATTTTGGACTTTAGTCCTAGGAGTCGGGTTATAAATCCATTTATTTTACTAACCATGAGTAATTAAAAAACATTATATGTTATACTATTCAAATGGTTCAATAGAAAAAAATATATCCGGAGAAGAATTAAAGTCCGGGTTATATGAAGCTCTGGATAAGATCGGAACTAAGAAAAAAATTCTGGCTATTCCGCCGGATATTACAAGGTATCATTCACAAGCGGGTATTTTAACCCGGCACGTATGGGAATATTATAAAGATAAACTTACCGATATCCTCCCGGCTATTGGCACTCATTACCCAATGACTGAAAGTGAAATTCAATTAATGTACGGAAATGTTCCTAAAGAATTGTTCCGCGTGCATGATTGGGGAAGTGGTCTATATACACTTGGCATTGTGCCATCCGGTTATATTAAGGATATTTCCTGCGGTGCTGTGGATTATCCTATCCCGGTACAGGTTGATGAACTTTTAATAAATGGTAATTTCGATCTGATACTCTCCATCGGACAAGTAGTCCCTCATGAAGTAGTTGGAATGGCTAATCATAATAAGAATGTTTTTATCGGCACAGGGGGTAGAGAGGGTATAAATAAAAGTCATTTTCTCGGTGCTGCTTATGGTATGGAGAAAATTATGGGCAGGGCAGATACTCCTGTTAAGAAAGTTTTGAATTACGGCTCGGATCATTTTGCTTATCACCTGCCTATTATTTATGTTCTGACCGTCGTAGGCAAAGATGATAGAGGAAAGCTTGCTGTTAAAGGATTATTTGTCGGTGATGATATTGAGTGTTTTAATCTTGCCGCAGAACTCTCGCTGAAAGTTAATTTTGTAATGATGGATAAACCTTTGAATAAAATTGTTGTTTATCTTGATCCTGCTGAATTTAAAACAACATGGCTCGGCAATAAATCAATTTACCGCACCCGCATGGCAATTGCCGATGGTGGCGAGCTTATTGTGCTTGCACCCGGCTTGAGAGAATTCGGTGAAGACCCCGGTAATGATAAAATAATTAGAAAGTACGGCTATGTAAATACATCTGAAGTTTTGCAGCTTGTAAAAGACAATGAGGATTTACAAAACAGCCTTGGTGCAGCCGCTCATTTAATACATGGCTCTTCCGAAGGTAGATTTTCTATAATATATTGTCCCGGGAAAATATCCCGCAAAGAAATGGAAAGTGTAAACTTTCAATATGCTGATCTTGATGATGCAATTAAAAAATATAACCCCGATAAACTTAAGGATGGAATAAATATACTGCCGGGCGGAGAGGAAATATTTTTTATATCCAATCCGGCGCTTGGCTTGTGGGCATATAAAGGAAAATTTATTTAAAAACTTTATGGCAGCAATGAATGGAGAATTTTAAATGATTTTTATTGTAATGGGAGTATCGGGTTCCGGGAAGACGACTCTGGGCAAAGCCGTGAGCAATACTCTCGGCTGGAAATTCTATGAAGGCGATGAGTACCACCCCGCGGAGAATATTGAAAAAATGAGAACCGGGATTCCCCTTGATGATGAAGACAGGCTGCCATGGCTGCTTTCTTTAAGTAATGTAATTAAAGATGCAATTGAGAAAAAAGAAAATATTGTTATTTCATGTTCGGCGCTTAAAGAAGCATACAGGAAAATTTTAAAAGTGAGTGATGATGTCAAATTCATATATCTAAAGGGAAGTTATGATTTGATTAGAACGAGATTGGAACAAAGGCTCGTCCATTTCTTTAAACCGGAAATGTTAAAAAGCCAGTTTGATGCCCTGGAAGAACCGGGGCAGGCGATTGAAATAGATATATCAAAATCTTCCGAATCGACAATTAAAGATATACTAGACATAATAAATGCTATCAGGGAATAAATTCAAAGATTAAACCTTGCCATAGGCATCGAGATTAAGTGAAAAATTATTTAAACTCATCTCCTGACCAACCTCAACGGTAGGCTGAATAATATGTAAATCAGCTTGCAAAGCTGACCTGTATTATAGCTCAATATTGACTAAAATTAAAATATTAACTTACGTTATTAACAAAAAATAGTGTGTTATTATTTTCAGTAAACATGCAGCTTGCCAAAGGCATCCTGATTTATTGGGGCAATGCCTTAATTAGCTCATGCTCAATGCCTTTTTTATTATACCCGGGCGTTAATAAAATCTCACAAGGTAACTCGGTTAATCTTTCCAATAATGAAATTTGTAAATGAAAAGGAATTCTCGTAAACCGAAAAGAAGTGTCGGATTAAATAATATTCTTTTCATATCCTTATCCCTTGGTTTTGAATAAAGGATTCGCATTTTGCCACAGCATCGGAAGAAATAATAACACTTGTTCCGTGAAAAGTCTCTCTAGTCGTATCTTCTAAATTATTAAATAGTCGTTGAACATACTTATAAAATAGGAGCGTCATGTGCGACTGAATATCCGTAAATGCCATATCCTTTACTATTTGGGATGTAATACCTAAATAATTTATCTAGTTGGTACCGGAGGGTAAAATTATTTTGCCGGAGTAAAACGGGCAAAAATTAAAAACAATATCATATCAATTAATTTCCAATAGTTCGTTTATAATGTTTATATTCTCAACTGTTAATGGTGCTGCAGTATAAACTCAACATATAGCATTAATTCCCGGGAATCCCTCAGGTAAAGGTTGTGCTTTTTTATTGATAACATAATCAATATTCACTCCGGGTAATTAATCCTGTAAAGCAAGAATAACTGATTGGATAATAATCGCATCGTCAATATTAACATCAACTATCACGCATATCTTGTCGCGGTTTTAAGCATGGCTAAGGTTGTTTGCATTTCTGGTAACCAAGCCTTTAGCTATTTTGGACTCACCAATTATTTTTAATGTCAGCCAAACAAAAATTTTACCGATCTGAGGGAAATGTTCAGAATTAAAGGCAATAAATTTATACAATAACGCAAGGCTTTTATTTTTGAACATGTTTTTTATTATTGACTTCTATTACGCAACAAATATTTGGCAAAGCCATTCCTATTGAACAAAATAGCCCCGGCAATTTCAGCTTGTGCAGGATTACGTCTCTGCTACCTGCTGACAATCTTTGCAATTTTCACTAATTCATATTTATTACTTAAGTTCATAGTTTTAATTACTCACCATTATCACTCCGCATTCCTTTCGTAACAGAAAGCTTGTCACTATGGGGGATGTCATAAAGTGATGCCTATGGCAAGAAAATACATAAATATAACTCCCGTACAAAGGTTAAAGTTTTATAAATTCTTCAACTTTTTAGCTTAATAATATTTCCCTTCTTAAGAAAAGGATAAATTTTCCTCTTTTATTAAAAGGAGAAGTGAAATTGCGCAATATTCAAAGTGAGGCTGACTAATTCACAACTATCACTCAGGCAAGAAAATATTGAAGCTTTAAAAAAAGTATGCTGCGGTATATCTCAAAATATTTATAGCATATTTAATATATATCGTAATTGCTGCCGTAACTAAAACTTTAGTGATAAAATATCTCTTAATTATTTTTTATGTTAGTTCCCGGGTGAATCGGGAGTATAATATAAAAAGTTGTTCCGTTTTTTATATCCGTATTAAATCCTGCTCTTCCCCCGAGATATTTTTCAGTTAAGAGTTTTACGCTGTAGGTCCCTATTCCGTGGCCTGCCCCTTTAGTCGAAAATGAACGCTTGAATATCTCTAATTGTATAAACGGCTCTATATACTTCCTGTTGTGAACACTGAAAATATAATAATTAAATACTTTAGTACCCCGGATAGTTACCACACCGTGTTTTTCAGTCGCTTCCAATGCGTTTTTTACTAAGTTGCTGAGAATCCTGCGCAATAATATCTCATCGGTTTCAAATGAAAATTCTAATGTATCAGAAGCTATACAAATAGTTTTGTCCTCAGTAACAGAATGGTTCTCGTAAATTTGAATAACTGCATGGATTTCGGTTGATGTATTAATTTTGTGTTTTTGAAGAATCAGTTCGCTATTCTCGGCCGAGATCAAATCCCTTTGTGCCTGTATCTCATCAATCAGGCGAGTTGCAAGTTGCCCGAGAATTGTACTAAACTCTGTTAATTCTTGGGGACTTACGCCTTCCAGCAATTCTGTAAAGCCCTTTATACCGCTCGCAGTATTTAGTATATCGTGAAAGAAAATTCGTTCTAATACGCTTTTCCTTTTTTTATCGCTGATGTCGTTCATACTTAAGACTATATAGCGTTTCCTATTAAAATCTATAGGAACACAATATAACTTGAAATCTAATGCACCTTTGGATTTAGTTATAATCCGACATTCCTCTTTGGCGGTTATGCCTGATTGGCTAGTGATTATTCCGCGGACAACTCCGCATACAGCACAATGCTTCGATGTGCCGCAGCCGCCCTCCATATCTCCTGAATGTATACAGGTGGCAAGTTCGCCGGGACGCAGTCCCAATATGCTTTCACTTGAATCGAGATTTAAATAATTTAGCATTGCCTTGTTGACAAAAACAATTTGACGGTTATTATTCAATACCAACACAACATATGGAATAGAATTAATAACCATGGAATAATCTAAATTTTCGCTTATCGAAATATTCGAAGATAGAATTTCCTCAATGGTAGATCGTTCGGGTGATGCAAATGCTGTTTTCACTTTAGTTTTTACCCTTTTAGAATAAATTTTTCAAGCCGCCGTCTATAGCGGTAGTTTTTCGTTTATGAAGCCTTTCCTGTTAATTAATAAAAAACCGCAGGAGATGCAATCTTTCCCTTTTCACAAGCCATTTTATTACAGTAATATTTTCAAATAACGTAAAATATACAATATCAATAATTTAATTGCAATAGTCCTTTAAGTAACGGCATTTACATTGCTGTCTAAAATGATTTAAAAATGATAAAATTCTTTCAAAAAATTACGTCTTAAGACATCTTAAAAATTAGAAATCTCAATGTTTCTATAAAATACCTCGGATCCTTCAGATTGAATTAAAATTTTGCCCTCGCTAACGGAAGCGTTTGTGCCGCAATTAACAAGATGTCCGTTTACATAGTGTTCACTTTGGTTGCCGTTGCAAATAATCTCAATCGTGTTCCATTCACCGGTTGGATTTTCGAAATTATGCGTTCTGAAAATACGCTTCATTCCCCAGTCAATTTCAGATTTGTTAGGTGAATCTATCATGGTCCCCACGCACCAATAATCACCGCAGTCGCCCTCCTGTACCTGGCATTCAAAGGAAGTTGGCCATACTTTGTCGGGATTATTTTCATTAAAATTGTAAAGTATTCCACTGTCGCGCTTATCTTTGTCGCGGGGAGGATATTTTTTATTACCCCATTTGAATTCCGCTTTTAAGTAATAATTTGAATATGATTTTTCTGTACAGAGATAGCCAAAATCTTTTCCTGCTACAGAAATAAGTCCGTTTTCAACTTTAAAAATCTTATCTGGGTCATTATTCTTACCTAAGCTGTCTAAGTATGTATACCAGCCTTTTGTATCTGATCCGTTAAAAAGCTTTTGTGTGTTTAATTCCCTTACCCAAATGTTCCTGAACGACACCGGATTACCGTGATCCTGTAAACTAATCGGCTGTTTAAACGGATGTTTTTCATACTTGGGTTTGCCTATATATTGGGTCGATCCTTTCAGCTCAACGTGATTTTGAATTAAAACCCCATTTTGTAATACTGTTATAAAAGCCGGAGTTTTTAAAGAGCTGTCTACATTAAAACGGGGTGCCGTAAAAATAATATCGAAGGTTTGCCATTCACCCGGTTTGCGTGAAGAGTTTACTAATGGAATATGCTGCTTATAAATAGAACCTGCTTGTCCATTTGAATAAGTCGGATTATTATAACTATCCAAAACCTGAAGTTCATATCTATTTTGAAGAAAAACACCGCTGTTTCCTCTTCCCTGTCCTTCTCCTTTAATTTCAGAAGGAGTTCTCCATTCTATATGCAATTGGCAATCCGCAAATTGCTTCTTAGTATATATATAACCGGAACCCGGCTTTACTGAAACTATACCGTCATGGATTGACCAACCCGCTACTTCTCCTTTTTCGTTTGTCCATTCATCTAAATTTTTACCGTCAAACAAAATTATTGCATCCGAAGGTGCAGCTCCGTTTTTACCGGGTGTCACTACTGGCGGAACAGGATTCCAGACTTCCGTTGCACGTGGATCGTCCTGTGCAAAAAATTCCGAAGTAATAATTAATACGAGCAAAACAAATATTTTTTTCATTAACTATTAATTTTAATGATTCGTCGATAAACTTTTAATTTATACATTTAATTAATTTTCTGCAGTGAAGAATGAAAAATTGATGATTAAATAAATTCTTGGAAATAACTAGCTATAAAATATTATTATAAATTCACATTTCAAAAATTAACCTGCTGGTTGTAACTCGGATTCTCAAAGCCCTGAACTACGATGCCTGTATTATCAAAAAATTTTTTATTTTTCACCCATGTATTGGAATAAATTGTAAATTATGAGTTTCCAACCTGGAAGCAGGTTGTTTAAAATGTAGATCAGCTTGCCAAGCTGACCCTTATAATGACTGTATTTTGACTAAAATTAAAATATTAATTTTACAGTAGCATTCAAAAATTACTTTTAGTTGATCTCTTGCTTAATTAAATAGAGGTTTGAGGCTACAGCCGACTTTATCAGTTTACCTTTGGTGGGACGGTTCTCTGTTACTAACGGTCAGTTTGAGTAATATTTTAAACTGAAGGAAATAAACATATGAAGCATTATCTCTTTATATTATTCTTTCATTCTTTTTCAGAATGGATAAATGCACAGCAGATATCTCCTTTATATTCCGGTGCTCCTTCCGACTCATTAATTAAGTCTGGTATCGAAAAACGCACTGAACGAAGGAACGGTAATTATATCATGAAATATATCTCCCGCCGCACTTTATCCGTTTATCTCCAGGAAAACAAAAAAGAAATTGGCGGATTAAGTTTCTTAGTCGGTGACTTGTTCTCATCCTTATTCCCATCTTGGCATTGTCGCTATGTTGGAGGGGTGAAGGCTTGTCCAATTGGGAGGTGGGTAAACAGTAGCATATTTATTGTATCTTAACAAAATTTTTTCCTAACGAGAGCAAATTATTAGTCATAAATGAAAAAATTTAATATACCCGGTTTTTACAGAAGCTCTTTTATAACAAAGATTAAAGAAGTAAGGAATCTGAAAGATCCAAGGAAAGTGGATTTTTCTCCCACTCTTTTGGATTTTGGACCGGTTAGATTTTATTTAGCCCGTCATTTCGGTTTTTGCTATGGTGTTGAGAATGCTATTGAAATATCTTACAAAACCGTTGAAGAAAACCCCGGCAAACGGATTTTTCTGTTAAGTGAAATGATTCATAATCCCGGTGTGAATAATGAACTTTTGAACCGGGGTGTCAAATTCCTGATGGATGCTGCCGGCAGTCAGTTAATTAGCTGGCATGAATTAAATAAAGATGATATTGTAATTATTCCTGCATTTGGCACTACTATTGAAATTCAAAATAAACTGGACGAAATCGGCATAAATCCTTATAAATATAGCACCACTTGCCCTTTTGTTGAAAAAGTCTGGAATAGATCACATCAGCTTGGGGAAAGTAACTATACTGTAATAGTTCACGGTAAGCATTACCATGAAGAAACACGTGCTACTTTTTCACATAGTGTAAGAAATGCACATGTCGTAATTTTAAAAAATATTGATGAAGCTCAATTTCTTTCTTCCGTTATCTTAAGCCAAAACGATAAAAAGGAATTCTACTCTTTTTTTATGGGCAAGTACTCTGATGGCTTTGATGTTGAAAGAGACCTTAACCGGATTGGTGTAGTCAATCAAACTACTATGCTTGCATCAGAAACACAGGCTATTGCTGAATATCTTAAAAATACGATGGTGGAGAAATTTGGTGAAACCGAATTAATTGAACATTTTGCTGATACCAAAGATACTCTTTGTTATGCAACCAACGATAATCAGGACGCAACTTACGGCCTGCTGAAAAAAGATGCAGATTTTGCAATTGTGGTAGGAGGGTATAACAGCAGCAACACCTCGCATATTGCTGAATTATGCCAAAGAAAGCTTAAAACATATTTTATTTCCTCAGCAGATAAAATTATGTCGAGGTGGCGAATCAATCATTTTAATTTAAATGAAAAAGTTGAAATACTAACAGAGAATTATTTACCGCCCAAAACCCCTGTTGATATTATTCTTACAAGCGGAGCCTCCTGTCCTGACGCAGTAGTTGACGAAGTTCTGCAAAGGTTGTTAACTTTTTTCGATAATACAAAAAATATAGATATAATTTTAAAGGAAGTATTAGAAAATAATATTTAAGCTAATATAATCTCCCAAAATTTATTTAAATAAAAACCAATATAATTGTGTGCCGGTATCATTGTATTTGCATTATTTGTTATTCTTTATCGTATTAGCTAAATTTTGTAGATAAATAATTAAGGGCTATATTTTTATGAGGGCAATAATTCCTGTAGCCGGTTTAGGTAGCCGTTTAAAACCGCATACATATTCCACTCCAAAGGTGTTGATAAATGTTGGAGGTAGACCTATACTTGGGCATATTCTTGAAAAACTTATAGAAGAAGAAGTTTATAATGCTACCTTTGTTATCGGTCATCTTGGGGATATGATTATCGATTATGTTAGTTCTAAATATCCTTCTATTAATGCAGAATATGTTGAACAACATGAGATGGAAGGACTTGGACATGCTATTTATACTGCCATACCAACAATTGATGAGAAAGAAATTTTTATCGTTCTCGGCGATACAATTTTTGACGTGAATTTAAAAGATTTTTTTACTAAGAAAGTAACTTCACTTGGCGTAAAAGAAGTTGGTGATCCAAGAAGATTTGGTATTGCCGTTGTTGAAAATGGTTATATAACAAAACTAATTGAAAAACCCTTAATCCCGGTTTCAAATCTTGCCCTCGTCGGTCTTTATTATATAGCCGACTCGGAAATATTAATAAAAAACTTAAACCGGCTTATTGAAAAAGATGTCAGAACTAATGGCGAATTTCAACTTACCGATGCGTTGCAGATGATGATTGAAGACGGTGAAAAGATTAAGGCCTTCCCGGTTGAAGGCTGGTATGATTGTGGGAAACCGGAAACTTTGCTCTCCACTAATCAATATTTGCTGAATCAAAAAAGCATAAGCAAAAAATTTGATAGTGTTATAATAAATCATCCCGTTTTTATTCCCTATGATGCAGATATTAAAAATTCTGTAATTGGTCCTTATACGACTATAGACAGCGGATGTAAAATAGATGATTGTATAATTAAAAATACTATCATCGGTTCAAATGTGCAGATCTCAAAAACGCTTCTTGAAAATTCAATAATTGGAAGCAATGTTATAATTAGAGGCATGATTAAAAGATTAAATTCAGGTGATTCATCCGAAATCGATTTTTTTTAATTCATTATTATTATGAGGATAGATTAGATATGTCATATTTCTTTACTTCTGAATCAGTATCCGAAGGACATCCGGATAAAGTTTGCGATGCAATTTCTGACGGAATATTAGATGCAATTTATAAACAAGATACTGATGCGCGTGTAGCTTGCGAAACTTTTGTAACAACTGGACTTGTTTTAGTAGGCGGTGAAATTACTACAAAAGCTTATATTGAAGTCCCCGATGTTGTAAGAGAAACTGTTAAAAATATTGGTTATACTAGTGCAGATTATAAATTTGACTCGGAGTCGTGTTCCGTATTGAATGCTATTCATTCACAATCGCCCGATATTGCAATGGGTGTTGACAAAGGCGGTGCAGGAGATCAGGGTCTTATGTTCGGTTACGCTTGTGATCAAACAGCTGAACTTATGCCTATGCCTATTATGTATGCTCATAAGCTTGTTAAAAAATTAGCCGATATTAGAAAAAAGAACAACGGTCTGATGAATTACCTGCGCCCCGATGGAAAATCCCAGGTTACTATTGAATATGATGAAAACAATAAGCCAGTGCGTGTTGATACCGTTGTTATTTCCACTCAGCATGATCCAGACGCAAAACAAAAGGTAATTAAAGAAGACGTAATTGAAAACATTATTACAAAAGTTATTCCGGAAGAATATATTGATAAAAACACAAAATATTTTGTTAATCCTACCGGCAGGTTTGAAATTGGCGGTCCTCATGGTGACAGCGGGCTAACTGGCAGAAAAATAATAGTTGATACTTATGGCGGTTGGGCTCCGCACGGCGGTGGTGCATTTTCCGGAAAGGATCCTTCCAAAGTTGATAGAAGCGCCGCTTATGCAGCAAGGCATATTGCAAAAAATGTTGTCGCTTCAAAACTTGCCAAAGAATGTCTTGTGCAGGTAGCTTATGCCATTGGGGTTGCTAAGCCTGTTTCGGTTTTCATTGATACTAAAGGCACCGGCGTTATTCCTGATATTGATATTTCCAGGATGATCCAAAAGGAAGTTGATTTGACCCCCAGAGGTATTATTAAGAGATTAAACTTAAGAAGGCCTATTTACCAGAAGACGGCTGCTTATGGGCATTTTGGCAGAAATGATAAAGATTTTACTTGGGAACTATTAGACATTGTCCCCGTATTTAAAAAATATGCTTAATATAAGAAATTATAGCCGTCTAAGTATCTGAAAGTTTTACATTTTTTAAATTGACATAATTTATAAAAAGGATTAGAAGATGGGCGAAACACTGGATAAAAAAGCTAAGTTAAAGTTGGATTATAAAGTAAAAAATATTTTGTTATCTGATTGGGGAAGAAAAGAAATTAAACTTGCCGAAGCAGAAATGCCCGGTTTAATGTCTCTCCGTGAACAATTTGGAAAACAGAAACCTTTGCAGGGAGCGCGTATTGCCGGATGCCTGCATATGACCATTCAAACTGCCGTATTGATTGAGACTCTTATTGAACTTGGCGCTGAAATTAGGTGGTCGTCATGCAATATTTTCTCAACGCAGGATCATGCCGCCGCTGCAATCGCCGCCGTTGGTGTGCCTGTATTCGCGTGGAAAGGTGAAACTCTTGAAGAGTATGAGTGGTGTGTAGAACAGACTTTATTCTTTGGTGATGATAAAAAATCTCTTAACATGATTCTTGATGACGGTGGAGATCTTACTAACCTTGTGCTGGATAAATATCCTGAATTGGTTAAGAATATAAAAGGTATTTCCGAAGAAACTACTACCGGCGTCCATCGCTTATATGATAGAATGAAAAACGGTACTTTACCCATACCTGCTTTTAATGTGAATGATTCGGTTACTAAATCAAAATTTGATAATAAGTACGGCTGCCGCGAATCGTTAGTGGATGCTATCAGGCGTGCTACGGATTTAATGCTGGCAGGCAAAGTTGCGGTAGTTTGTGGTTACGGCGATGTAGGCAAAGGCTCTGCGGAATCTTTGGCTAATTCGAATATGCGGGTAATTGTTACCGAGGTTGATCCTATTTGTGCACTTCAGGCTGCAATGAACGGATTTCAGGTTAAAACTCTTGAACATGCAGTTTCGGAAGCTGATTTAATCGTAACTGCAACAGGCAATACGGATATAGTTACCGAAAAATGTTTTATAAAAATGAAGCATAATGCTGTTGTTTGTAATATCGGGCATTTTGATAATGAAATCGATATGGCTTGGCTTAATAAGAATTTTGGACATACAAGGGATACAATAAAACCGCAGGTTGATAAGTACACAATCGACGGTAAAGATATAATAGTTTTAGCCGAAGGGAGATTAGTAAACCTTGGCTGTGCAACTGGACATCCGTCATTTGTCATGTCAAATTCATTCACCAATCAGACTCTTGCTCAAATAGAACTATGGACTAATCCGGGTAAATACGAGAACAAAGTTTATGTTCTTCCCAAGCATCTTGATGAAAAAGTTGCCATCCTTCATTTGAAGAAACTTGGTGTTGAACTTGAAACACTTACACAAAAACAAGCTGATTACATTGGAGTGCCTATTAATGGTCCTTTCAAACCGGATTATTACAGGTATTAAATCATATTCCGCAAAAATAAAGATGCTAATTCCATCCCCACTTGAGAAGGGGACGGAAGCGCCTACTGGCGGTCAAGTTTGTAGAAAAAATAATCCCCCAATTAAACCCATCCTGATTCCCTGCGGGATGTCATATTAGTAGCTAAATTTCAAAAATAATAAAAAAAGCCGCAGAGCTGTGACACAGTGCTACCCTATTCGTTCATAATACTGTATTTACCGGTATTTCTCAATAAAAAACTCTGGGGTTTTCCTTGACCTCGGAATTTATTATTATAAGCCGATTAACTCAAAATAAATGGTAATCGAAATAAGATATAGAAAATATTAATAAGTAAGTTAATAAAGAGTTAAAATAAGAAAAATAAATTAATAATAATTGTTTCTTCCTTTTTCTGATTCTTTTTTTTCTTTGTTAAAAAGTGGATAAGTCAAAAAGGTATAGATATCAAACTAGTTGAAGATATTATAAATCTGTTCTTTGATAGATTGTTGAAGTATGAAAGGATTAAGAGATTTAAATAAAGTGGAGAGTTTTTTTCTTGTATCTAGGGCTGATCATTTTCGATTCAAGAAGTCTTTGAAAAGAAGTTTTGGGCTGGTCGTATTTTTTTTAATAGTTTTAGAGCTGTTCCTTTCTTTGAGATAAGTTTAACTGAAAGGATAAAGAAGTTGAAAAATAGAGAACTCTACTTGGAGTAAAAAATATTAAGTAATGGAACAATATTAGGATTATCTTACCAATAATAGCCAAGATATTGTCTGATTTGAGGACAGTTCTTTTGCTCATTATGTGCAGTATCATTTTTGTGATATTCCCGGAAACGAGAAAATTCGATATGATTATTCTTAAAGAACTTAATAAGGTAATAGTTAATAAATCTATTACTGTTATCAGAATCAAATCCATATCTTAAAAGGTTGGGCCAATTTAATGTTTTTAAGCGCTTCAAAGACCCCAATTTGCCCCTTTCCCAAATGGGCTCGGGTCTCAATCCATCCTGTAGCAATATCAGTCAAATTTACAGAATAAACAAAAGAGCCGGATAAAGACGAACCGCAATGAGCAACAGTATCAGCTTCAAAGTTATCAGGGTTGGAATCATCCCACTGATCGGTTTTAACAGGAATTTGTCTCTTAATTAAAGAACCGGGCTTAGTTGAACAAAATCCGAAGTTTTTGTATTTGCGTCTGGTTTTATGAAGTATCCTGTTAATTGTAGTTGGTGAAATATTGAGCATGAGGCTTTTTAGAATTTCAGGAATAAGTTTCTTGAGAAGGGCAGCCCAAGAGCAATCATAACCTTAATTCTTTTAGAGTAGACAAGGTTAGATGAAATCCAAAGGCTTCTAAGAAAATCTAATATTTCAGGTTCATCGTATTTTTTATGTCTGCCTGTTCTTTTTCTAATCTTAATAGCAGAGGTGTTCTTATTTATTGACCTTATAGCATATTTACGATTATGGATACAATTTTTACAGAACTCATCAAGAATAGATTGCTTTTGATATCTTGAGGGGGAAAAATATCTGTCCCTAATTTCTTTAAATTATTCCTTTTTTGCTTTATTAATCATAATAATAGCTCCCAAATGATGGTTACCTATATTATGAGTCAATGCGTATCTCAAAAAGAATTAAAAACATATCAAAGAGTTCTTGACAACTTATGTTAATTTATTTAATTTTCATATGCCACTGCCTAAGAGCGGTGGCAATTTTTTTAAATTCTCTATTAACAATTAAAAGTATGTAAAAATGCCTGAACCAATTTTTGTCTATTTAACAAAAGAACGATTAGTCGAACTGGAAAAAGAGCTGCAAGATATGAAATCTAATGGTAGAAAAGAGATTGCAGCTAAAATTGCCGAAGCAAGAGCACACGGCGATTTATCTGAAAATGCCGAATATGATGCCGCTAAGGAAGAGCAGGGCTTGTTTGAACTAAGAATAAGTAAATTGGAAAGCATTTTATCCCGAGCAAGGATTATAGACATTTCTCAATTTCCAAATGATGAGATACATATCCTCTCCAAAGTCTCAATAAAAAATTTAAAGAACGATAAAATAATCGAATACTTGCTTGTATCTCCGGAAGAAGCCGATTTCCAAGCAGGGAAAATTGCAATTACTTCGCCTGTCGGTCAAGGGCTGATGGGTAAGAAAATAGGCGAAAAGGTGACTGTTAAGGCTCCCGCAGGTTTATTGGAATTCGAAATACTATCAATTAAATAAAGTTATAAATATACTTTGAGTGATGAATCGTATATACAGCTTGCGATAGAAATTGCTAAAAAGGGAATGGGTAATGTAAGCCCCAACCCTTTAGTCGGTTGTGTAATTGTTAAAAATGGCAGAATACTTGGTGCAGGTTATCATGAAAAATTCGGCTGTAGCCATGCTGAAGTTAATGCTATAAATTCTGCAAACGAAAGTATAGAAGGTTCCACGCTTTATTTAAATCTTGAACCCTGCAGCCATATTGGTAAAACTCCCCCTTGTGTGGATAAAATAATAGAAAATAAAGTTAAACGGGTTGTAATAGGTACGCTTGATATGAATCCTCTGGTAAGCGGCAGCGGTATTAAAAAATTAAAAAAAGCAGGTATTGATGTTAAGGTAGGTGTCTTGGAAAATGAATGTATAAATCTAAATAAATTCTTTTTTAAATATATTTTTAAGAAGGTACCTTACGTAACATTAAAATTTGCTCAGACCTTAGACGCTCGTATAGCTGATCATAACGGCGACGCTAAATGGATTACTTCTATTGATTCAAGACGGTATGTACACAATCTTCGCTCAAAATACGATGCAGTTCTAATTGGTGCAGGAACTGCTTATAAAGATAATCCCTCTTTAACTGTTCGTTTGGTTGATGGTAGGAATCCTAAAAGAATTTTAATTGATTCAAATTTGAGCCTAAAATTTGATCTTAATTTATTTAAAAAAAACGCGGATAAAGGTCTGATAGTACTAACTTCTGAGAAAAGCCGCCTGAAATTAAAAAAATTGAAAAGTCTTGCTCTCTTAGGAATCAAAGTGGTTTTCATTAAAGAAGAATCAAATGGAAGGCTCGACCTAAAGCTCGCGCTAAAAGAACTTGGAAAATTAAATATTACCTCATTACTTGTTGAAGGAGGGAGTAAAATTTTTACTTCATTTATTAAAGAAAACTTATTTGACGATATTTTATTATTTATGTCTCCGAAAATTCTTGGCTGCGGAACTCCCTCTATTGCAAGTTTTGGTATAAAAAGCCTCAGACAAGTTGTGAAAGTAAAAATTAATAATGTTAAACTTATCGGCGATGATGTTTTAATCGAGTTTATCAAATAATTTTTGCGTAACCTGAATAATTAGTAATTCATTTTATAAAAATCTGAAATGGTTGAGAATGTTTACAGGTCTAATTGAAGAAACCGGCAGTCTGGTTCAAAAGTTAAAAACCGGGGATGGGTATCAATTAACTTTTTCCGGTCTGAAAGTTATGGAAGATCTTGCCGTTGGCAGCAGTATCAGTGTGAACGGCGTATGCTTAACTGTTATAAAAAAAAGTTCAAATACTTTTACTGTTGATGCAATTGAGGAAACATTAAAGAAGACCAGCTTAGGTTCTTTAATAGATAATGATAAGGTTAACCTCGAAAGACCTTTAAAAGCAGATTCCCGTATCGGTGGGCATTTTGTCCTCGGGCATGTAGATACCACCGGCAAAATTGTAGATATCAAAAAACTCTCAAACAGTCACTTCATAAAAATTTCCTTCCCGAAAGAGTTTACGCAATATCTTATTTATGTCGGTTCGGTTGCAATTGACGGTGTAAGTATGACCGTTGCGGAATTAGGAGAAGATGATTTCTCAATAGGTATTATTCCCCACACTTGGGAAGAAACAATTTTCGCTGTTAAGAAACCGGGCGATGTAGTTAACCTTGAATTTGATGTTCTCGGAAAATATGTTGAAAGAATAATGCAGGGTAAAGCAAGCGGTTAAGGCGTTATTAATAATGGTTAACTTGTAATTATTAAGCTTGATGAAAAGTATAGAACAAAAAGTATTAAAATTTATTGATGAAAAAGGTTTGATTGAAAAGAATGACAGGATTCTTGTTGCATTAAGCGGAGGACCGGATTCTGTCTTTTTAATTCACTTTTTGTTGAAATTCAGAAATAAATACGCTATTGATGTTGGTGCAGTTCACATAAATCATATGATAAGGGGCAAATCTGCCGATGAAGATGAGGAATTTTGCCGCAAACTTTCTGTAAATTTAAATATAGAATTTTTTCCCGTACAAAAGGATGTAATTTCATTTGCTAAACTCCATAAATTTTCAATCGAAGAGGCCGGAAGAGTCGTCCGCTATATGGAATTTGATAAAATATTAAAACAGACGGGTTTTAAGAAATTAGCAACAGCTCACAATTGTAGCGATAATGCTGAAACCGTGCTTCTAAATTTAATAAAAGGAACCGGGTTAAGAGGCATATCCGGAATTCCGCCTAAAAGAGGCAATATTATTCGTCCGGTTCTTAGTCTGAAAAAAAATGAAATCCTGGAATATCTGAATAATTATGGAATTCCGTTCAGGATTGATGAATCTAATTTGCAGACAGATTACGAAAGAAATTTTCTTAGGAAAGAGATTATTCCTTTAATAAAGAAAAAACTAAATCCTGATTTTGAAAATGCAGTTTCCCATTTATCTGAAATATTTTCCGGGCTCTCTGTTTTTATGAACTCTCAAATTAATGAAAAATTAAAGGGAATAGCTAAAATTACAGATGAAGGTTTAAAAATAAACATTAGTGATATTGAAAAAGTTGATAATGAATTAAAGAACTATTTGATTCAACGGGCAGTTGAAGAGAGTTTTAAAACTCGTCTGACATTTAGAGATATTAAGAATATAAAATCGCTCTTTGGAAAAAAAACCGGTAAGAGTATCAGTCTTGCTAATAATCTTGCGGTAGTTAGAGAAAGACGATTTGTTATAATTTCTGATTCGATTAAGAATGAGCATTTTAAACCTTTATCGCTGGTTGAAGGCGATGCAGTAAATATAAATGATAAAACATTGTTTATAGTGCCTGTTAAAGAGGTCCCTAAAAAGTTTTCAGGTAATAAATTAAAGGAATACATTTCCGCTGATAATATTTCAGGTAATTTTTGCCTTAGAAGATGGAAGGCGGGAGATAAATTTTCTCCTCTGGGTCTAAATGGTACTAAAAAAATATCGGATTTTCTTAATGAGCAAAAAATTTCATCATCAAAAAAAAAGGAGCAGTTAATTCTTACTAATAAAGGTAAAATTGTTTGGGTATTAGGTCTTAGGTTGGATGAACGATTTAAAATTACCGGTTGTTCTAAAAGGTTTATAGAGTTATGGCTGAAATAAAAAATGGGTTGCAGGAGTCAATTGCTTTGGGAGATGATAAAATTTTAATTGGCGCCGACACTTTTATTCCATTAATTAAAGAAGAAGAGATCCAACAAAGAAACCGGGAACTTGGAAAACAAATATCGGTTGATTTTGCTGCAAAGTCCCCTGTTTTTATAGGCGTTCTTAATGGTGCATTCGTATTTTTATCTGATCTTTTTAAGAATGTTACAATCGATTGCGAAGTTGACTTTATTAAACTTTCAAGTTACAGGAACGAAAAAACCACGTCTGGTACTGTCAAAATACTGAAGGAACTAAGTTGTGATGTATTTGGAAGAAATATTTTAATTGTTGAAGATATTGTGGATTCAGGTCTCTCAATTAAATTTATCGAAGAATTATTAACACCTCAAAAACCCGCCAGCATGAAAATAGTTTCCTTATTGGTAAAACCAAATATTCTTAAATATAATGTAAAAATTGATTATATTGGCTTTAAAATTCCAGATAAGTTTGTGATTGGATATGGTTTGGATTATGCTCAGAAGTACAGAAATCTAAAAAGTATATACAGGTTAAGCGAATAAAATTAATTTAAATTAAAAAGAAACAATAATAATAAAATATTATATAATTTATGGCGGACAATAACGACAAAAAACAAACTCCCAAAAATCCTAAAGGGAATGAGGGTCCTAATAGACCTGATGAAAATTTTGATTGGTCCAAAATCATAAGAATGGTTTTTGGCTGGGGCGCAGTAATTGTAGCTTTTGTTATTATTATGCAGTTATTTAAAACTAATTCTACAAATTATGTTGAGGTCCCGTATCCTAAATATCAAAAACTTTTGAATGATGACCAAATTCTTAAGTCAACAATCACTAAATCTGATGCGAATGATTATTACTTCAAAGCTGAATTAAAAGCCCAGGAAAATGTTACTGTAGGCGGTAAAGACGTTCCTGTTAAATTTATTTCTGTTTATATACCCGAGCCGATTCTAAAAGATCAGGAAGCTGTATGGAAAAGTAAGAATATCAATTATACTTTTGATAAAGAATCTAATGAATGGATGAGTATTTTGATAAGTTTCCTTCCCTGGATTGCTATTATTGCGGTCTGGATAATAATAATGAGACGTATGCAGGGTGGAGGAGGCGGAACGCGCGGTATTTTTTCTTTTGGTAAAAGTAAAGCTAAGCTCATTTCGCAATCTGCTCAAAAAATTACTTTTAGAGATGTCGCGGGTGCTGATGAAGCGAAGATGGAACTTCATGAAATAATAGAATTTCTTAAAGAACCGGCTAAATTTCAGAAACTCGGTGGAAAGATTCCCAGAGGTGTATTGCTTTTAGGACCTCCGGGAACAGGTAAAACCCTTTTGGCTAGGGCTGTTGCAGGCGAAGCTGGGGTGCCTTTCTTTTCTATAAGTGGCGCCGATTTTGTTGAAATGTTTGTTGGTGTCGGAGCCAGCCGCGTCAGGGATTTATTCGAACAGGGTAAAAAGAATGCTCCATGTATTATTTTTATTGATGAGATTGATGCCGTCGGCAGACACCGCGGAGCCGGTTTAGGCGGCGGTCACGATGAAAGAGAACAAACTCTAAATCAGCTCTTGGTTGAGATGGATGGGTTCGAACAAAACAGCGGTGTTATTATTATTGCTGCTACTAACCGTCCTGATGTGCTTGATCCTGCGTTATTGAGGCCGGGAAGATTTGACAGGCAGGTTGTTGTAGATCGGCCTGATGTTAAGGGCCGCGAGGGTATTCTTAAGGTACATACCAGAAATATCCCTCTGGAATCTACCGTAAATCTAGAAGTGCTTGCAAAAGGTACGCCCGGTTTAGCGGGCGCTGAACTTGCTAATCTCGTAAATGAAGCTGCACTGCTTGCTGCAAGAAAAAATAAGAAAAAAGTCGAAATGGTAGACTTTGAAGAGGCCAAAGATAAAGTAATGATGGGAATGGAGAGAAAAAGCCTTATTATTTCAGAGGAAGAAAAGAAAACTACCTCTTATCATGAAATTGGTCATGTGCTTGTTGCCCGCATGCTTCCCGAAGCGGATCCGGTGCATAAAGTGACAATAATTCCCCGCGGTAGGGCGCTTGGCGTAACAAGCTATTTGCCATTGGATGAAAAACATACTTATTCTAAAGAATATCTTGAAGCAATAATTACTTATGCACTCGGAGGAAGGGCTGCTGAAAAATTAATCTTTAACCACTATACTACCGGTGCGGGCAATGATATTGAAAAAGCTACCAACATCGCCAGAAAGATGGTTTGTGAGTGGGGAATGAGCGAAAAACTTGGCCCGTTAAGTTATGGCGCTAAAGAAGAAGAAATTTTCCTCGGCAGGGAAATTCAAAGGCACAGAGATTATAGTGAAAAAACGGCTATTGATATCGATGATGAAATCAGGGAAATTGTTAATTCTTCTATGGATAGAGCTGAAACAATTCTTAAAGAGAATATTGATGTTCTTCACAAACTCTCAAAGGAACTTCTTGAAAGAGAAATTCTGGATTCAGAGGAGATTGATAAGCTCATTCATGGTGAGGAACTGCCGCCTCTTAAAAAAGAAGGTAACGATATTTCGGACAACCCTGATACTTTACCCGATCACGTGAAAAAATTAATGGATCAAAGAAAGCCGAAAGAATTTACTCTAAAAGATGACAACAACAGGGCATGAAACCATTAATTACAAAGATGAATTAGTAAGGAAACTGATTCATCTTTGTTCGCTTTCGATTCCTATCATTGTTTACTTTATTCCTCGTACGGTTTCAATTATTATATTAAGTTTTCTTGCCGTTGCGGCTATTGTATTAGATTTTTCAAGGTACATTTATCCCCCGGTAGCAAAGTTGTTTTATGCCGTTTTCGGTTTCCTTTTAAGAAAGCATGAAGTCAACGATAAGAAAAAAAATCTGAATGGTGCGACTTATGTCTTTATTTCAGCATTAATATGCGTGATAATATTTCCCAAAATTTTATTCCTTACGGGCTTCACTATTCTAATTATAAGCGACTCATCTGCGGCTCTCATTGGCAGAAAATTTGGAAAGCATAAATTTTTAGCGAAAAGCTTGGAAGGAACTCTCGCTTTTTTTGTAAGCGGTAGCATAGTAGTTTTATTTACACCTAAGATAAATCATCTATTAATCGAGTATTTAATAGGAATAATTGCCGTTGCTGTTGGGGCAATAGTGGAAAATATTTCTTTCGGTTTTGCTGATGATAACTTATCAGTCCCGCTTTCTACGGGATTTACAATGTGGGGTCTTTACCTTCTGATGTTGCCTCATTTGCAACTTGTTTTGTCGAATGTTCCCCAATGAGATCAACTAAAATCATTCTTCCCTATTTATCAAGCACTTCGGCAAGTCCCTGCGGTAAAATATAATTTGGAAAATCTTTCGTTATTTTCATTATATAAATTTTTGCCCTGCTTGTTTTATCAAATTGCATCTCATATAATGCCCTGCGTGCAAGCATTGAACCCGCTGTCTGTTCAATAAAGTTAATGTATTCGGTTCTTTTTTGGGGAAAGCGGATTATAAAAGTTGGATCGGGCGCGGGTACATAATCTTTTCCTTTTACAACTTTAAATAATAAGAGATCTGGTACAAGAGTATATCCTGGCGGTAATGTGAATTCACCTTTTTGCATTTCATCTTCAATTAATTCAGGAGTAATATAAAAATTGCAATTATTAATATTAGTGCCGACAAGATCGGTCATAATTTTTCTGTAATCTGATTCCAAAAGGTCCGGATCAAATCTATCATTGCTTTCAAAAGGGGCTACTGCTGTTAAAAAATTATTTACATCTGTGCGCATCCCGCTGAATATCTTTGGGTGATTATTATCTAATTGATGATAGTACCATGAACGCCTTAGTAATTCTTTATCGATAACAGTAACATCCGGGCGGAAATTTTCAACATATTGAAAATAATATGAAGAGGCTACAATGTAATCCCATTCTTTAGTAAGCAGCACTGAATTCTGACTGCATGAATTCAAAATGTTTTTGGTGTAATCTTCATATATAAAAACGTCGCTCTGATTTGTTTCTTCAAAATTGAAGTAAATTTGCACAATAAGGAATACTGAAATCAGGGAAACTGAGGTAATATAAGGATGCTTTGCATTTTTCAGCAGCGTTAATATTTGTACAATTCCGAAAACTATAAAAAAGGCTAAAGCAATATAGGCAAGTAAAAAGTAGAAATCGATGTTATGTATATCATAGTTAATAGCGTATGAAACCGTAAAAAGGAATAGTACGCTTGCGAATATGAAAAACTTTCTTGCAGTAAATATTGAAGCAATTATACCCGCTATACAGATGAATGAATTAACTAAATATTCAGAAAGTAAATTATTAATAAAATATTGGAACTGCTTTTCTGCCGTTGCCATAGATGAGAATAACCAAACCTGATATTGGTTGGCTTCAACATGCCGCAGTATTTTAGCTAATGTATTGGGGTTACCCCAATTTAAAATGGGATTTTGTTCTGCGCGAATTGGTAGATAAGAATAGAATAATATCAATGTCGGAATGAATATGATAAACATTATTCCGATTCTTTGAAAGCTTATTTTATTAAAGCTGTATTTCTCAAAGTAAAGATAACCGGCAGCCGGAATTAAGAATAAAGTTGTCATATGGTTGGAAAATCCTAATGCTAGGAAGAGAGCAAAAAGCATCCACGGATTGAAAAATTTTAATTCAACCGGGTTATCTTTAAATAAATAAGCTTTCAATAAAAAAAAGATTATTAAATTAAACAGGAATATTTCAAGCGAATATGACTCGACAGATGTGCCCTTAATCCAAAATGTCTTACTGAAGCCTAGAATTAGTCCGCCGAAAACCGCGCTTAGATATTTTTTTATTTCAGGTATTTCATATTTTTTTGTTTCAATTCTATTGACTTTACCTGTTTGCTTTTTATTTTTAATTTTCTGCTTATCCGGTATTAATAATTTTTTAGGTCCAAATTCTTTTATATTATCAAGAACTAGTTTTGAAGTATAAACAAAAATCATAACAGCAAGACTGCACCAGATGGCAGCAAGTAAATTTAATTGGTAGATTTTTCTTAAATGTAGCGGTATCAAATAAAATAAATGACCGAGTAATGTAAATAACGGGTATCCTGTTGGATGTGCTATACCAAGTTTTGCTTGTGCTGTCGCTAGTTCACCCGAATCTATCTCAACTACACTTGGCGCAAGAGTAAAAAGGTAAAAAATAAAAACAATAAAACCCGTCAGGAAGGCATAAAATTTCTTTATAAACTTTAACATTACTCTATTTAAAATATTTTTCGAATATTGAATGGTCAAATTTAATAATTTTAGAGAGATATTTTTTGAATTCATCTTCTGTGCTAAAATTCATTCTCCTGGATAAAATTGAGATTTTTTCTTCATTTAAAACAATAGTTGAGGAAGTGCTGCTGAAAATTACTTGGTTTGTTAATTCCAGGTCTTTTAGAAATAGAAAATTATCTTTTAAATTAGCTAATTCATGGTACTTGTTATCTGACTTTATCAATGATAAAATAATCTGATCTGCTCTTTTGCCTTTATATTTAGAATAATATTTTTTGTTAGATAATAAAATAAATTGAATGATAAACTCTATATCTGTTATTCCGCCGCTGCTTTTCTTAATGTTAAAGCTATTTGCCATAGAAGTGCTGTAATAAGGAGTAAGCTTATTTCTCATGTCCGATATATCAAGCTTTAGACTTTTCTCTTCCAAACAGTCTATTTTTAGCTTTATTGTTTTGAGCAGCCCGCTGATAATATTTTTATTGCCTGCAACAAAATTCAGCTTGCAAAAAGTTTGTAGTTCCCATGTTTTTGCCCTTTTAAGAATATAATCCTTATAACTATGTAAATCCCAGGTAAGCAGACTGCTCTTCCCCTCGGGACGGAGCCTGCAATCCAGACCAAAGGGTTTAAAATTCTCTTTTAGTTTAAGAAAAAAAGTTTGAAAATTATTTTGAATTTCGGGGTGACGGTTTAAGTTATCAACAATAAAAATTAAATCAATGTCCGATGCAAAAGTCATTTCTCCTGCTCCAAGGCTGCCTAAGGCGGCAATTGCATATTCGGAATCGTTAATTACTGGATTTAATATTTTACCTGCCGTTGATGCTATAACCTGGTTAAAATATTTTTTAAAAGTCTGGAGAACTTTGATGGATGTAGTGAGCCCTGAAGAATACTGTACGCATTCGGCAAGTAAAATCTTTTTAGTAGTAAAATGCTGTTCTGATGCTTTTACGTAAGCAAAATCTTTAATTGAAATGTTTTCAAAAACTTTCTTTGTTAAAAAGTATTCCCTCAAATCATCATTCTCGGCAAAAAGATCAATTGACATTTGAGAGAATTCACATAGCTGAAGAAATAAATTAAAGAATTTATTATTTTCAAATTCCTTGTACCAGATAGAAGGAAATGACGCGCCTCTTATAACGCGAACAAAATTTTGAAGTACTTTATCAGGGTCATAAGAATGTTCCAGATACTTTATTAAAGATGGTTCAATTTTATGAAAATTATTCGTAGAATTTTTATCAAATTGCTTCTGTCCTGATAGACCCTTACCCTTAAGAAGAAATTGCAGGTTGTCGAATGCTCTCGTTTTATTCCTAAATTTTATTTTTGTAATTCTATCATCTTTTTTACCTGAACCGTATTTAATCCCTATTATAGAATTATAAATTTTCAGTACTGATTTCCTATTTTCCGAAACGGCATGTCTAAATTCGACGGAATTTTTGTAGCCCAAAAAAAAGGAAAGCCGGTGCAGCAGTTCGCCTTCCTGTGGAATGGTATGAGTTTGAGAATCATTCATCAATTGAAGATAATGTTCAATACGCCGGTATAAAATATATGAACTTAAGAGGTTTTTAGCTTCGGATTCGGAAAGTAAATTTACCAATTGAAGATTTTTAATTGCTTCTATAGTATTAGGTGTTCTTAATAAATGATTCCTTCCTCCGTTTAAAAGTTGTAACGCCTGAGCTGAAAATTCTATATCACGTATGCCGCCCGGAATTAATTTGATATTCTCTTTATCATCAAGTTTCTTCTCAATTTCAGCTTTCAATTTTCTAATTTGTTCTAACGGCGATGTTGAAAAAGAAAGTGGATAAATAAAGTGCTGCATATAGGAAGAAAAACTTTCATATAGAGAACGGCTCCCAGCTATAAAGTCCATTTTTATAAGCATTTGCCGTTCCCAATCTTCTCCCCGGCTTTCATAATAATCTAAATATTCTCTTAATTCCCTGCATAAGGGAGATGTTTTCCCATCAGGTCTCAGTCTGAAATCTATTCTGTATACGTAACCTGAACTTGTAATTGAAGAAGCGCTTTCTATAAAGAGGTAAGTCGCTTCGGTAAGAATTTCATTATAAGTTTTACTTTTTGTAAAAAGTAGGTTCTTATCGTACATTATGATTAAATCTATATCGGAACTGTAATTTAATTCATGTCCGCCAAGTTTACCTAAAGCGATAAGACAAAATTTTCTATTAGGCTTTTTTAGCGAATGTTTATTTAATATTTCGTTATAACATAATTCAAATAGTTGGGCAACAATAGCTTTTGAAAGCGCGGTTAGTTCTTCTGTTATTTCAATCAAATTTTCTTTGTGCAGAATGTCTTTAACACCAATTCTTAATGTCTCTTTCCTTTTTAACCCTCTTAGTGAGTTCACTTTTGATTTAAAAGATTGAAATGAAGAAATAGCGTTCGTAACTAATGATGCGAATTTAGGAGTGTCCAACTTGTAATCTAAAGTTGAAGGATTAGCAACCCAGTAAAAATATTCGGGATTCCTTACTAATATATCGGTTAAATAATTACTATTTACCGCAACTGATACAAGGATTTCAATATAAATAGGGTATTTAATGCATTCGCTAAGCAAAGTTATCTTATCATACGTGCTTAAAAGTATTCTAAGTAGATTTGATTCGGAGTTGAAACTAAAAAAATAAGATGATATTTCAGATTCGAATGATCGAATTATTTCTTCAAACAAGTCCGGTGCTATAAATCCCGCGGTCTGATCGACTAATTTATTAATAAATTCTTGCGAGAGTCTATAATTTTTCTTCAAAATCACAATAACAAAAATATTTGAATAAAGTAATTTTACACTAATATTTAGTGATTTTAAATAGAACTGCTATTTTATGAAGAAATCTTTCACAAGTTCGGATTTTTAAAAAAAGGATTTAATTCCGATTGAGTTTTTAGTGTCAATCTTCTTAAATTGCATTTCAGGACGTCAATGGTTAATTTTAAATTCAATTTATCCAATGGAGAGTAATTATAAATGAAAAATTTAATCAAAGCGATTTTCGGCGATAAACAAACTAAAGATCTGAAAAAGCTTTGGCCTATAGTAGATGAAATAAATGAAGAATACGAAAAGATAAAGGATCTATCTGACGACGAACTCAAGGCAAAGACACAGGAATTTAAAGAAAGAATTCAAAATTACACTTTAGAATTACGGCAAAAGGTTGAAGAGTCTCAGGCTAAACTTCAATCCAATGAAGAAATTGATATGCATTCTATATATGCCGAGCTTGATGGGCTGGAGGAAGAACTTGATGTTAAATATGAAGAAATTCTAGATGAAATTCTTCCCGAAGCTTTCGCTGTTGTCAAGTTAACGTGTCAGAAACTTGTTGGCAAAAGTTGGACTGTTGCCGGTAATAAAACCACATGGGATATGGTGCCATATGATGTTCAGTTAATTGGTGGAATCGTATTGCACCAGGGTAAAATTGCCGAAATGGCTACAGGTGAAGGTAAAACATTAGTGGCTACGCTTCCTATTTATTTAAATGCTTTAACCGGAAGAGGCGTTCATCTTGTTACCGTGAATGATTATCTGGCATTACGCGATAGCGAATGGATGGGAGAAATCTATAAATTTCACGGTTTAACTGTCGGGGTTATTCTTAATACAATGGATCCTGAAGAAAGGAAAAAGTACTATAATTCCGATATTACCTATGGTACAAATAATGAATTTGGATTCGACTATCTACGAGACAATATGTCTGTTGAAAAAGATTTCCAGGTACAACGTAAGCATAATTATGCTATTGTCGATGAAGTTGACTCAGTTTTAATTGATGAGGCGAGAACCCCTTTGATTATTTCAGGCCCGGTTGAAACCGATGACCAGAAATTTGATGAAATGAAACCAAGAGTTGAAAGGCTTTACAGGCTCCAGTCCAACCTCGTCGCAAAGATTGTTCAGGATGCCGAAGACTTGTTGAATAGCGATGGTAAAGACAGCCAGAATCAAGCAGGTGTTTTATTGCTTAGAGCCTACAGAGGATTACCCAAGAATAATAAGCTTTCTAAAGTTTTAAGCGAACCTTCTAACAAAAAGCTTCTCCAGGCTACCGAAATGGAATTTTTCCGTGAAAAAGCTAAAAACATGTACATTATTGATGATGAGTTGTACTTCGCAATTGATGAAAAAAATAATACTATAGATCTTACTGAAAAAGGTAGAGATGAGCTTGCCAGGGGAAGCGGAATGGAAAAGGATTTCTTCGTCATTCCTGATCTCGGTCTGGAAATAAGTAAATTGGAACATGATGAAACTCTAGCTGAAGAACAAAAGATTAAAAAGAAAGACTCTCTTTATAACCGTTATTCGGAAAGCAGCGACAGAATTCATACAATCCATCAACTATTGAAAGCCTATACTCTGTTCGAAAAAGATGATGAGTATGTGATAACCGAGGATGGGAAAATTGCTATAGTCGATGAATTTACAGGCCGTGTTCTTCCAGGTAGAAGATATTCAGATGGATTGCATCAGGCAATTGAAGCTAAGGAAAATGTCAAAGTTGAAAAAGACACACAAACATTAGCTACTATAACTCTTCAAAATTATTTCAGAATGTATAAGAAGCTTGCAGGAATGACGGGTACTGCGGAAACCGAAGAATCAGAGTTCTATGAAATTTATAAGCTTGAAGTCGTTGTCGTTCCTACTAACAAAGATGTGGTTCGAAAAGATGAAGATGATGCAATCTATAAAACAAGACGTGAAAAACTTAATGCAGTAATTGATCAGATTGAACACTTGCGTAAAGAAGGACGCCCCGTTCTGGTCGGTACTACTTCAGTTGAAGTATCGGAAACGATAAGCCGAATGTTGAAAAGAAAAAGCGTTCCGCATAATGTATTAAATGCCAAACAACATCAGCGTGAAGCTGATATTGTTGCTCATGCAGGCGAAATAAGTGCAGTTACAATTGCTACCAATATGGCGGGACGTGGTACTGATATTAAACTTGGTGCAGGCGTACGGGATAGGGGAGGTTTGTTTATCTTAGGTACTGAACGGCATGAGTCAAGGCGTATTGACAGACAGTTAAGAGGACGTTCGGGACGGCAGGGTGACCCCGGTACTTCCAAGTTCTTTCTTTCGTTGGATGATGATTTGATGAGATTATTCGGAAGTGAAAGAATATCTTCGGTTATGCAGCGTATGGGTATTAAAGAGGGTGAAGTTATTGAACATCCTCTTATTACAAGATCCGTTGAACGTGCACAGAAAAAAGTTGAAGAAAATAATTTTTCAATAAGAAAAAGACTACTTGAATATGACGATACTATGAATCAACAGCGCGAAGTTATTTATACAAGAAGACAGCGTGCTTTGCAGGGCGACAGATTAAAGGGTGAAATATTTGAATTACTTGAAGAATCTGTCTCAGAAATTGTTGAACAAAACTTTGATGATATTTTGCCCGATAATATTAAGCAACAAATAATGCTTGATCTTATAGTTGAATTCCCCCTTGAGGCGGTTGAATTTGAAAAGCTTGGTCAAGCCGGAATAGTGGGAAGAATTGTTGAAGCTGCAAAGATTTTTTATAAAAAGAAGGAAGATATGCTCGGTTCTGAGATGATGGCAAGACTTGAGCGTTATGCGATGTTAAGTGTAATAGATCATAAATGGAAAGAGCATCTTAGAGAAATGGATGATCTTAAAGAAGGTATTGGTTTACGGGCTTATGGTCAAAAAGATCCTTTGGTTGAATATAAGGTCGAAGCTTTCAAACTTTTTGCCGAATTATTAATACAAATTAGAAATGAAGTTGTTTCTTTCTGTTTTAAATTCTTTCCGCAGGCTCCCGAAGAAGTACAAACGAAGAGGAAACGCCAGTCAATCGGCAGAATTAAAGCTATTAAACAGAATGCAGGTAATATTGGACTAACGTCAAATACCAGGGCTTCCGGAGATGATAATGAACAGCTAAAAGCTGCTCCTGTTCAAGTTGCTGAAAAAATAGGTAGAAATGATCCATGTCCTTGCGGAAGCGGTAAAAAATACAAAAATTGTCATGGTAAATAATTAGAAAGAGTCTATGAAGAAAATTGAGGCAATTATTCGGCCTTTTAAACTTGATGATGTTAGAGAGGCGCTCGTTGAAGAAGGCGTGCATGGATTGACAATTTCTGAAGTAAGAGGATACGGCCGCCAAAAAGGTCATACGGAAACTTACCGCGGCAGTGAATACAGAATTGAGTTTGTACCTAAAATAAAAATTGAAGTTGTCATAGAGGATAATAAAGTTGATAATGTAATTGATGCGATATCCCGAACAGCAAAAACAGGGCAGGTCGGAGATGGAAAGATATTTGTTTATGATATTAAAGATGTTATTAGGATTAGAACTGATGAATCAGGTAAAGAAGCGCTGTAAAATATTTTACCTTTCAATTTTCTTCAATCTTTAATAAATTATTTTATGCAAAATAATTTTTATTCGTTTTTGAGGTGGTCCTTTTTCCTAATTATTTTAAGTTTATCATTATGTAATTGCGGAGTATGGGCAAATTTTACTACTTATTTTAATATATATTATGATGCCTGCGATTTATTTAATCAGGCTGAAAAAGATATTAATAATCAAAAAAACGACATTTTTTCGGAAAAAGATTCTTCCATCTCATCCACTTCTAGTGCATCGTTAGTGAAAGTTGAAGAAAAATGCTCTCAAATTCTTCAATTTCATGCGGAAAGCATTTATATTGATAATTCACTCTTTATGATCGGTAAAAGCTTTTATTATCAGGGTGAATACAGAAAAGCGTTGCGAAAGTTTGAAGAATTAATAGCAACACAACCTAAAAGCAGCCTTGTTCTAGAAACGCGCTTTTGGATTGGTAAAACACAAATGAGGCTTAAAGATTTTGATAATGGACTAATTACTTTAAAAGATACTAGGGAAGAAGCAATAAAACAGAATGAAAGGGAAATAGCTCAGAATACTTACATTGAAGAAATCAGGTACCAAATATTTAAAAAAGATTTCAGCACTTCTATCGATTTAGCTAAGGGCTTTTTAACCATTTCTAAAAATAATGTGCTTAATGCTGAAGTTGCATTTGAAATTGGTAAATTATATAATAAATTAAATGAATATAATGATGCTATTGTTTATTTTAAAAAGGTATCCGATTATTCTCCGACATATAATCTTAAATTTAGTTCTCTTATTGAACAGGGAAAGGTACTTAGGGATATCGGGGAATATGATAAAGCATTGGAAATTTTTAATCAACTTAGTCAACAGCAAAAGTATGCCGACGTTTTAGACCAGATTGATTTTGAAAGAGGTGAGACGTATCTTAAAATGAATAATATTGATAAAGCGGTAGACCGGTTTCTGTATGTTGATACGTCATTTTCAAAATCGCCTAGTGCGGGTAAATCGGCTTATGAATTAGGAAAAATATTTTTAGATAGCTATAGAAACTTTGATACCGCTGCTTATTTCTTTAACAGAGTATTTTCTTCGACTGCTCCGTCAGATTATATAAATTTAGCCACTTCATCTTCAGATCGGTTGAGAAAATATGAAATACTTTATTTGAAGGTTCGGGATAATTCTAAACAATTGAGTTATGCTCTCGATTCAACTGTATTTATTAAAGATTCAATTGAGTATTATACCAGTCTTGAGAAAAAGATGAAAGCTGCAAGAGCTGATTCTTTAAAAAACAAAGATAATAGAATAAGCAGTACATCTAATACTCAGACTAATATTCAGCAACAATTACAGCAGATGGGGTCGCAACAGCTGGGACAGCAACAAACCGAGCAACTACCTCAAGGGTCACAACAACAGCAGCCAGGACAACAACAATTAACCGGGCAACAGCAGCAAATGACCGGGCGGCAACAATCACAGTCATCGCAATTGTTATCACAATGGAATCAGTTAAAATCTCAATCTAAACCGCCGGTAAGACCAAAAACTTCTATCGATACTCTTACGAATGAACTTGTAAAATCAGAATTTGAATTGGGAAATTTGTTATTATTTGAATTCAATATTCCAGATTCGGCTTATAAATATTACTCTGATATAATGTTAAATAACCCAGTCTCTCCTTTTGAAGGAAGGGTAGTATTTGCATTAGGTAATTATTATATGGCGGTTAATGATACCTTAAAAGCTGACAGTATTTTTAATGTCGTATATGATAAATATAAAGATGAGGACATAGTTAATGCAGCAGCAATAAAACTTAATAAACCGTTATTAAATATGGAGTACGATCCGGCAAAAGCATTATATTTAAAAGCTGAATCGTTGATGACGAACTCTAATTATGATTCGTCCATTACCAATATGTATAAAATATATTTAACTCATCCTAAATCCCCCTTTGCTGCAAAAGCATTGTTTGCTATTGGATGGATGCTTGAAAATAAAAATATGAATGATTCTGCGGCTGTTATTTATGATACATTAACTAAAGAATATCCGCGCTCTATTTATGCTGCTAATGTCTTATTAAAGCTGACATTTTATAAAAATGAGATAGTTAGGATAAATAAAGCAAAGCAAGACTCGCTATATGCTTTAACAAGACCTAAATCAGATACTTTATCAACCGATTCTTTATTTATTAAAAAACAAAAATTGGGCGGTTTAGTTGCTAATTTAAATGGCAGTAATAATACTCCCGGAAATATGGCTCCAAACAATGCAAAAGACGAAAATAATTTTATAAATAATAATTCTGTCATAAATCCGGATACATTAATTAGAAATTTGGGGAGAGGTCTAGGACGCATATCGAGGTAAAGCTGTTAATTCAAATGCGGTAATTATTAATTAATAAAAAGCATTATACAGGTTTAGAGATAGATTTTGATGACCCAATTTTCTGAAAACGAATTAGCATGGCTTTTAGGAAAAATTATTCCTTCAATAAAGAAAAGAAAATATGAAAGTTTATTCCTTTACATTTTAACTCTTATCTATTTTTCAATTCCCTCATTTGAAATACCAATACTTGAGTATTCACATTTAAGAATTACTTCAGTAATGGAAGAACGCGCACTTGAACAAGACTTATGCTTTTACCCTAAGCAATCCTGGGTAAATATTGCTGATGTAAATCCAAATCTCCTTAAGGCAATTATAACATTGGAAGATGATGCGTTTTTTATGCACAAGGGAATAGACTGGAACCAATTGAGTATATCACTAAAAGAAAATAAGAGAAGGAAAAGGATTATCCGCGGAGGAAGTACAATAACCATGCAGCTTGCTAAGAATCTGTATCTTACCACAGAAAGAAATTTACTTTGTAAGGCGAAGGAAATACTTATTACTTTCCGGCTTGAAAAAGAAGTTTCAAAAAAATCAATTTTGGGAAATTATATTAATGCTATAGAATGGGGAAATGGAATTTTTGGTATTAAAGAAGCTTCTGAAATCTACTTTAACAAGGAACCGTCTAAATTATCAAAAATTGAATGTGCCCGGCTCGCTGCTGTTATTCCTTCGCCACTCGAACATCGACCAAATACGAACTCGATATATGTTCTTCATAGAGCAGGTTCAGCGCTTTCAAGACTTGAAAATGTAATATTATTCCCGGAATAAGAGCTTATGAAGAGAAGCGAATTAAAAGAGCTTATCGGAGGAGGTGAAAATATTCATTGTGAGTTTAAGAGAAAATTCTCTACTACCGAAAAAATCTCGAGAGAAATGATAGCTTTTGCAAATACTAAAGGAGGGGTCATTCTATTTGGAGTTGATGATAATAAAGAAATAATTGGTGTGGAAAGTGAAAAATCAGAGAGTGAGTTAATCAAAGATGCAGCTCTTAATTATTGTGAACCGCCGCTAAAATTTAATCTTGAATATATTGATATGAATGGGAAGGAAGTAGTCGTAGTCGAAATTCCGGAATCTGATAAAAAACCTCATAGGCTTCAGGATTTTTTATCGGAGTTCGATATTAATAAAGCAGTTGTAACAATCCGGGTAAACGATAAAAGTATTCAGGCAAGTAAAGAAATGGTACGAATACTTAAAGCCCAGTCAAGCCATCTTCAATTGAAAAAATATTCAATTGGCCATGTTGAAAAGATTGTTTTTGATTATTTAACGAAAAATGAGACAATAACCGTAAAGACTTTAAGCAATCTTGTGAATATATCTGAAAGAAGCGCATCGAGGACTTTGGTAAAGCTTGTGCGTGCTAGTTTACTTATGATTCATATTAAAGATAATGGGGAAGAGTTTTTTACTGGTTGATTCCAAATTCTAAAACGAAACATGCCTGGCGGTAGCCGTATGCTGCTTTGCCAATTAGATATATTACTTATCCGCGATTCAAATTAAAAATTTTTCTTAATTCAAAAATTGCAATGCCGTAAGCTACAGCAACATTTAATGATTGTTTAATTCCGTATTGTGGGATTTCAATGGAACGGTCACATAAATCTATTAGCTCCTGAGATACTCCGGTTATTTCATTGCCGACAATCAGGCAGATAGGAAAATCTCTTTCTGATAATTCGTAATATTGTTTACTTTTGTTAGTTAATTCAAGAGCGCAAATTATTATCCCCTCATTTTTTAGCTTTAAGATTATCTCCTTAGGATTTTTTATGTATTCCCACTTTACACTATCGGTTGAACCTAAAGCGGTTTTAAGGATTTCTTTTTTAGGAGGATGTGGTGTATAACCGCATAAAAACAGTTTTTCAATCATTACCCCGTCCGAAGTTCTAAAAATTGAGCCTACATTATAATTACTACGTATGCTATCAAGCAAAACATAAACAGGAAGTTTTTTTATTCCTTTTAGTGTCTCAAGAGTGTTTCTCTTTTGAGCTATTTCGTCATGAGTCAGTTTTTTCATGAATAACGCTGAAATAATAATATTTAGTCAAATTTAATTGCAAGTTGCCCGCAAGCTGCGGAAATATCATCGCCTTGAGTATCTCTTATCATTACGGTAATATTTTTATTCCTCAATTTTTCAACAAATTCATCAATCCTATGGACTGGTGTAGGTTCCAACTCAGCCGAAATTCCTGCTGGGTTCATATGTCTTAGAGAATTAAAAGGTATAATATTGACCTTCGATGGTAGTTCACTACATAGCCCTATTATAGCATTTGCGTCTTCATCACGGTCATTAATATCTTTTAACATGATATATTCAAATGTAATCCTAAGTCCTGTACGTTTTGCATAATATTTTACAGCATCAATATTCTGCTTTAAACTGTATTTATTATTAATAGGCATTATTTTAGATCTTATATCTTCAAAGCATGAATGCAGAGAGAGAGCTACTTTTACTTTTAGATTTGCTTCGGCAAGCTCGCGAACTTTAGGAGCTACTCCGGCAGTCGAAACCGTAACCTTTTTAATGCTTATTCCCGTAGTCAATTCTTCAGAAAAAATCCGTAGTGCTTTAACGGTATTATTATAATTTAGCAATGGCTCGCCCATACCCATAAAGACGATGTTGGTAACATTATCTTTACCAAAGTCTTTAGCTGCCAGTTGGTATTGATCAAAAATTTCACCGGTTGTTAAATTTCGTTTATAGCCCATCAAACCGGTAGCGCAAAAGGTACAATCGAGTGGACACCCAACCTGTGTGGAAAGACAGATTGTTGTCCTTTTTTCTTCAGGAATTACAACCGATTCTATTTTAAGTTTATCATTAGTTTGAAAAATATATTTTTTCGTTCCTGTTATAGGCGAAACCATGGAAGTTAAATACTCTAAAGTTTTTAATTCCGTTATTTCTTTCAACTCGTTTCTAAGAACCTTAGGTATGTTTGACATATCTTCATAGCTGGTAACCAGGTGATTATAAAGCCAGTTGAAAATTTGCTCTCCTCTAAATCGCGGCTTGCCAATACTTGCAAAAAAGTTTTTCAACTCATCTAAAGTCATGCCTTTTAATTGAGTCACCTTTTTCTCTTGGATCGTAATTTTAGCTTCATCACCCATTTTTTAATATCTTATTATTTGTTGGCTGTAATATAAGAATTCATTTGTTAGTACAAAATTGATTTGCTACATAAGTGACGCAGGTAAGTTTTTATCGATTATCATTGCTTAAAAAAGAATATTGGATTATTTTCTATGACAAATTCCAGTA
>Ga0181520_10000957_pt1 | contig 61354 bp, 43 predicted proteins | sample PEATcosm2014_Bin_29_FD_132451 | JGI IMG/M metagenome (GOLD analysis project Ga0181520, IMG submission 132451) | Peatland microbial communities from MTU Mesocosm Facility, Houghton, MI, USA - PEATcosm2014_Bin02_30_metaG | ecosystem: Environmental > Terrestrial > Soil > Wetlands > Peat | place...
TAACTGGGTGTTATCCTACCCGTTTCCAGTCAGGGAATCAAATCAGGATCACCCCAAAAATCGCACCGTCATACCGCCCTACGACCAGAGTTTCAGGTTAATCCCTCCGTAAAAGGTGCGGCCGGGAAGCGGGTATCCCGGTTGTTCTTCATAACGCCTGTTGGTGACATCGTTTACGCCGATATAAGCTTTGGCCAGACGCCACACGTAAGACAATCTCAGGTCCCAAAACACCATCGAGCCCAACTTGGTCCCATTTTCATCATTGTCGGTGAATCTGGTCCCCACATAACGGACTGTAGAATCCAAAGACCAATTGCGTACAGGAGTAATGGTAGCCAGATAATTCACAGTATGTCTCGGGCTATAGGCCAGGGGCACAAAATCCGTGTAGCCTACGGGGATACCGATATTTTCTAGATACGTATAATTCCAGTCATCGCGAAAATATTCGTTAATCACATGCTTGATCTGAATTTCTGCCCCCTGACGCCGTGCCGTGCCTATATTGACTGTCGTAGAGGCGGGGTCTGTGGTGGTCTGGATCAGGTCAGTCACGTTAGCCCGAAAGTAGGTCGCGCGGAAACTGAAAGAATCCGGATGCACTTCAAACCCCGCGTCGTATGTCCAAGCGCGTTCAGGCTGGAGATTGGGATTTCCCTGATAGCTGAACTGGACTCCGTCGAAGGTGCCAAAACTTGTGAAGGGATAATACAGTTCATCGATCGTGGGGGCCCGGAAGGACCGCGCCGCCGATCCGGATAAACGCAGCCAGGAAAGGGCATCCGCGATGAGCTGAACCCTAGGATTCTTGGTATCGCCGAATTGACTGTTGTGATCGTAGCGTCCGCTCGGAATCAGAGTGAAGCGGTCATACCGGAATGTATCTTCCGCGAACAGCCCCCAGTTTTCAACCCAATGGATGAACGTGTTTGAAGGCGTGATGAGATCGCTGGAATCTTCCCGGTCATGAATGAAATTGCCGCCCACCATGAGACCGTGAGGAAGGCTGAACTGCGCTTCGCCTCCGTGGGACAGCTCGTGGCGGTCGCTATCGACGAAATTTTCGGGATCGTCATAGGTGACTTCGCGCTGGGAACCAAAGGCCCGCAGCGTCATCAGGGAATCCATAGGCAAAGGCAGAATGTAGGATGTGCGAAGGTAATTGGTATCAGTCGTTTGCCGCGCGGCCGGAGTAGTAGCAATTTTCTCAATGCTGTTGTTGTATTGATTCGTGGGAATGCCCGGATAAATCTGCCCCGGAACACCGGTGTCGCTGTGATACGAAGACACATCGAAAAGTAGTTTTCCGGCCGTACCCATGGAAAGCCCAGTGTTGCCGCCTATGTTGTGGTCGCGCGCGTCTGAGTTGTCGCGGAAACCGCTTTCGTTCTGCAGATTGCCGAAGAGAAAATAATCGAGAGGGCCTGTGCGCGATCCGAAATTAGCGCGGTAGACTTCACGCCCGTAGGAGCCGATTTCAAAACCTGCTTCGCCGCTCGGGCCGTTCAGCCCTCGTTTTGTGATCACGTTGATCACGCCGCCCATCGCATTGGGGCCGTAAAGCGCCGATGCGCCTCCGCGTATGATCTCGATATGATCGATGCTTTCAGTGGGAATTTCAGAAAGATCCGCTGAGCCCAGCCCTACGCCTTCCACGGGGCGTCCGTCAATGAGGACAAGGGTTTGCTCACTTGTGGAACCGCGGATGCCGGCCGTTATTAGTGAGCCCAGTTGCCCAATCGGCAAAGTTTGAACGCCGGCTTCGTGCGATACGGCTTCACCGGCATTTTGCGCGTTGAACGTATGGAACTCTTCCGGTGTCACGCTGTCGACGCTGGTAGGAAGATCATTTTCGGAATAAGCCGTGCGGGTCAGAGTCATAAAGATGCCTCCGCCGGAACTGTTGGTGGAAGGATCTGGAGCGGGGCCCTCCGCGTGGACTGAAAGCGGGACCAGACAAATACAAAGCAAGACAAGCAGCATTCGTTTCACGATACGCCCTCCTTGGTATTAATGGCTAACGGCAGAGTCCACCGGCACGCCAAAGTGCTTATGGACCCGATCAAAATCAATATGACCACGGCAATCTGGTTGTGATGAAGCCGGCTGCCGAGACAATACTGCAGTAAGTCGAAAAGTTTTCCTCCCAGCGCGTTGGAGCCGTACATGGCGACATCGATAAATACCAGGAACAGGGCGTAAGAAGTCGCTTCCGCGTCCTCCGGACAGGTGCGCGCTATTAAATCGAGCAGAGCCAGTCTGAAAAATACGCTGGTAAATCCGAAAACCGCTTCGATCAGCGTGACGGAAACGGGTCCGCTGTAAAATAAATAGGAAAGGCTCACGGTCGCCATCGCCAGCGGCCCGCGGGTAACCCATGTGTTGGCGTCCCTGCCCCGGTAGAATTTCCAGTAAGCTGCGGACCCCAGAAGTCCTGTTACAGCTCCCACTGTCATAAGGGAGCCGATCCACTGTGGGTTAAGGCGCAGCACATTGCTCTGATAATAAAACTGCACCGTGCCAAGGAAAGGGTAAAAATTCCACAGTACGATGGTGAGACTGAGCGCCCAGAATCGTCTGGTACGGATGAATTTCCAGAACTGGAAGGCGTTTCTTGGCTGCCTCCGGCTGGTCCCTTCTTCGTGTACTATGAAGGAAGAAGCGAAAATCGCAAGGGGCAGGAGAGCCGTGACCATAAAGATGCAGGGATATGGCAGGTGGGTGGTCATCCAGCCGCTGCCGAAGCCGCAAACGATGGCGCTCAGATACAGTCCGCCGATATGCAGGGCCTGATATGGCCCGGTTTGCCGGTGTTCCTTGCCGTCTTCAACCAGCATCCCGCCGCAAACTACGTCGGCGAATGTCAGAGCGAAGCATGACAGCGTCATTGGTATTAAAAGTCCCAGATAACGGTAATGGCTCTGGTATGCCAGAGAAAGAAATGCGAATGTCGCAATAAGAGAGGTAAGTATAAGGTAAGGTTTCCTGCGCTCGCCCCGAAACGGCATGAAGTCTGTGATGTATCCCATAACGGGTTTCAAAAGCAGCGGAAAAGTCATCCAGGCGATGAACCCGGCCGCCTGCCCGGGAGTCAGTTTGAGGTGGTCTTTAAGCAGATAGTCCAGAGGTTCATAAACAATACTGATTGATCCCTGGATGAAATAATTGATCAGAAAGAAGGAATATCGCCGTCGCAGAGTGTCCTTCATATAAGCGCCCCTGCATGCTCTCCAACCAAAAGTATCTGATTATTAATGTTTTTATCTCTTTCTTTAATCCGTAATGTGAATATGTTTGCCAGTCTGGACATCAAAAAACCCAATTCCTGCGGGAATTGGGTTAGCAAACCTTAAAAACAAACCTTCCCGCGAAGGCACAACTTATGGTCGTTGTCAGTAGGCCGGACTTACTCATTGCTGCTATTGAGTTCACCGTTGCGGGGCAGTCTCGGATTCTAACCGAAGTTCCACAACCCACCAGACGTCTGGCGGGTCTTGGTCCATCCATATTATGGATGGACCGCTGCCAACGACATTTGAAAGAACGTTAAAGCGAGGCCTATTAGACCTTTTCATCCGTAGTCTGTCAATTTATTTTTTTATTGTTTGAATTTGGCGGATATATACAATACGGGTTGGTGGAGATTTTATGTCATCCAATCTCGTAAGCGTCATTATCCCGTCTTATAACCGCGCATACTGCATCCGGCGCGCGATAAACAGCGTCATAAATCAAACCCACCGTAATGTCGAAGCCATCGTGATCGATGATGGATCGACCGACGAAACGCGGGAACTGCTCCAGTCCGCTTACGGGCGCGACCCGCGGGTGAGATATGTTTATCAAACCAATTCCGGGGTCGCCGCCGCCCGCAATCGCGGGATCGCGCTTGCCAGAGGAGATTTCGTCTCTTTTCTTGATTCCGACGATGAATTCTATCTCTGGAAACTTTCTGTGCAGGTGGCATGCCTGAATTCTCTCCCCGGAGCGGGAATGATCTGGACCGACATGGACGCGGTCGATCCATCGGGGGTTATCGTCGCGAGAAGATATCTGAAGACCATGTATCACGCCTATCGCCTTGTCTCTCAGGACCGGCTGTTCGAAGTGCGCCGGCGCGCCTACGACGTCATCCCGGATCTGCCGGCCATCGTCCAGGATGCGGAACTGTTTTCCGGGGATATTTTTTCAGAAATGGTCATGGGGAATCTGGTTCACCCGTCGACCGCCCTGCTGACGCGCGAGCGGCTGCAGCGGGTAAAGGGATTTAACGAAAACCTCAAAAACGCGGGGGAAGATTACGATTTACATCTGCGGACATGTCGTGAAGGGCCGGTCGCTTTTCTCAATGTATCCAGCATCCGATATCAGATCGGCGCGTCGGATGCTTTGACCAATCCCTCGCACCAGCTTCGCATTGCGTTGAATAACTTAAATACGATCCTGCCCGTCATCATGCGGGACAGGGACCGGATACGGCTTCCTGGCCGGGCGCTTAATAACAGAATCGCCGCATCATACGCCTGGATCGCTGAGGCGTATATTGACCGGTCGGAGTGCAGGCAGGCGCTGCCATTTGTGCTGAAAAGCCTGATGTATCGGCCAGGATGCGCGCGTTGTTGGGTGTTTTTCCTGTTTTCCTGTCTGCCGGATCGGTTTGTCGCCCGAGCGCGGACCCTGTTCCGTGCACGAAAGCGGATGCTGAAAGGGCTGGTTTTAAAGTTTTCTACGGGGCTGAAATTATCGTACGCAAAAAAGTAACCTTTCCCTGGCCGATATGTCTAATTGTCCGCGCTTAAAAACCCCCGTTATGAATATCTACCCCATAGAGCAGAATGAATTCGATTCTATCGGCGAAGAATGGAATCGGCTCTTAAGCCGGAGTATTTCAGACAATGTATTCCTGCGCTGGGAGTGGATCCATACCTGGTGGAAGATATTCCGCAGGCCCAACCGGCGGCTTTTCATCCTGGTTGCCCGGTCAGACAGCCGCCTGGTCTGCGTTGCGCCGTTTTATATCGAGCGGCGTTCCCCCTGGGGCACGAAGATCCTTAAGTTCTGCGGAGATGAGCTCAGCCCCGAGTACCTCGATATTATTGCCGAAAAAGGCTGTGAAGCGGAGGCGGTGCAGGCTGTCTCGGCATTTTTAAAACAATCCCGGTGCGGGTGGGATCTGATCTCTTCCGAAGTTGTAAAAACAAATTCCCTTTTGCTGGCCAATTCACCGCTCTCCATGGATTATCACGGCATTTCCCAGCCTTCATTTTCGTGCCCTTATACGAAGTTTGACGGAAAATATGAACGCACCCACAACCGTAAGCGGAAGTTGCTGCTGAATAGAATGAAAGTGACGCATCGGGTCATTAAAGATGCAGGGCAATTGCCTGAGTGCATGGATCATCTGTTCTATCTGCATCAGCAGCGTTCCGGTTTAAAAAAACAGGTTTCCGAGTTCCTGCGGCCCGATGCGCAGCGTTTTCACCGGGAGCTGGCAAAACTGTTTCTTGAGGCAGGGATTCTCAATCTGCATTTTTTCTACGACGGCGAAACGCCTGTCAGCGTGGTATATGCTTTTGATTACGACAAAAAAACCTATTGTTTTCAGTGCGGTCACGATCCCCGGTGGAGCAAATGGAGTGTCGGGACGGTATTGTTTGATATGACCGTTCAGAACGCTTTTGCAAGAGGTATGAATGAGTTTGATTTTTTGAAAGGGGACGAAAGCTATAAAAAGTTTTTTTGCAATGCCAGCCGCGAGGAAGTCCACGTTTCCCTCTATAACAACAACCTGCGCGGTCTCGCGTTGTACGTTCTTGCCAGGGCAAAGTCATTCGTGCGAAAACTGTTGAAACAGCCTGCGAAAGACAAGGTCCCGGGGCTGAACCCCGCGGCGGATCCTACCTAGCGGAAGTGCCGGGCCAACTCGTTCATCGATAAGATCAGCAGGTCCGGACGGGATTCTTTAAGAAAGTGATGATCTCCAATGTTTGAAAGGATCCCGCAGGTGTGCGTGCCTGCGGCTCGGCCGGCGCTCACGTCGTTGTCCGAATCCCCCACCATAAGAGCGCGCTTCGCCGGCGCTTTCAATAATCGCAGCGCATGCCAGAGCGGCTCCGGATTAGGCTTTTTAACCGTCAGCGAATCTCCCCCCAGAACCACAGGGAAATATTCCAGCAGTCCCAGCCCATGAAGGATCCGGTTGGAAATTTTAACCGGTTTGTTCGTGACCACCGCCAGGCGTTTTCCTTTATAGTGATTAAGCGTCTCGATAACGTGCGGGTAAGGAGCGGTGTTGTCCAGGCTGTGATGCCGGTAGCGCTCGATAAAAATCTCTCCCGCGCGCTCGATGCGCGCCGGGTCGTCGGTTTTTAAAGCGCGAGCCATCAGTCTTCCCACGCCTGCGCCGATGAATGCGCCGACCTCGTCTTCCGAGCTTTCCGGCACGCCCATCTCGCGCTGCGTGAATTGAACGCTGAGAGCGATGTCTCTCTTGGAATCAATGAGAGTTCCGTCCAGGTCGAACAAAATAGCGTCAATAGGGATCATTAAAATAACCTCAATATGCGTCGTCCCGGCGATTCTCAGGCCGGGACCCATCAATAAAGGATTTCTAGTTTTATGGACCCCGGCCTAAACCTTGCCGGGGCGACGATTAAATTTGTCCAGGCCCAGCCTCTTTGTTCTGTTGTGCGGAAAATTCCACTCTTCTTTTTTAAGTCCTTTGCCTAAAATCATAACCTGAAAAGCCTGGCCCAAAGCGTCGGGATGAATCAACATCTGCAATGCGCCGGGATTTTGCAGGAAATGTGGAGTGCGGATTGCGGATTGCGGAAGTCGGTTTTCCTTATAAAAAGTTCCTTCTTCCGAACTCCGAACTCCGGATTCCGCATTATTTAATTGCAGTGCGTATAGCTTTTCTGCGGCGGAGATCAGAAACGACGACAAGTCCATAAAGGCCAGGAGATCAAGCCCCGCTTCGCGCGCATCGAGCGCCAGGCTGGTGAAATCCACGTCTGCGGTCAGGTCCTGTTCCCCCGGGCGGGCAAGCGCGTTATCGCTTACCTGATGCTGATAAAACGCGCGCAGCGTGCCGCGGGTTCGATCCGGATGGTAATACTCGTGAGCAGGACGGCCATAATCAAGCAGAACGATCAGTCCATGATTCAGCGCGCGGGAAGTTTCCTTCAGCCAGGTGCGCATGGACAGATTGATTTCCGTTTCGTAGCCCTCGGGAAGTGTGATATGAATCCGCTCAAGATAGCGTGCCAGCTCGGGAGTGGAAGGCGGGCCCCACTTCAGGGATGCCCTCACCCTCGCGTCCGTGCCGTCCCGACCTCCTGTCGATGTGTTCTTCGACGGGACGGTCCCGTCCGCTACACCCTCTCCCGCCTTGGGCGGGAGAGGGCAAGGTCGACCGGAGGGAGAACCGAGGGTGAGGGTAGGATTGATCGTTGTCACGTATGCCTCTTCCAGTTTCCCCTCATGCATGCGCACGCGGTGAACGGGGAAAGCGTCGATCAACTCATTGCCGAAGATGCAGCCGGTGACCGGACCCGGCAAAGATTCAAAAGATTCAACGGCGTTAAAGCCTTTTGTTTCCAGCCGTTTGCGGCGGAATGGGCTCCGTTCAACAGCCAGATAAGTGAACCCAGAAGGAATTTGATCCAGCGGTGTACTACGTTTGAGTTTTGGGTCACACCCTAATGATGCGTTATATTCGTTTATTGGGTCACATCCGGAGTTGGTAAGAGCCGTGGTGATGCTTTCTGCAAGGGCGCCTTCTCCGGGTCCGCATTCGACGAGCTGGAAATTCGTTACGCCGAGACGCATCCGCCAGTCCCGAAAATAAAAGGCGAGCAATTCCCCGAACACGGCCCCCACATCTGGAGCGGTAAAGTAGTCTCCCTGCCTGCCTGTGCGCGCGCGGCCTGAAGAATAATAGCCGTTCGGGCCGTAGAGCGCATCTTCCATGAAGCTGGCGAAGGTTATCAACGGGGCAGTATCGGTATTCCCGTGATGGTCCGGCGGGGTGCGGATTCTTTTTCCGCTTTGGCGGGAGCGAGGATCTTGTCCGCATAGGGACAGACGTCGATCAATTTACACTCCCAGCAGCGGGGAGCGCGCGCCACGCAGATGTAGCGCCCGTGCAGGACCATCGCCTGTGAAAAGTAGATCCAGTCTTTTTGCGGCACAAGCTTCGTCAGATCTTCCTCAATTTTTACCGGATCTTTCTGCCGCGTCAGTTGCAGCCGCTCGGTGGCAAGGCGGATCATGTGCGTGTCTACGACTATGCCTGAAGGTATGCCGTAAGCCGCGCCGAGAACGACGTTGGCGGTTTTCCGTCCCACGCCCGGGAGCTCGCGCAGTTCATCCATGGTTTTAGGGACTTTCCCCCCGAATTTTTCTATCAGCGTTTTGCATGCGCCGCGGACATTGGCCGCCTTGGCCCGGAAAAATCCCGCAGGCCGGAAATCCTTTTCCAGCTCTTCGGGCGGAACCTTCAGATAGTCTTCAGGTTTGCGGTATTTTTTAAAGAGAAAGGATTGAGTCAGCTCGTTGACGCGTTTGTCCGTCGATTGCGCCGAGAGAATTACGCCCACCAGAAGCTCCAGCGGGTTGGAGTGTCTGACCTCGCAGAGGGTTTTCGGCCACTGCTTCCGCAGGCGGGGCAGAAGCTTCTTGGCGACAAACTCAGTCTTGGAAACCATATAGAAATTATACTAACTGTCATTCCGAGGAAGGCTTCCTTGGTAATCAAAGGAAAGCCTGACGTGGGAATCTACTTCATCAAATGAATAAGATTGCCACGGTCCCATCCCTTATCAAATATAGGAATGGGGTCTCGCAATGACGTAATTGCTAAAATTTGCCCATGGGTACTTCTGCTAAACGCAAGCTTGCTCCCGAAGTGGTCACGCTGGGCCTGATCAGCATGATGACGGACGCTTCCAGCGAAATGATTTATCCCCTCCTTCCGGTTTTTCTGACAACGGTGTTGTCCGCTGGGGCGATGCAGCTCGGAATAATTGAGGGCGTTGCGGAATCCACGGCGGCGGTACTCAAGATGGTTTCCGGTTTTTGGACAGACCGCGTGCGCAGGCGTAAGCCCTTCGTTGTCTGGGGATACTGCATGGCGGGCATGGCGCGGCCGCTCATCAGTCTCGCCGGTTCCTGGCCGTTTGTTCTGGCTATGCGATTCGTCGACCGCGTGGGTAAAGGGCTGAGAACCTCGCCCAGAGACGCTCTGATCGCGGACGTCACGGCTCCCGAATACCGTGGTTACGCCTATGGCTTTCACCGCGCCATGGATCACACGGGAGCGGTGCTCGGGCCGCTCATGGCCGCGGCATTGCTTTACTGGGCGGGGCTTCCCCTCAGGCTGGTTTTTTTCTGTGCCTTTGTTCCGGCCTTTATCGTGTTTTTCCTGGTGACTGTGGTTCTCAAGGAAAAGGGGTTTGACCCAAAGAATCAATATAACGCACCGCTAGGGTTTGACCCAAATCTCAAAGGTGGCAGTTCTTTGGGTCAAACCCCTTTTGCCAGCTGGAATGTTCTCGGTAAACGTTTTCATCTCTTCCTTCTGGCCGTGCTGGTTTTTACTCTGGGCAATTCAAGCGACACCTTTTTTCTTTTGCGGCTGAACCGCTTCGGCGTGCCGGCGTTCGGGATAGCGCTCCTGTGGGCTGCGCATCATGTGATCAAGATGCTTTCCACTTACTGGGCCGGCGGCTTTTCGGACAGAGTTCCGCGACAGAAGCTGATCATTGCCGGATGGATTTTCTACGCCGCGGTGTACGGCGCTTTCGCCCTGGCAGGTTCGCGCGCATGGATGATCGCGATTTTTCTCTCGTACGGAATTTATTTCGGACTGACCGAGCCGGTGGAGAAGGCGCTGGTGAGCGATTTCGCCCCGCCGGAATACCGCGGCGCCGCGTTCGGTTATTACAACAGCGTGATCGGGTTCGCCGCTCTCCCGGCGAGCATTATTTTCGGCGCGATCTGGCATTACTGGGGAGCCCCCGCAGCCTTCGGCACGGGTGCGGTACTTGCCCTCGCCGCGGCGTTACTTTTAAGGAAAACGGCTGGAGGAAGAGGAAGCGGGGTTTGACCCAAAGACTCACTACCTTTGAGATTTGGGTCAAACCCTGGCGGTGCGTTATATTGGTTCTTTGGGTCAAACCCCGCTTCTGTCTCGGGATTTGAGCCAGGCTTCGACTTCAGTCAGAGGCATCGCGTTCAGCACGTCTTTTTTTGTGAGCCAGCCTTTGCGCGCGATGCCGATCCCAAACGGCAGAAAAGAAAGCCCCGCGATATCGTGCGCGTCGGGATTGATGGAAATGCGCACGCCTTTCTCTTTGGCCAGAGGCATCATCCGCCAGTCCAGATCAAAACGGTAGGGATGGCAGTTCAGCTCGATGGCGGAGCCGGTGCGCGCCGCAGCGTCGATGATTTTCGGGATGTTCACGGGATACCCTTCGCGCTGCAGCAGGAGCCTGCCTGTGGGATGCCCCAGCATCGTGACATAACCCGTTTCCAGCGCCCGGATGATCCGCCGCGTCATTTCGTCTTCCGTCATCTTGAAGGATGAGTGGATCGAACCTACGACGAAATCGAAGCGCTTCAGGATTTCTTCCGGGTAATCGAGCGAACCGTCTTTCAGAATATCGCATTCCGTTCCCCGGAAGATGCGGATCTTGTGCTTCTTGCGCAGCTTCTCGATCGCTTCTTCCTGCGCCCTGACGCGTTCCATGGAAAGGCCGTTCGCATAAGTCGGAGTTTTCGAGTGGTCGGAAATGCCGACGTATTCCCAGCCGAGCCGCTCCGCTTCCGCAACCATGTCCTCGAGCGACGCTTTACCGTCGGACCACGTCGTATGCACATGGAAGGCGCCGCGCAGGTCGTTTTCTTCTATAAGTTTTGGCAGGCGTTTCTTTCCCGCGGCCTCGAACTCGCCGCGGTCTTCGCGCAGTTCCGGCGGGATGTACTGAAGCCCAAGCTTATCGAATATCGCCGCTTCGTCCGCGCAGGGAATCCGTCGTGGTCCCTTGAACAGGCCGTACTCGCTGAGCTTCCAGCCGCGCTGCTGCGCGCGGTGGCGCATGACAATGTTGTGCTCTTTTGATCCGGTAAAGTAGTGCTGCGCGAACGGGAATTCATCCGGCTTCACCACGCGCAGGTCTATCTGCATGCCCTGGCGCACGAGAATGCTTGATTTAGTCTCCCCCTGGCCAAGGATCTTGCCGGTGAACGGGAAGCTGAGGAAGCGGTCCATTATGGGCTGCGGTTTTCTGGAAGAGACCAGCACGTCTATGTCGCGGACGACTTCTTTGTGGCGGCGCAGCGACCCGCATACGCAGATCTCCTCGACGCCCGGCGCCTTGCGCATGTGTTCGAGGATCAACCCGGAAAGCGCCGCGGCTTCGTTGTAATGGTGGTATTCCGCATGCTCCGAATAAAAACCGATGCCCTGCAGGATGTTGGCCTGTGACTTTTCTCCGAAGCCTTCAAGGCCTGCAACCAGATTCTTGCGGCAGGCATCTTCAAGTTCCCTGAGGTTTTTGATTTTGAGCTTGTCGTAAAGGATTTTCGCGCGCTTCGGGCCTACGCCCTGCACGCGGATCATTTCCATCAGCCCCGATGGGAGCGATTTCTGCAGCTCTTCATAATAAGGAAGCTTGCCCGTGGCGACCAGGGTGGAAACTTTTTCCGCGATCGAGGGGCCTATGCCTTTGAGGTCTTTTAAGGTTCCATCTTTGACAAGCTGTTCCAGATCCTGGTCCAGCCCGCCGATAATCCGCGAAGCGTTGTGGTAGGCGCGCGTCTTGAAGGGGTTTTCCCCCTGCATCTCGAGCAGGCTGCCGATTTCCTCAAGTATTTCCGCGATCTGGAGTTTGTCCATGGTGTTGTCATCCTACTCCTTCGCCCGGCCATTGTGCCGGGAGAAGGTGGGGGATGAGGGCACAACGTTGATCTCCCGTCTGTGAATTAGACACTCATCCAGTTGCTTCGTTTACGCGCGGATTTTTCCCTCACCCTTGCCCTCTCCCGCTTGCAGCAGGCGAGGGAGTTGGAAAGAGACCTTAATCCGATAACACCGCTCCGGTGTCCGCGCTCTGGACGAAATGGCTGTAGCGCGCGAGCCATCCTCTGCGCACTTTGGGTCTGAAGGGTTTGAGCGCTTTGCCGCGTTTTGCGAGTTCTTTGGCGGGAACAAGAGCCTCAAGCAGGCCTTTTTCAGCGTCAATACGGATACGGTCGCCGTTTTTTAAGAGAGCGATTGGACCACCTGCGGCCGCTTCCGGCGAGACGTGGCCGATGCACAGGCCGCGCGTGCCTCCGGAAAATCTGCCGTCCGTGATGAGCGCGCACCGCAGTCCCGCTCCCGCGATCGCGGCCGTGGGACTGAGCATTTCCTGCATGCCGGGCCCGCCCTTCGGTCCTTCGTAGCGGATGACGACCACGTCGCCGGAGTGCACTTTGCCCTGGAGAACGCCGTCGCGCGCCTCTTCCTGCGACTCGAAAATCACGGCCGGGCCTTCGAACTGCATCATGTCCGGAGCGATTCCCGCGGTTTTGACTACCGCGCCCTTAGGCGCAAGGTTTCCAAATAAAACCGCCAGGCCTCCGGTTTGCGTGAAGGCTTTCTCCACCGTACGGATGACGTTACCGTCGGGCGCGGGCGCCTTGTCCACCATGCCGGACAATGTTCCGTAAATGGTTTTAGCGGAGAGGTCGAGGAAGCCCTCACCCGCGTCTCTCCGGCTGTCGCCGTCGGTCTTGCCCTCTCCCGCTTTGCGGGAGAGGGTGGAGCGGACGCGAAGCGGACTGCGTAGGGTGAGGGCGCGGGAAACTTCCTTCAGGATCGCGGCCACGCCGCCGGCGCGGTGCACGTCTTCCACATGCACGTCCGGCCGCGACGGGCTGACCTTGCAGATGCAGGGCGTCCGCCGCGAAAGGCCGTTGATCCGTTTCAGGTCATACCTGACGCCGGCTTCATGCGCGAGCGCCAGCGTATGCAGCACGGTATTCGTTGATCCGCCCATGGCCATATCCAGGATAAAAGCGTTGTCAATCGCCTGCTGCGTGACGATATCGAGCGGCAGGATTTTTTCGTCGATGCAGCGTTTCAGCGCCTGCGCCGCCCGGCGCATCAAAGCCTCGCGGTCGGGATTGGACTCAGGCCTGCCTGAGGCATCGAGCCTTTGCGCAGGTATCGTGCCGTTGCCGGGCAGCGCGAGGCCGATCGCTTCTCCCAGGCAGTTCATGGAGTTTGCCGTGAACATGCCCGAACAGGAGCCGCAGGAGGGGCAGGCGACTTCCGCGAGAATGGACAGGTCCTGCTCGGCCATTTTACCGACGGAAAACTTTCCCACCCCTTCGAAAACCGTAATCAGGTCGCTGCCGCCTCTGCCGGCAAGCATCGGCCCTCCGGAAACATAGACCGCCGGAATATTCAACCGCACCATGGCGTTGTACATGGCGGGCACGATCTTGTCGCAGTTGCCGATGCCGATCCAGCCGTCGCAGGGATGCGCGCCAATCACAGTTTCGATCTGGTCTGTGATCAGCTCCCTGCTCGGCAGAGAATACTTCATGCCGAAATGCCCCATGGCAATGCCGTCGTCCACCGCGCCGCCGATATTGCAGTACCAGACGTTGTAGCCCAGGCTTTTCAGCTCCGCCTCGACGATATGCCCGAGCGCTTCGAGATGCGCGTGCCCGGGGATATGCGTGGTATAGGAGTTGACCACTGTGACGAAAGGTTTTTTCCTGTCCGCGATGGACCCGATTACGCCTGCGGCTTTCATCAGCGAAGCTGCGGGCAGCATGTTGGTTCCCTCGCCGATAATCCTGCTGCCTTTCTCGCGGAGGTTTTCGATGCCAGGGTTAACGTATGAGCGGTTGGCGCTTTGCTTTTTCATGGGAGACCTTTCGCCTCGAGATCGTGAAATTCACTATTGCAAATTATAACTGTAAAATGATGCGATTCGAATATTAGAAGGGAACCTCGTTTTTGGAATCTCGATCTTTTTCTAAATCACTACTGCGCTGGTACGGCGTGCATCGCCGCGATCTGCCCTGGCGCCGGACGCGCGATCCCTACAGGATTCTTGTATCGGAAATCATGCTGCAGCAGACACAGGTGCGGACGGTCCTTCCTTACTATGGACGTTTTCTGCGGGCGTTCCCCTCCTTTCGCGCGCTTGCGCGCACTCCGCTGAATCGGGTGCTGAAACTTTGGGAAGGGCTTGGATATTATTCCCGCGCCCGGAACCTGCACGCTCTGGCGCAGGAAGTGGTCCGGCGTCACGGAGGCCGCCTGCCTGCGGAGGAGCACGCGCTCCGCAGCCTTCCCGGAATCGGCCCCTACACGGCAGGTGCCCTGCTCAGTATCGCCTTTAACCAGGACTATCCCCTGGTGGACGGAAACGTTCAGCGCGTGCTGGCGCGCTGTGCCGCAATCCGTTCCGACCTGCGCAGGAGCGGCACGCAAAAACGCCTCTGGAAACTGGCTGCGGCGCTTTTGCCTGAAGGGCGAGCCGGAGATTTCAATCAGGCGCTGATGGAACTCGGCGCGCTGGTCTGTCTGCCGCACCGTCCTCTCTGCGGTGAATGCCCCGTACGGCGGAACTGCGCCGCCTTCGCAACAAACGCCCAGGCGTGTATTCCATTCAAATCTCCGTCCAAGCCCCGTCCCCATTACGACATCGGCGCGGCGGTCATCCGGCATCAGAGAAAGATTCTTATCACACAGCGCCCGTTGAAAGGGCTTTTGGGCGGGCTCTGGGAATTCCCCGGCGGTAAGCTGGAAAAAGGAGAGACGCTCGAAGAGTGCGTAGCCCGGGAAATCCATGAAGAATTGGGAATCCAGATCGTGGTGGGACCGAAAATCACTGCGGTGCGTCATGCCTACAGTCACTTCCACATCACCCTGCACGCATTCGATTGCCGTTTCCGGAGCGGACGCATCCACGCCCGGGGCGTCGCGGACTGGCGTTGGGTCCGGCCTCAGGACCTGAAGCGCTTTGCCTTTCCCGCCGCAGACCAGCCGATGATCAGGTTGTTGACCGCCGCAACACGGTGCCGTTGATGAGAAGCTGTGAAAAAATAGGTCTGGTCATATGGACGCAAGCTTCCTAAAATATCCGTCGATACACCGACGGTAAAAGGAGGTCCCCCGATGAGCCCTCACCAAGAGTTCTTTCCGCGCCGCCCCAAAGTCGAGCCAATCAACCGGCAGCAACTGCTTTTGCGCACCGTGGATATCGAGCAACTGGTACCGGAGGATGACCCGGTGCGGGCGATCTGGGAGTTGAGCGGACGGCTGGATCTGAAACGTTTTTATGAGGCGATCCAGACCGAGGAAGGCGAATCGGGTCGAGAAGCGATTGACCCGCGGTTATTGATCTGTTTGTGGGTGTACGCCTACAGCCAGGGGATCTCTTCGGCGAGGGAAGTCTCGCATCTGATGGAGTACCCTCCCGGCTTTCAGTGGCTCTCCGGCATGCGGGTGATTAATCATCATACGCTGTCAGACTTTCGGATTCGTCATGGTCAAGCGCTGGATGAACTGTTTACGCAACTGCTGGGTGTCTTAAGCAGTGAAGGACTGTTGACGTTGGAGCGAGTGATGCATGACGGGACGAAGGTCAAGGCGAATGCGGGAGGAGACAGTTTCAGGCGAGGAGAGCGCTTACAGAAGCACGTCCGTTTGGCGAAGGAACACGTGGCGGCCATGGGAGATCCTCGGAATGCCGAAGAAGTCACGCCGCGCTTGAAGGCAGCGCGGGCGAGAACGGCTCGCCAGAAACAAGAACGGCTGCAGCAAGCGCTGCAGGAACTGGAGAAAGTCCGGTCGTTGGCTTGCCATCAGCAGGCGCCGGAAGAGGTGCGCGTCAGCCGGACGGATCCCGAGGCGCGAGTCATGAAGTTGGGGGATGGCGGATACGGACCCGCCTACAATGTCCAGCTTTCGACGGATGCGGCGGCGGGAGCGATCGTTTTTACGTTTATCCGGCCTGACTCCTACGAACAAATTGATGTTTTTCTGCAGAACCCTGTCGATTTTGACGGTTTTTTTACGCGGCGCAAGATCTTCAGGATCGACGAGATCGAGATCGCGGTGCCGGCCCTCGCTGACCTCAAGGTCATGAAGCGTATTGCCGCGCGCGATAAGGACAAAGCCGATCTCAAGCATCTGGAAAAACTCGAGGATTTAGATCGTGGACACTGATTACACCTACGATATCCCGCTGGAGGATCTGAAACGGTACCGCCGGCTGCCGCCCCGAGAGATTCTTCGCTGGCTCCAGGACATCAACGAGTTTAATCATAAGACTCGCACGCTGACCTCTCCAGAACCGTCGAAAAAATCGTAACAACTGTGCCCCGGCAGGAAGATCAGGCTGCGGTTCTTGCGCCGCGACCGGAATAGGCGGGTTTGATGGGGCGGTCTGTGGAAAGTTTCGGATCGGGAAGGGTTATGGTTGCCTTGAATCCGGTGGGGTTGCCGTCAGCGCCCATCAAGTTATCGATCCGGATGGTTGCATGACGTTCCCCCTGGTCATGCATGCGGACGTAGTGATAGACCTGCGCCAATCCGAGGCCGGTTCCTCCGGGCAGGCCCGTTATGTTGAGGAGGCAGGCGTTCTGCCGCTCGCGTGTGAGGGGGTCGCTGTATTTGAGCAGAGAAGAATCTGACATTCCCCCCGCATTATCGGTGTACTCAATCACCGTTGCGCCGGGGATTTTCCGGGCTGTGAGCGTGATCCGCATGAGTTTGCCGAGCGCCTCCTTTGAATTGCGCATTTTGCGGTCTGTGTTCAATAGAAGTTGGCGGAAGGTTTCGGTGATTTTCCGATAGTCGCCCGATACGGTAATTCCCTCCAGACCCGCCGTGTCAATCGCTAGAAGATGTTCCTCTCGCGGTGTCAGGACAATAGTCTCCGACGCCTGTCTGAATGCATCGATCAGAGAAAATGATGTTCTCCGTCCTTCGATCGTTCCGTCGATCAGGCTGATCAGGTTTTCTATCTGGCTGGTTGCGGTATCTTTTATTATTCGGTAGTAATCATAAAGTATTTTTGGAGGAAGTTCTGCGATTGCATCAGCCAGATTTTTGAGGTACAACGAAAGCTCATTCCAGTGGTCGTGACGTATGGATCGGACTGCGATTTCAGACCGTTCATGCTCATCCGAATTTTCAAAACGGGAACGGCGCGTGGGAATCTCTCCGGTCATCCACCAGTATTTGGCATATTCAGCTCTAAACGTCGCAAGCGTTGACTCTGCAGAATGCGGCAGAGTTTTGCCAGGGATACAACTGTTCAAAAGCCCCTTGTAGCCGATACGATTTCCGCTCAGCAGAAAGAAATCCTGCGCCCATGAAGCAAGCGCCGCAAGATCGCCCATCAGCATTTGAACGATCGGCAGTTGATCGGGAATTCCGGCTTGCATGATCAGAGCAACTCCGTCTAGCAGATGCTGATTGGCTTTCATAAAGTCCGGCAAATGACGCTGTTGTAGTTCTTCAAGTTTCGTCTGGTAAAGTTCCAGCGCTTGGGTTGTTTTTATGTTTGTTCTCAATTGGCGCAGTTCTTCCAGATCGATCATGCCGCACAACTCGTGGATCGCAGCGATATGCCGCCGGACCATGCGCGCGGTCTGGTCTACGGTCAGGCGCGCAGGTCCGGTTTCCGCTGCCGCCTCCCGGCCCGCGTCTGTGATCCGGTAGGCGTATTCGCCATGCGTCTCGGGAAAGCGCTGTCTCTCGAAATAGCCTCTGCGGAAATTCTCCCGGAAGTCGCGGTACGTCGTCCCCCGCGTCACTTCGGGCAGGAAACGCTCATGATATCGCGAAGGAAGAACCCAGCTTCCGCCGAGGTTTTCCTGCACGGTCCGCAGAACATCCGCCGGGCTGCCCCCCGGTTTCGCGGCGAAGGTTCCGTCTGAGTTTCGAGGCGGTTCCGGGGCGCCTGCTCCCGGCTGTTTCTTGGACAGCATCCGGAAATATTCCAGCGCGCGGTCGTAGCCAAACCAGCCCATTTCCCGCGCGACTTCAAATCCCTGGCTGGAAGCGGCGATTCCCGGGGTGAATTTGTAAAGGGGTTCTATCTGTCCGTCTTTTTCGGACGTTTCCGCATGGAAGCACCTGGCGTTCGGAACGTTTTCGAGGAGTAGCGGAACGGCGTCGAGCATGTGCGTTACAAGGATAACGGTGGCGCCTCTCCGGGTCAGTTCCTCAGCCAGGGCAGTAGTCAGGCTCGCAGACACGGTCGGTTCCGTGCACCCGGAAAACGGCTCGTCGAGTATAAACAGGCTGCGCGGCGTGGCCGACTGAATCGCGAGTTCGGACCGGTGCAAAAGATATTCCAGCGACCCGCGCGCGGGGCCCTGCCCGCGTTTTCTATGTTGCCCCTCCGACATGACCCGGGAAAGGACTTGGATATCGGAAAATTCGCTGACCCGCGCGGAGGCTGCTGGACCCGGCCATCCCAGCTTCGCCAGGGTGACGATCTGCGCGATCATTTTGACCAGCGTGCTTTTCCCCCCGGTATTGAACCCGGTGTAGATGGTCAGCGATCCCGCGGTCTCACTCCCGGGTTTTATCTCCACCGTATTGGGAGTTTTCCGGGGGTTATCGACGAGGCTGGAGTGCCATCCTTCGTGGATAGAAATATTCCCTCTTCCGTCGTCTTGTTCCGGGAGAGGCCATTCGTTATTCTCAGCGGCGAAGTGGGAGATTTCGCTGAGTGCGAAAAGCGCGAAGATGTTTTCAACGAACTGCGGGGTTTTCTCTGAATCCTGACCGGATTCCCACGCATCCCAGTTCAGTAACGAATTACTGAGCGTGTGCCATTGCAGCCGTGAAATGACTCCCGGATAGGCTGCAGCATGGTCGGCGGAATGGAAATGGATAATCGGACGAGCCATCTCCTGGAGAAGAGGGATACCTGACTCCTGACAAAATCCGGCCAGTGTTTCCAGAGGGCGTAGTTTATTCTCGAGATCAGACTTCTCATCGTTTTGAAGGATCGAATTCAGAGCTTGATCCAAATTCGAGAGCAGGGCCTGGTCCGTGCTGAATCTTTGAATGGCATCACGCCACGGGGCCCCATCGATCGATTCCGGATGGGGCAGCGCGTGACGGGAAATAAAGTGATCGGCGAAACGTTTCGCGGATTCATCCTGGATTGATCCGGATGGTGAACCATAGGGATTTTCGATTTCCATAAATTCGCGCTCGGCCTTAGCGTAAAAAAAGCCTCGCGGCTTTCCCGGTTTGGCTTTGGGCCCTTTTCCCTCGATCTCCCGGGCGCGCGGCTGGCCGAGCCTGTCCGCAAGAAGGTTGAAGTATTTGATGGCGGCGCCGATGCCCGGCCACCCGCGTTTTGATGCCTCCTGCAGGCCGTGACTTGAGGCTGCGATCCCGGGTTCAAACTCCCTGGTGGAAAGGATTTCGCCGTCACGCCCCAGGGTAGTCTTGATTCGAAGAAACCGAATGCCAGTAATCTTTTCGCGCAGAACCTCCAGCGCCTGCAGATGGTGGCAGGCGGCCAGACAGACGGCTCCTTTGGTTTTCAAGGCTTCAAGGGTCGCGCAAAAGGAGGACGCTGTGATCGCGGGCTCGCTGCTGCCGCCAAAGAGATCATCGTCGATGAGCACGAAACTCCGCTCGCGGACGCCATCATCCAGCTTCTGGCTCGCTGTCAGATCGGCGGAGAACTGGGAGTTACGTCCACTTTCGATGTCCCATGGCGATACGGCCGGTCTTAGAAATGAGGAAAACATCTGTTCGTCGATTTCGGCGTCCGCAGGGACGGGCATTCCGGACTGCACCATCAGAGTAATGAGGCTGGCTGTTTTCATGGCGACGGTTTTCCCTCCTGTGTTCAACCCGGAGAAAACCGTAACCCGGAACTTGTCGTCGATCGTAAGCGAGACAGGATGAAACTTGCCTTCGACTTTGAGGACGGGGTTAACGGCATTGGATATTTTGAGAAGGGCTTCGCCGTTCGTGAAAGACGCGCTCTTGAAACCGTTGGTTAGACGGAGTTTCGCCAATATGGAATTCCCAGCTAGACCTGCGAACGTGTCCTCTAGTTCCCCCAGGAACTTCTGCTGGCTGTAGTCCAGTCGTGGACCATTGCTGCGTATCCCGTAACCGTCATTCCGATAGGGTTGGGAACGAAAGATGGGGTCATCCGTAGGAAAATCAACGAGATATTCCTGTTCCATTTGCTCAAGAACAGTGGAAAGGCGTTGGGTCTCGGGGTTGTCGATGGTTTTGAGGGTAGCGCTGAGTTGCTTCAGCAATACAGGTAATTCGCCGGTTTCAGGCGTCAGAATGCGTCGATACATTGCCGTTTGCTGATCGTAGGATTTCTGTGAATGGGCCGAATCCCATGGACTGATCGTCTTCGAACCTTCCTTGATCAGACTCTCGAGATTTGAAAGCTGTCGATTCAATTTATCCAGCGCTTCCGGCTGGGAGGCGAGGTCCGTCTGCAGTTGATAGGCCTGGCGCACGTATTCGGCATACCGATAAGGGTTCCGGAGTTTTGAAATAAGAAAATCTGCGCCGAATTCTGCGCCTCCCGCGGTTCCAATCAGGCCATACAGCCGTTCTACTCCGACATAATCTTCGAAGGTGTCTTCCGTATAAACCGACCGCTCGTCCGGCGGCTCCATCTGATCCGCCCTCAGCCCGGCGGCAAAAAGCGGTGAGTCGGATTGGACGGCGGATTCATTTCGGAATTTGTGTGGTTTGGCCATCTCGTCGAAAAATGACCAGGATTTTTCTTCATCGGTTCCGACCAGAATGTCATAAACGAATTCTCTGATGCCGAAATCATCGAACCAGGATTTGAACTGCGCCACGACAGCGTCAAGTTCCGCGTCGGTTGGTGCGGAGACGGTTCCTCGGTCGTTAATCAGGCCTCCTGCGTGTTCCTCCCGTATCCGGTTAAAACAATTTCGCATCAGGTATTCAGTCATTTCTTCTGGACCGGTGGGGTCGAATATCCAGCCTCCCGGTCTCATAGAATTCACGCAATCTACAGCGATCTCGCGGGCCTTTTCGATGAGCGATAAAACGTAGCGGAGTGTTTCTTCTCTCGCGGTAATGGTTGTGACCAGTTTTCTGAAGAGCAGATCCGTTAATCGAGCTGTCTCTTTAATGTTGTTTTGAATAACCGCTCTTTTCAAGCCCACGATGATACTTTCAATGAAAAAGTAATGGGCTATCGGTTTTTCGGAAAACCAGCCCTGATCGATGGCTTCAACAAGTTGTGCAGGGCTGGCCTCGATAACAAATGCCGCCAGAGGCCCCCACCAGAGGCCGTCGAAGTCGGGAGGGTTCTTAAGCGAAACCGGGCGACCGGCATCAATCCCCGCCACGGCGAGCGGTTCGGCGCCGTTCCCCCAGCGGGGGTCTTGCGGATCCGGCCAGTGCGCCCGGATATTTTCTAAGCTGAACATCGAGGTCAGACGGGCCGCGAATGCTTCGACCAGCTCCGCGTGCGCGGGCAGTCGCCTGAGCAATTTCTGCCGGAAGCGTTCAAGGTTGAAGGGTGTATCACTGGAAAGCGCCTGCCGGATCACCTGAGGATCATCTATCAAATTTCCGTTATCAATCAGGTACAGATCCTGGCCGATCACTCCGATATTGGGAAGGGTCGGGTCCGAAACGAAGGCGCCGCGGCTCCAGATTTCCTCCTGCAGGGCGATGAACTTTTCAAACCATTTCGAAGCCTCTTCGGAACTCGCCGCGAGAAGGACCTGCAGGAACATTTTATCCACCCGCTGCTCGACTTCGTCGGCTGTCGTGCGCTCCAATCCGAACCACCGCCGCAGCCGGATACTGCTCGAAGGAATAGTCACTTTCCAGGGGACCAGCGCGCGCTGACTATCCCGTCCCATGAGACGTTCGCGTGCCAGATCTTCACCATGCTGTTCGCGACGGAGCAGTGTTTCGCACTCCTTATAAGTGACGGTGTTTTCCAGGTATCGTGTCGGCAGCAGAAGCAATGCAGAGCGGATGGAGCCGCTTAGCAGGCAAAAGAGGGTTTCCTTCAGCTGGTGCCGGACTCGCTGGATGGCATGAGGGAAGTCTAGCCGCGCCGGGCGGGCCGGACGCCGGATTACAGTTCTTAGAAAGGCTGAGAAGTGTTTTGCCAGCCTGTGACTGAAGACATAACGGAAGTCCACATGCCGCTTGATGACCCAATTTTCGGAGGCGAATACGATTTTACAGGTGCCTTTACCGATTCGGGCCAGAGGCTCCATCTGAATCTCGCGAATGATGTCCGTGATGAAAGGGTCTTTATCCGCGACAGGTCCTGCCCGGGGCAGGCTAACTTCCGTTGTCACAGGCAGCCGCAGTTCAAACCCGCTGCATCGGACGTCGGTTCTTTCATGAAGCTGCGTGAGTTCCCCTCCCAGATCGCGCGCCAGTTCAACCGCCAGGGGGTATCCTTTGCCGTCTATCGGATGATGGTTAGATCCATTGCCGTATACCTTTTCCAGGGCTTTGGAAATGATTCTGACAAGCTTCATGGCCGCACGTTCTGCAGCCGGACAAAATTTTCGCCGCTTAATCCATCCCAGCGCTTTCATTTTCATCCGTATATATCCCTTGATCTCATGCGTGGGAAAGACGGTCGAGATGTGTGTGAGCGATGGTTCTATGGGTATCCCGGTGTTCTCAATGCGGACTACAAGGTTTTCGCCTTCAATGCCGGTACTCATGCGAAGATTGAGGGTGACAAATTCCTGTCCCAGTTTTTTTGAATTGGCCTCAACGGCGGCGCTCAGATACGGCGCAAGCAGCGACATCAGCAGATGGGAAAGGGCGTCGGACTGCATGCGTACTGCAGGAAGATTATCGGACAGACGGTTTTCCCATTCGCAGGCGGTAATACTTCGTTCCTCGTAATATCTGGAGAAAACGAGGTTTTCCATGTGCAGAAGAAGATCGTTCACATTTATCGGTCTATGCCCGGTGTCCGTCAGCGCGAGGACGCCTTCGACGAAATGACGCACGTCATCAATATCGGCTTGGTCCCAGCACCATGCGCGCTCAGAGGGCCATGACTCCAATATCGCTTCCGCCTGCGGGATAAACGATTGAAGCAGGCCGGCTAAGCGTAAATATTCATCACGGACTTGCGAAGATGAGGCGGCCTGCGCGTCTTTTCCCTGAATCATGCCGACATTTTCTATGAGCCGCTGGACTTGAAGACAGAACGCTTCATGCGTTGAGTGTGCCTGCTCGGTAGGATCAAAACATGTGGACAGACTGGCCGTCAGCCTGTCTTTGACGAGATAGATCAAAAAGTCGTCCCAGGGGAATAGCTTCGCCAGATAATGCTGATCAACTTCGATACGATCCGCCTGCGGCTTCCGCCGGATGATTCGGGTTATTCGTTTCCACGCCTGAACTCCGCTGTTTGTTATAACGCTATGGGCGGTTTCCGCTGCGGGAGCAAGCGCCTGCTCGTTAAAGGGCGACGGCGCATGCGGGCAAGCGAGCATGGGAGCATGCGGCAAATCATTCATCGCTGCTCCGAGACTTGCCAGTTCTGCCGTTTGAACGGCGAGGCATAAAATGATACCCGCTGCGATGGATCGCAGAAAGAGCGAGTTTTTCACGTCTATATATTAGGGTGTTGTCGTCGGTAAATCTATAGACCGGTCGGCTAAAAAATGTTGCCCTTTAGACCCTCATTAATCTGGGCCCTGCATTGTTCTGATTCCGATAAACCTTTATAATCCCAGTCGAATGCGTTTTCCCCTCGCCATATTGCTCTGCTGCCTCGCCTGCCATACGCTGTACGCCTCAGCATTGCCGGGTTACGTGATCCATTTTGACTGCATCGCCTCCAAATCGGAAGCGCGGCGGATGGCGGACGTTGCGATCCAGGCCGGCGCCAAAATAGTCAACGTAGTTCCTCCGGCGCACGTCTGGGAACGGCCGGATGCGCTGGCGATCCTGGACGATTTGATCTCCTACATACAGCAGAAAAATCTTTTATTTGTTTTTACGCGGATCGACGCTTCCTATCCGCCGGACGCAAAGGGCGAGCGCTTTAATTATCTATACGGGAATATTTTGACTGAGCGCGGCGTGATGCCGGACGGCCAGCGTACCCGGGATTATTTCTGCACAACGGTGGGTAAGGCGGATTACGCCGCATGGATGAAAGAAGAAACGCATTTCTATGCGCGGCGCTACGGGCATTTGCGCAATCTTTGGGGCATAAATCTTGGTCCTTTCAGCGAGCCCTTCGTATCGCAGCGCGGAGGATTCCTGGAATATTCCGCTCAGACGCGTTCCTATGAAATTACGCAGTATACGGAATCCGCCGAAGCCGAATGGCATCGCTGGCTTCCCGCGCATTTTAATTCCGTGGACGCGATGAATAGTTCCTACGGTACGGCATTTCGCTCCTTTGATTCCGTTCCCCTTCCCCGAAACGAGGCGGATCCCGTTTTTAAGTCCGCGCCCGCAGCTTACTTTGATTTTGTCCGGTGCATCAACGACTGGTTTGTGGATCTCTATGAGCAATGCCGCGGCATATGGCACAGCGAGAGCAAGCGGCCCGACGTTCCGTTTATCATTCAGATCAGCGGCTATCTCCCGGAAAAAATGTATATGGGGCGGCCCGCTTTCGCGGCGTTCGACCTCCCGGACTGGATCGGCCGCGCGGACGCAGTGGGATTATCGCTTTATACTAACAGCGGCTACCAGGATCTCGGACACGAATCTATAACCTCATGTACTCGCCTGTTGAGCCTGGCCCTGTTGATGCACAAGAAAGTCTTCATTCTTGAAGGAGGAGCCGAGATTCCCCTGCCTTCCTTCAACAAGGATGAATTGCAGTTCTTTTCGGATGCGGGCCGGTCTTTGCGTCCGGTGACTTATATTTATGAGTTTTTGAAGAATCCTTTTAACGAGCCGGATGAGATCAATTCCGGGCGCTTGATCGATACGGCGGGGAATGTGCGGGTAGCTGTGCTGAAATATATGCGGAAATTAATTCGCCATGCGGCGGGGTATCCTCTGTTGACGGAACGGGCGAAATTGATCATAGTCGATGATCCCTCTTTCCTCCGTACAAGGCCGAGGCTGGGTAAAGAGGAAATGGCTTTTTATCAGCTGGCCGCGCATTTTCCAATGGTATGGATCCCCGTCTCTCATCCCGAACTTATTTCATCCGAAGCTATGGTCTGGAATCCGAGAACCGGTTTTTCACGGCCGAGCCAGGAATTGGACGCTTTGTTGGATCACATTCCTTTCCCGGACAGCCCGCAGAGAGCCGTCTGGATCCGGCAGTTTTCTAACGCTCTTTCCCATGCGCGCCATTAGATTTCTTGCCGCGATGTCGTGCCTGACGATATGCGGGTTCGCGTTTGCGTCGCCGAAGGCCGGAATGCTGCTGGTTGTTTCACCTGATTTATCGAAAGCAAACCGTCTTGATGCGGAGAGTTTCGGATCCACTTTCCATCTGCTCGGAGTTCCTGTCAGCAGCTGTGCTTTGACCGGCTTGAAATTGCCGGAGAGGTCATTTATCTGCCTGCCGAACGCTGCGGCGCGGCATTTGAAGCAGGCGGATCTGGAAGTCCTTATGTCCGCGGTAAAAAATGGAAAGGTTCTGATCAGCGACGGGCCATCGCCATTGATTGAGGCCCTGCATATCAAAACGGCCACGCCTCATCCGGTGTTTCACGTTCAGGACCGGCTTGATAAGAATCTTGAGATGCGCTGGCCGGATCACCCTTTAGTCGCCGCATTTGACGCTGCGGAAGACGACAACATTCGCTGGCTATATGTGGACAGCGAGACGGCCAGACCACTGGGGTTGGAGATCCGATTTGGAAAAGGAAAGATCGTCCTTTTTGCCGGGTTATACGACGGGCTTTCAGGAAAAGGTTTTTCCCGCTATCCGGATCTGCCCTGGCTCCTGGTACATGAATTGAATCTTCGGCCGCCTGCAAAGAAATCGTTGGCTGAGGCATATTTTGATCCGGGCAATCGCGGCGCGCATGCGGATTTGAAGGGACTTGCGGCGAAATGGCGCCGCTGGGGTATCCGGCGGATTTATGCCGCAACCTGGGATATGCAGGAGTACGATTACGCTTCGCTGATACGGACGGCTCACAGGTATGGAGTTGCCGTAGATGCCTGGTTTGAATGGCCGCACGTGACCAACGAGTTCTGGAAGGTAAACCCGGAGTGCCGGGAGAAGACCGCCGCTCTGACTGACGCCAGGATTTTCTGGCGTTCGCTCGTAAACTTTGAGAACCCGGCCTGCCGCGAAAAAGTATTTTCTTTGACGCGTGAGTTTCTGGAGCAATACCGCTGGGACGGAGTCGATTTCGCGGAGATCTACTTTGAGCCTGCGGGTGGAACCGACGAAGCCCCGGATCAATGGACGCCGATGAATCCTGATGCCCGGAAGGATATGCAGAAAGCGCTGGGTTTTGATCCGGTCCTTATTTTCCAACCTGGGTCCGCGTATTTCTGGGAAACACATCCGCGTGAAATGGATGCGTTCTACGCCGCACGGACGAAACTCAATACCGCGCGGGTCCGCGGCGCTCTGGAATTTCTGACGGCAGAGCGTAAAAAACATCCGTCGTGGGATTCTGTCCTGGCCTTTATTGACGTTGCCGGTCATCCGGATCTGGCGAAATTTTCTTCGGTCGATCTGGCCAGCCATCTCGATCTGGCCCGTCGTTATGGCGTCATGCCGCAAATCGAGGATTCCAGCCTGGATTGGCCGAATGGGCCCGGACGGTATGAAAAGCTGACCAGTTATTACGATCAGGTCTGGAGAGCGTCTTACGGCGTGGATATTAATGTCGTACCGGCCCACACGTCCGTTCAAGCGATGTATCCTACGGGTGTTCCGGTGGGGACAGAGTTCTTCCAACTGTGGCGTTCCGCTTACGGGCATGGCAACCGGGTATGTGTTTACGCCGAAGACACCGTCCGGGAAATGGATTGGGAGATTTTGCCTTACGTTATGGGCGCGGCCGCCGCCGCGGATTAACTGTTCGTCCATCGTTTGTATAATAACGCTGTCCCAGCGGGGCTCAGCAGTTGCGGGTGTAGTTCAATGGTAGAATGAAAGCTTCCCAAGCTTTAGACGTGGGTTCGATTCCCATCACCCGCTCCAAATTTTCCGGGCTCAGAGAATAGCTCCCCAAGCGTATTAGCGATGTCGTGTCGGGCCTCCGAAATCACTCCCAAGTATCGCTGTGTCATCTCGATATCACGATGCCCGAGTGTTGCCGAAATCAAGGACCTTTTTCAATTTGGCAAGCATCTGGGCGTGCTTGCGCTTATCCATTTTGCGGATGTTCATAAGTTTCCATTGCACACCGGGCAGACGGTCGATTCCCTGGAGACCCAACAAATCCCATTGAGGGTTTCCTTCCTTCAACGAAATGAGAAATTGCTTCTCCGGCATCGTTAGCGCCGATTTCAATAGTGGCACGAGGTTATCGCGCACCTTTTCAAGCTCCTCATAGCGGACCGGAACCATGGCCATTCCAAGCAATTCTGTTTCGAAGACTCTGCTGAAGTCCCGGGGGGATTGCCCAAAGAGTTCATGCATGGGTCGGTCGGTGCTGGCCAGATAAACGACAAACGCCTTGCGAATATTTTCAGCGATCCCTTCATTCTCCAAAAGAATCTTAAGATCAAAAAAGTCCCTTGGATGCTGGCGGTCCAGAGCCGCGCAAATCTTGCCTCCATAGAGGTCTGCTGCGGAAAGCGTTTTTATGGCGGCATTGAGCCCAAAGGATTCTTCCGCTTTTGGCGAAAGGCTTTTTTCCTCAGGGGGATAGACGGACCCTCGCAGAACTTCGTTGGGCTCAATTTTGATTTGAACTGTTCCTTCCCGTATGAACAGTTTCGAAGCCCGTCTGGGTTTACTTAAGAAATTTTCCCGTACCTGAGCCTTGGGGATGGCGTGCCGCACGGATTTGGAAATCCTCTCCAGCGCGGAACCTATTTGTTTCAGGGATTCCTCCCGTGGAGCTAACGGAAGATATGTCAAATCGATATCGACCGATAGTCTTGGCAGGTCTCTTAAGAAAAAATTGATGGCTGTACCGCCCTTGAGCGCAAACTCCTTTTCCTCGGCCACGTAAGGCAATACTCGGAGCAATAATTCACATTCGGCGAAAAAAGGACGGTCCTTCATTTTGCCACCGTTATTTTATATTTAGAATCGAAACGGCCACCTTGGACGATGACTCGCTTTCCTTTCCCGAAATTTACCCTGGATAAGTCCACTTTACTGACCCAGGGGAGATTGCATTTCTCCGCCAGGTACATAAATAGTCTCCTGACTTTGAGTGAGTGGCAATTTATAAGCAAGTTTTGCACAAGAGAAGGCCTTAGTGTCGCCAATCCCTCCATCAGTTGTTGCGCTCCTTCAAAGGAAACTTCAAAAGGGACCAAATGCAAGGTCTCCATCATAGCGCGCTCCGGCGCGGACAGGTTTATCGAATATGCTCCCATATCTCTTCGGGTTAGACCCAGTTCGTTGTTTCCGGTAAAGAGATTGGTCTTAACCAGTCGTGTTTTAACGTCCCAGGAATGGCCATTAAACCACCCGGGCAGCTTTTGGTTTGGCGGGGCGAATAAATAAACGAGGTAGCCTTTGCCAAGTGGAACATAGTGCCCATAGCCTTGCAACTCAAGAGCCGTTTTCCCACCAGCGTGGATTTTGAGTTCCAATTGGTTCTGTATCGCCCACAATCCTCCGGTCCAAATCACTTTGTCTCCAGAACGGATCACAGCCCCATGTCCGATCGCTTCCACCCATCCGTTTTGCCGATATTTTTTTAGAAGCCCCCTGGACACACCATGCTTGGCCAGCCAGGAAGACGTGTATACCACCCCGGGAGGCCAGCTTTTTAGAAGGAGTTGTAACTTGCCTGTATTTTGTATACCCATGGTCTACATAATAGATCGAAAAGAAACTATTTTCAAGAAAAAGTTTTTGTTTAGTGTTGTAAGTATACCCAAGGTATACAAATATTTAAAATTAAGAACTTCCTTGGTGCCGCTGGAATCATCATTGACGGAAGCGGACTTGCTGAAGTTTACCATTCTTTGATTCAGCCCAAAATTTGTTTCCGATTTTTTGGGCCTTGCGAATTAAGCTTGACGGTGTATACTTTCCCTATGAAGTCAGTCTTTACCTTGATCTTTCTCGTCGGTTTGATCGTCGGACAAGCGCCTGCGCCCGCATCGTGCCAGATGGGAATGGGATTGCCCGGCTGGCATCAAACCATGCCATGCTGCCGTACTCACAACTTACCTATGAAGTGCACGCAACTGCGTGGCTCTTCTGTTTCGGATATCGTAGTCCCTTCCACAGTGAAAACCCCGGAGCGGACCTGGCAGGTACTGCATGTAATACGGGATACGTTGTCCCAGACACAGTTACTGCAAACCCGGTACGTTCGACCGGTGCTCAATGTCTACCAAGCCTTATTTCGCTTCTCTCCACGTTGTCTCCGCTCACCTCCGGTAGATTCTATCTGCCTTTCCGCCTGATTAATAACTGTAACCATTAACAATACTTGTTGTTCGGATCGTCGTATGAGGATCCTATGTTTAAATACTTTTTTGCTGCTTTATTCATTGCCGTCCTGCCAGCCTGGGCTTCCCCGGTAACGACCTCTTTGCCGGATGTTCTCAAGCAGGCCCGCGAAAATAATCCGGAAATCCTTGCTGCTCGTCAGACCTGGGAAGTAGCGCGGAACCAGGTAACTTCCGTCCAATCCTGGCCGGACCCTACGTTTACCTATGTTGATGAGGAATTTCCAAGCGGTATGCCGGGCATAGCCAATCAACCGGTGAAGCATTACCGTCTGGAACAACCCATTCCTTTTCCCGGGAAGCTTTATAACGAAGGGAAAATGAAATATCACGAGGCCATGCTTGCCCGGGAGGCGTATCGGATGAAGGTGCTTGACGTCGTGCGCGAGACACGCATGCGCTATTACCAGCTTTACCTCACGGACCAGAAAATCGCCCTGGCCGGTGAAGGCGTCGAAATGATGAAAGTTCTGCTGGTCAACGCGCAATCACGCCTGGCCTCGGGCCAGGGATCCGCTTCGGATGTGTTCATGACGCAGACGGAATTGCGGCGCATGGAAAACAATCTCTACGAACAGCAGCAACAACGTCTGCTTATCCAGACTGAACTCAACACACTTTTAAATCAACCGACTGATATTTCCTGGGGAATCCTCTCCGCTCCGGAATTGAAAGATTTGCCTTTGACGCAGGCCCAGGCCATCCAAACCGCCAGACAGAATGCACCTGATTACATGAGCGCATTGCACGAACGGGATCACGCCAGCGCCATGCTGGCCCGGAACAAGCTTCATTTCGCGCCGGATTTCGGGGTCATGTACGAACACGAAACTTCGGGCAGCCGCGATCCGGGTCATCAGGTCGGCATATCGGTCACTTTCCCCCTCTGGCTCCAGCGTCCATGGGCCGATGTCCGGGCAGCGCAGGCTCATGTCCTTGAAGCGCAGGCTTCCGGCCTGGCGATGCAGAATGAGGTATTGAAGAAGGTACAGACGGAATACATTGAAACCCGGACGAGCATTACCCTTGCGCGGAATTTTACTGCCGGCATCCTGCCGGCAAGCCAGAGCAGCCTTGCTGTAGCGCGGCAGGAATACGCCAGCGGGCAAGGGGACATTATCCGCCTGCTCAGCGCCTACCGGTCCTGGCTCGACGCGCATAATGACTATCAGGATCATCTTTACCGCATGGCTGAACACTGGAGCCTGCTTGAAGCCTGGATCGGTATCGCGATGGACGAGGCCGTCACGACCTCGCCAATAGATCATGGCCCTATGGAGGCCTCACATGACCACTAAAAGCAGTCATTGCGAGCGAGCAATAAAGGTGTCATCGCGAGGAGCCGCAGGCGACGTGGCGATCTCAGACGTTTACAAGGCTGAGATTACCACGCGTCAGCCTCCCCAGAAAATTCCGGTGATGCTGCCGCTCGTAATGACGTCTCTCTGTCTTCTCCTCTCGTCAACTTTTTCCCTCGCATCGCCGAAGAAGATACTTTTCTACCGGAACCCGATGAATCCGGCGATCACCTCGCCCGTGCCGGCTAAGGATAACATGGGAATGGATTACATCCCTGTCTATGCCGAAGAGGCCGCCACATCCGTTCCCGGCCAGGGTGTTGTCGAGATCTCCCCCGACCGGCAGCAGGCCATCGGGATCAAAATAAGCACGATTGAGAGGCGTGAACTGTTTGTGCCCATTCGCACCTCAGCGCACGTCGCCTACGATCCAGCCCTTTACAACGCCATTGTTGAATACAGGGAAGCGCTGGCCGCGCAGCAACGCGCTCATGAATCCCGGGCACCGCAGGAATTTCAAACGGAAAATACGGAAACCGTTCAGGCGGCGAAGCTGCGCCTGCGTCAGATGGGACTTTCTGAAGACCAGATGGGTAACCTGAATTCGATGCCGTCTGATCCAGCCGAATTACTGCTTGGCAAGCCGGGACGCGCCGTCTGGGTCTATGCCGATATTTATGATTCCGAGGCCGCACTCGTCAAAACGGGACAGCGTGTGGAACTCAGCGCGGCCGCCTACCCTGGAAAACGCTTCGCCGGCACGGTGTGCGCCGTGGACACGATTATTAATCCCGAGACCCGAACGCTGCGGGCTCGTATTACGGCGCCGAATCCGGACGGACTTTTGAAGCCGGAAATGTATCTGGACGCCATTATCAAAACGGGATTGGGCCGCCGGATCGCCGTGCTGGAAACATCAGTCCTGCACACCGGAACACGCGACCTGGTTTTTGTTGAAACGGAGCCCGGCCGCTTTTCGCCGCGGGTGGTTACGCTGGGGCGCCAGGCAGGCAACTATTATGAGGTAATCAGCGGGCTGCAGAAGGGCGAGAAAGTATCAACGTCGGGGAATTTCCTTTTAGATTCCGAATCGAAACTGCGAGCGACAAGCCAATGATCGAGAAACTGATCGAACTCTCGGCGCGCTACAAGTATCTGGTTATTCTCTTCACCGCGATCACGGTCGGCGGCGCCATCTACTGCATGAAACGCGTGCCGCTCGACGCGATTCCGGACTTGTTCGATACGCAGGTGATCATCTACTCCCGCTGGGACCAGAGTCCGGACATCGTCGAAGATCAGCTCACCTACCCGATCGTCAGCGCGATGCTCGGCGCGCCCAAAATCAAGGCCATCCGCGGCTTTTCCGATTTCGGCTATTCCTATGTGTACCTCATCTTCCAGGATGGGACCGATCTCTACTGGGCCCGTAGCCGGACGCTGGAGTACCTATCCAAAATCCAAGCGAAACTGCCCCCGGGGGTGCAGACCGAAATCGGCCCCGACGCCACCGGCGTAGGCTGGGTCTACCAGTATGCGCTGGTGGACAAATCCGGAGGTCATGATCTCTCAGAGTTGCGCAGTTTTCAGGACTGGTATCTGCGCTACTGGCTGCAGTCGGTGCCGGGCGTTGCGGAAGTGGCATCCATCGGCGGTTTCCAGAAACAGTATCAGGTCAACGTCGACCCGAACGCGCTCGCCACTTACAACATCCCGCTGTCTAAAGTGACCGAATCCATCCGTGGAAGCAATAACGATGTCGGCACCCGGCTCGTGGAATTTTCCGGTGCGGAATATATGGTGCGCGGGCGGGGTTACGCCAAATCGATTACCGACATCGAAAATGTCGCAGTGGGGCACAGCAAAACGGGAACGCCGGTTCTCGTCAAGAATATCGGACACGTTTCCCTCGGTCCGGACATCCGCCGGGGCGTGGACGACCTGGATGGAACGGGCGACACGGTCGGCGGCATCGTTGTCATGCGCCAGGGCGAAAACGCGCTGAACGTCATCAATCGCGTGAAGGAGAAACTGCGCGAGCTTAAGGGATCCATCCCGGAAGGCATGGAAATCGTACCTGTGTATGATCGATCGGAGCTGATCAAAAACGCCATTCATACGCTGAAGCACGAGCTGCTGCTGGAAGTGATCATCGTCAGCCTGGTCATTCTTGTTTTCCTCTGGCATTTCCCCTCTGCGATGATCCCCATCGTTACGATCCCGGTCTCGGTGACCCTCGCTTTCATCCCGATGTATTTACTCGGTGTAACCTCTAACATCATGTCTCTTTCCGGCATCGCCATCTCAATCGGCGTCCTGGTTGACGGCGCGATCGTGGAAGTGGAAAACGCCTACAAGCGCCTCGAGGAATGGAACCTCGCCGGTCGCCCGGGCGACTTCCACGCGGTCCGCCTGCAGGCGCTGAAAGAAGTTGGGCCGTCGGTCTTTTTCTCGCTGCTTGTGATCGCCGTGGCGTTTCTCCCGGTGTTCACCCTCGTGGATCAGGAAGGCCGGCTCTTCAAGCCGCTCGCCTATACCAAGAACCTGGCAATGGCGATCGCCGCCCTGCTGGCCGTCACGCTCGATCCCGCCATCCGAATGATGTTTACCCGCATGGACTACGGGCGATTCAAACCAGCATGGTTGGCAAAGGTATGGAATACTGTTACGGTTGGACGTTATTACCCTGAAGATGAACATCCCATCAGCCGGCGGCTTTTCCGTATCTATGAGCCGGCCTGCCGGTTTGTTCTGTGGCACCGAAAAGGGACGATTATCACGGCGATTCTCATCGTGCTCACCTCCGTACCGGTCTATCTCAGGCTGGGATCGGAATTCATGCCGCCGCTCTACGAAGGCAGCCTCCTGTTCATGCCCACAACGCTCCCCGGTCTGTCCGTCGCCGAGGCCCAGCAGCTCATGCAGCGCCAGGATGCCATCCTCAAAAACTTTCCCGAGGTGGAGCGTGTGTTCGGCAAGGCCGGGCGCGCGGAAACCGCCACGGACCCCGCGCCGCTTTCGATGATGGAAACGACAATCCTGCTCAAGCCGACCGCCGAATGGCGCGCGAAACCGCGCTGGTACTCCCGCCTGCCGGGATTCCTTCAATCGCCGTTCCGTCATTTCTGGCCGGATCACATCGGTAAAGACGAACTCGTCGATCTGCTGGATCAGCAGCTGCGCTTCCCCGGCGTCACGAACGCCTGGACGATGCCGATCAAAAACCGGATTGACATGCTGTCTACCGGCATCCGCACGCCGGTCGGTATTAAAGTCCTCGGCCCTGACCTGAAAACCATCGAGCAGATCGGCACGCAGCTGGAGGCGGTCCTCAAGGACGTTCCGGGGACCCGCTCTGTCTTCGCGGAGCGCGCGGCCGGGGGTTATTTCCTGGACTTCACGATCAGCCGCGAGCGCTTGGCGCGCTATGGTCTCACGGTCGAGGATGTGGAAAAAATCATGATGGCGGCGATCGGCGGCGAGCCGGTGACGACGACCGTCGAAGGCCGCGAGCGCTACACAGTCAACGTCCGGTACGCGCGGGAATTGCGTGACAACCTTCCGGCGCTGCAGCGCGTGCTGGTCCCCACGCCTGCCGGCGCGAACATTCTACTCGGCGAACTCGCCGACATCGGGTTCAAGCAAGGTCCTTCCATGATCCGCGATGAAAACGGCATGCTCGCGGGCTATGTGTTCATCGACATGACCGGGCGCGATGTCGGCGGCTACGTGGACGAGGCCAAACGGCGGGTGGCGGAAAGGGTCCGGCTGCCCGAAGGCTATTCGCTGCTCTGGAGCGGCCAGTACGAGAACATGCTGCGCGTCCGCGAACGGCTGAAGGTCGTCCTGCCGATCACCCTCATCCTCATCTTCCTGCTCCTCTACATGAACACCCGCTCGGTGACCAAGGCCTCCATCGTCATGCTGGCCGTCCCGTTCTCGCTCGTCGGCGCGGTCTGGTACCTCTGGATCCTGGGATACAACGTCTCCATCGCGGTGTGGGTCGGTATGATCGCGCTCATGGGCCTGGACGCGGAGACCGGGGTTTTCATGCTTCTGTTCCTCGATCTGGCCTACGCGGAGGCCGTCCGCAACGGCCGGATGAAAACGCCGGAAGACCTCACCGAAGCCATCATCCATGGCGCGGTGAAACGCGTGCGCCCAAAGATGATGACCGTCTGCGCGGCCTTCATGGGCCTTCTGCCGATCATGTGGTCTACGGGCGCCGGATCCGATATGATGAAGCGCGTTGCCGCCCCGATGGTGGGTGGGCTTCTGACGAGTTTCCTGATGGAACTTCTGGTGTATCCGGCTGTCTACTATGAATGGAAGAAGCGGTCACATTTTTAGCCGTCGTCCCGGCAGGCTGTAAGCCGGGACCCATCAAAAAGCCTTCGTGATGGACCTCGGACAACGGATTTCCGGGGCGACGACATAATTTAGGCAATCAACATATAAGGAGACCTTACATGAAAAAGGTATGGCTCATTGCAGGAGCCGTGATGCTCTTCGGGATGGGAAGCGGGTTGCGCGCGACGGATTCTACTCCGGCTAAATCGGTCGTCACGGTTTTGGCCCCCGGGAACTACACCGCAAAGGCCAAAGCGCTCGTCTGCGAGGGCTGCGGGCCCATTATCGAACAAACGCTGAACCAGCAACGCGGGATTAAGAAAGCGACTTTCGATCCCAAAACCAAAACCGTCTCGTTCCAGATCAAAAAAGGGGCCGTGGTGAAGGTGTCCGATCTGCAGAAGACGCTGAAGGCCAAATCCGACGAGATGGGCATGGGAGCGGACTACACTTTAACGGAGATCAAAAAAAGAGCTGATTAACTTTTTTGTTTCAGGAAAGAACGAAATAATTGATATCCTTCCAGCCAGTCTCCCAATCCGCTGTCCGCATTGATATGACCGGCCGGGCCGATATTCACAAATTTACTCCCCCACGCTTCGGCAAGACGTAAACTAAAGCCAAGGTCCCCATAGGGATCATTGGAACTGGCCACCAGCATGCTTGGGAATGGTAGTTTACGCAGAGGTGCCGGAGAAAAACCACTGACTGTATCTGGGAAATTGGGATTTTCCGGATCCGGGGGAGCTACCAGAAAGGCGCCCCTGATCCGGAGGGTTGTCTGCTGAGCCCAGTGCGCGACCTGCAGGCAGGCAAGGCTGTGAGCAACGAGTACTGTCCCCGGGCCGAAAGTTTTCACTGCATTTTCAAGAGGCTGCATCCATTCGTCGCAAACAGGATGAGTCCAGTCCCGCTCAACAACGCGCCGGTATTCCGGGTTAGCTTTTTCCCAATATGTCTGCCAATGCTGTGGCCCAGAACCATTAATTCCGGGAAGGATCAATACTTCCAAGTTTGAGTTCATTTACCAATATAGGATATCAGGTCGATCATCCTCTGGGAATAGCCCGACTCATTGTCATACCACCCCAACACCTTCACCAGATTCCCTCCGATGACTTCTGTCGACTGAGCGTCGAACACGCAGGATTTAAAATTGCCGACGATGTCACGCGAAACCAATGGGGCATCCGTGTATTCCAGATACCTTTGAAATGCGGCCGAAGCCCGCTTATACGCCGCATTGATCTCGTCGGAAGTCGTGGATATGTTGAGTTCTACGGTCAAGTCAATCAGCGATGCGTACGAAGAGGGAACACGCACAGCAATACCGTTCAGTCTCCCTTTCAGACGTGGAATAACCCTGCCGATCGCTTTTGCCGCTCCCGTTGAGGTCGGAATGATTGAACCAAATGCCGAGCGGGCGCGCCGGAGATCTTTGTGTGAAGAATCCAGAACCCTCTGACCATTGGTATACATGTGGACCGTCGTCATGAACCCGCGCCGGATGCCGAAAGTATCCTCAAGCACCCGCGCCAGATGTGCCAGACAATTGGTGGTACAGGACGCGTTGGAGATGACGAAATGCCTGGCGGGATCGAACTTGTCTTCGTTTATCCCCATGCAGATCGTGAGATCCTCGTATTCCGCCGCCGCGGAAATTACCACCCTTTTCGCCCCTGCGTCCAGATGCGCGCGAGCTTTCGTGGCATCGGTGAACCGCGCGGACGATTCAATAACGATGTCGATCCCCAGATCCTTCCAGGGAAGATCGGCGGGATTTTCGCTGGAAAACAGGGAAATAGGTTTTCCCTCAATCCAAAGCGTGTTCGCGAGCGCTTCCACCTTACCGGGGAAGCGTCCATAAGTGGAATCGTATTGCAACAGATAAGCGAGTACTTGCGGCCCGGCCGGATCGTTGATGGCCACCCATTCAATGTCGGGATGTTCCCACCCGGTCCGCAAAATCGCTCGCCCGATCCGGCCAAACCCGTTAATTCCAACCCGCAGAGTCAAAGTGACGACAACGCCTTTTGAAGATCCGCCTGCAGGTCGAATTGATTCTCGATACCGACCGATAACCGCAACAGATTGTCCTTGATGCCCCTCTTGAGCCGCTCTTCGTGAGGAATGGATGCGTGGGTCATTTTCGATGGATAGCAGATTAACGATTCGACCCCTCCGAGACTTTCCGCCAGGATAAACAATCCCAACTCCGACACAAACCGCTCGACCGCGGGGAATCCCCCCTTGAGTTCAAAACTGAGCATGCCGCCGAAGCCACTCATTTGTTCCCGAGCGATGGCGTGGCCTTTGTCCGTCTTCAACCCCGGATAATAGACCGCCTCGACCTGGGACTGCCGGGCCAGGAATTCGGCCAGGAACAACGCGTTCTCCTCGTGGGCTTTCATTCGAACCGCCAGTGTTTTAAGGCCGCGCAATGTCAGCCAGGAATCCCACGGGCCGGGGACCGCGCCCGCGCCGTTTTGATAGAACTTCAATTCCTTGTAAATCGCTTCGTCATTGAGGACCACCGCACCCCCCACGATATCGCTGTGGCCAGCGATGTATTTCGTGGTGCTGTGGACGACGAGATCGGCTCCCAACGAGAGAGGTTTTTGATTGAAAGGGCTGGCAAAGGTGTTGTCCACCGCCAACAGGATCTCGTGACTGCGGGCGATTTTCGAGACGTTCCTGAGATCAACGATCCGCAGAAGAGGATTCGTCGGCGTTTCCACCCAGATCAACCTCGTGTTTTTGCGGATCGCCCGGTCAAAGGATTCCGGATCACCGCTGTCGGCATAGGAGGTCGTTATCCCCCACTTTTTAAAGATGCGCTCGAGAAGCCGGTAGGTTCCACCGTAAAGATCATCCCCCGCAACGACATTGTCCCCCGGCCCGAGGAGACTGAGGACAGCCGTTGTGGCCGCCACACCCGAAGCGAAGGCCAGACCGTAATTCCCTTCCTCCAGGGATGCCAGCGCGGTTTCCAGCGCATGCCGGGTGGGGTTCCCGGTCCGGGAATATTCATACCCCCTGTGTTTGTCGATCGCATCCTGCTGATAGGTTGATGTCTGGAAGACTGGTACGCTGACGGCACCGGTGACGGACTCTGGATCCTATCCGGTATGGATGGCTCGCGTCTCAAATCTCATAATTGGTGTCCCCGTTCTGATTGATCCAGTACGTCAACAGATCGGCCCGGGTGATTAATCCGACCGGTTTGTTTTCCCTTTTCACCACGATGCCCGTAGCGCCCGACAAGAGCACCCGGTAGGCTTCCGAAACGTCCGTCGTTTCTTCAATCGAGGGCAAAGGCTTGCCCATGATCGTTCCGATATCCTGTCTTCTGAAATCGATTCCATCATGCAGAAGTTGCATCAGAGAAGCCTCGTTGAGGCTGCCTACATTAGCGATCCCGTCGATCACCGGCAACTGCGAAATATTCCTATCTTGAATCAACGAAATGGCATTGATCACCTTTTCCCGGGGAGAGACGGCAATTAAAGGCGGTAAACGACGTTTCTGTAGAAGGATTTCCCGTATGGTTACGGTGCGGGATCTTTTTCCTTCCCAGAAACCATTTTGCTGCATCCACGAATCGGAATAAATCGTATTGATATAGTTCCTTCCGGTATCCGGGCATAGAACCACGATATATCGGGGCTGATCCAGACGCTGGGCATATTTCAGGGCCGCTGCCAGTGCAGTTCCGGAAGAACCGCCGACAAGGAGTCCTTCTTCCCGTGCCGCTTTTCGAGCGGCGTTAAAGGATTCCTTATCGCTGACCCGGATCATTTCATCTACGATCCTGCGATCAAATGTTTTAGGGATGAAGTCTTCGCCTATTCCCTCAACCTTATAAGAATGAGGTTGGTCTCCGGACAGGATCGATCCCTGCGGATCGGCGCCGACCACCGTGATGTTGGGATTCTGTTCCTTTAAATATTTGGCTGTTCCTGAAATTGTTCCCCCTGTCCCCATTCCTGCGACGAATACCTCGACTTTGCCGAAGGAATATTCCCAGATTTCCGGCCCCGTAGTCAGATAATGTTCCAGCGGGTTATTGGGATTTTCAAACTGGTTGGGCCGGAAAGCATTGGGAGTTTCTCGGGCGATCCGGTCGGCGACGCCGTTGTAACTTTCGGGAGAGTCCGGAGGCACGGAACTGGGAGTGATCACCACTTCCGCCCCATATGATTTGAGGAGATTGATTTTGTCCTGGCTCATCTTGTCCGGCAACACAAAAATGCAGCGGTACCCTTTGACCGCCGCAACCAGAGCCAGTGCGACGCCGGTATTACCGGCAGTGGCTTCAACAATCGTGCCGCCCGGCTTGAGCCGGCCCTCCAGTTCAGCCGCATAGATCATTCGCCGCCCGATCCGGTCTTTGATGCTGCCGCCAGGATTCAGGAATTCCGCCTTGACGTAAATCGGGGATCGGATATCCTTTGCTATCTTGTTCAGTTTTATCAGTGGTGTCGAACCGATCGCGGACAAAATGTTCTCCAACTGGGGCATGGGGTTGTCTCCTTGTTCTTAAATGTCCTTCTCCCCTTTGGGGAGAAGGTGCGGATGAGGGGTTCTTTGGTGTGGACCCCTCACCCCCACCCTCTCCCCGCAAGCGGGGCGAGGGAGTGAGTGGCTAGAAAGCGTACTGAGTGCTGAATACGACCCCTTTCCCGAGACCGAATCCGACGTTCGGCAGATGGGTGTTGTCCCCGGCATCGACAAACGCCGCCACAAGCGTCAGACTGGAGGTGGCAAACCACGCCGCATGCAAGTCGTAATAATTCGCGTCGTGCCAGTCGCTGAACGAGACCCCGCGCTTGAATTCATATCCCAGCGCCAGGTTCGGAAGCGGCAGGACGTCCGCATTCGCAAAAAAAGTCGTATCACGCTGCGAATCGAATCCGAGCACTCCGGTCACCAGCCCTTTGGTGGAAAGGCCACCGACGGACAAGAGTATCGGCAGCGGCGTTTCCTTCACCAGCTTCGTCGCGACCAGGTAATAGTCCCAGGCATGATCCCGGTTCGTCCCCGCGTAGTTAGTATCCTTCCAGATGGCGCCGGCTGATACGGCAGGAACATAATTCATCCCAGCCTGATTTTCTTCAACCAGGAGCAGTTTCGCTCCGATGTTGGACTTGTGGATGTTGGTAACTCCCTTAAGATCGACGCTCTCATATCCATAGGATAATTCCAGGCGTTTGAAGACCGTTGTGGCCGCGCTCAGAGCCGACCAGTCGACCGTGTTGTGCGTCACGGCATTGGGCTGCCCGAGGTTCACATACCAACTTTCGATTTGTCCTTTGTTGACATACTTCCCGAGTTCGGAATTATCGCCTAACGGCTGACCTGCCGTATAAGCCAGGGGATTGAAGGCGATGCCGCCGACTCCTTCCAAGTTATTAAGGGGTGGGCCGGCGTACGTGCTGCCGACCGCTGCTGCTGATAGAACAAAGGTTACTGCTGCTGCTTTTATTTTCTGACTGACGGACTGCATTGGGGTAATCCTCCATTTTTGTTTTTTTAGTATTAGTGCGCGTCTCATAAACATCCTCCCCCCTTGAGGGGGAGGACTGAGGTGGGGGGTCTTGCCGACGGGATCACCCCCATCCTACCCTTCCCCCCTCAAGGGGGAAGGGATCCTTACTTCACACTTCCTGATACAACCATGTCGACAGATACCGTTCGCCGGTATCGGGAAGAACAGCCACAATCGTCTTCCCCGCGGACTCCGGACGCTTCGCGACCTGAAGAGATGCCCATAACGCCGCACCGCCGGAAATTCCGGTAAGTATGCCTTCCTCTTTGGCCAAACGGCGGGCCGTAGCTCCCGCGTCAGGCGTCGCCACGCGGATGATTTCGTCCACCACTTTGGCGTTGTAGACACCGGGAACAAATCCCGCGCCTATGCCCTGGATCTTATGCGGTCCAGGCTGACCGCCGGAGAGCACCGGCGAATCCACCGGTTCGACAGCGATGATCCGTACGGAGGGCTTTTTCTGTTTCAGGACTTCCCCTACGCCAGTGATCGTTCCCCCCGTGCCCACGCCGGCGACAAAGATATCTACGTCGCCGTCCGTATCGTTCCATATTTCTACTGCCGTGGTCCGACGGTGAATTTCCGGGTTGGCCGGGTTGTTGAACTGCTGAGGGACGAAGCTGTTTGGTGTTTCCTTTGCCAGTTCCTCCGCCTTCGCCACCGCTCCTTTCATTCCTTTGGCGCCCTCTGTCAGAACGAGCTTCGCTCCTAGCGCTTTCAGGAGCTGCCGGCGCTCAAGACTCATAGTGTCCGGCATGGCGAGAATCAGCCGGTATCCCTTGGCCGCCGCCACGAACGCGAGCGCGATCCCGGTATTGCCGCTGGTCGGCTCGATGATGGTGGTGTCATTCTTGAGTAGGCCCTGCTTTTCCGCCGCCTCTATCAGCGATACGCCGATCCGGTCCTTGACGCTGGAGAGCGGGTTAAAAAATTCCAGCTTGGCAAGAACCGTTGCGGCCGCGTTCTTGTTCAACCGGTTAACGCGAACCAGCGGGGTGTGCCCGATCGTTTTTGTGATGTCTTCATATATTCGGCTCATGAGAATGCTCCTTTCCTTAGTTTCCTGTTTTTTGAAGCGCCTGCTCGATGTCGGCGAGGAGGTCGTCGATGTTCTCGATTCCCACGGACAGGCGGATGTAATCCGGCGTCACGCCGGTCGCGAGAAGTTCGTCGGAACTAAGCTGCGAATGCGTCGTGCTGGCTGGATGGATCGCCAGGGATCTCGCGTCTCCAATGTTGGCAAGGTGCGAGAACAACTGCAGGGATTCGATGAATTTCTTGCCCGCTTCAACTCCTCCGTCGACCCCGAATCCCACCAGCCCGCCTGCGCCTTTGGAGAGGTATTTTTTAACCCGGGAGTATTCCGCGCTGTTCGGCAGCCCCGGGTAATTGACCCAGGATACTTTCGGGTGATTTTCCAGATACTTTGCCACAGCCAGTGCGTTTTCCGAATGGCGCGGCAAACGCAGATGGAGGGTTTCCAGTCCCTGCAGGAAGAGGAAGGCGTTAAAAGGCGACAGCGACGGTCCGATATCCCGCAGCAGCGTCACGCGCGCTTTGATGATGTAGGCGATGTTCCCGATCGGTTTTAAGGCTTCGACGAACTTCAGACCGTGGTAACTGGGGTCGGCATCGGCTATAAGCGGGAACTTCCCGTTTGTCCAGTCGAACTTCCCCGAGTCCACGATCAGCCCGCCGATGGAGTTCCCATGGCCGCCGATGTACTTGGTCGCCGAGTACGCGATGATGTCTACGCCCCAGTCGAATGGCTTCCAGAGATACGGTGCTGCCGTGTTATCCAATATAAAAGGAAGGCCGTTTTGATGGGCCACCTTTGCAATGCCTTCGATATCTGCTATATCGAGCTTCGGGTTGCCGATCGCTTCCGCATACAACGCCTTGGTTTTCGGCGTGATGGCCTTCCTGAACGCCTCCAGGTTGTTGGACTCAACGAACTTTACCTTCACCCCGAACTTCGGCAGGGTGTAATGGAACAGGTTGTAGGTCCCGCCGTAGAGGTTGTCCGCGGAGACGATTTCATCCCCCGCCTGAGCAATGTTTAAAATCGCCAGCGTGATGGCGGCAGAACCGCTGGAAGTGGCCAGCGCCCCGACGCCGCCTTCGAGCGCCGCGATGCGCTTCTCCAGGACGTCATTGGTAGGATTCATTATCCGCGTGTAGATGTTGCCGAACTCCCGCAGGCCGAAGAGGTTCGCGGCGTGTTCGGTATTTTTGAACTGGTACGAGGTGGTCTGGTAGATGGGCACAGCCACGGCTCCCGTTGTCGGATCCGGTTCCTGCCCCCCGTGCAGCGCCAGCGATTCTGCTTTAAGTTTTGCGTCGATCTTGCTCATGGTGTCTTTTTCCTCTCTTTTTTGGTTTTAAAGGCATAAAAAAACCCCGCCATCTTTTCAGTGGCGGGGCGTTTGCAAATTTCTCTATGCCGGACTAATTAAATCACCGATCATAGGCGCAAAGCGTCCCTGCCCCACAACAACACATACACATGGGCATGAAGAACTGCTTTGCGGATCTGATTCCTATCATGGATGATATTATTACTAAATCGATAAACTTTGTCAACAAATATTTTGTCCTTCTCAAATGTGATAAACTTATAATCACTACCATGTTTTCGCTCACAACAAAATCAACATATGGGATGGCCGCTGTCCTGGAGTTGGCCAAGCACTATGGTCATGGTCTGTTGCAAATCAAGGATATGACCGAGCGAAAAAGTCTCCCTCAGGGGTACCTGGAACAACTAATGAACCGCCTGGTAAAAGCCGGTATTGTCACGGCTGTCCGCGGGAAAAAGGGCGGCTATGCGCTTGCGCAGGATCCCGGCGAACTGACTTTGTTGAATGTCCTTGAGGCGCTGGAGGGACCGGTAAAAATTACCAGGAAGGGATCTCACGAGACTGCGATCGAGGACGTATTACTAGAAATCGAAGAAAATGTGCGCAAAGCCCTGACAATTCCTCTTACAGAGATTTTGGCTCGGCAGGCTGACACTGCAACAACCGGGATGTTCTATATATGATATTGAACGACTCCGGGATATGACGTGAAATCAGCGTGAAAAAACTTTATCTCTTTATGTGTGCGGGTTTAATAAGCGGATTTACATGCGCGGCGGAAGCGCCCGTAAAAGAGCCGCCGCCCGGGTATGATTTCGTCCGCATGCTGGATATCGAAGGGTATTTTCACGAAACCATTTCCGGTGAAACCAGTTCCCAGAACGTACGAATCAGAACGCGATATCTTGATACAGATGTAAACGCTTTTGTGGGGTTTATGGCAGCTGTTGAGCATTTTAACAACAATGCTCTCACGATTAAAGACCCGCCGTCCACCGTTACAAGCAGCTTTATGACCAACTGGGGAGGCGTTTTTGGGTTAAAGCGTGGCATCCACCTATGGGAGCTTGATGTTATGGGCGCCACGCTTGGAAACGCGCTCGCACCCGCAGCCGCGATCGTAGGCGAGCACTCGTTGGGAAAACGGCTTATCTTTTTTCACCGGACCGAGGCCAATCTGTTTGTGGGCGATACCGTGGTTGATCAGGATCAGGGAATTTACTGGATGTTTTCCCGGAAGGCGGGTCTTCAGCTTGGATATCGGTTCTTCGCTTCAAAACATATGGGGCTTTCCGGTCCGCACGCCGGCTTTACGCTTCGCTTCGAAAGCCCCAGGATTCCCTTCCTTTTCCCAAGCATCGGCTAAATGTAAAGTTGTCATCCCGGCAAGTAGCAGGCCGTCCCGACTATTGAGATTTGATCGGGGACGGGATGGCCTACTACTTGCCGGGGCGACGTCAACGACATTCCGAAATTAAACTGGGTTTGATTCGTCTTCAGGAGTTGAGGCGGGAGCTTCAATGGGAGCGAACCGTCGGGTTTTTACCCATTGGCGTTTCTCTTTTTTGATGTATTCCAGATAAAATGCGTTGGCCACAACGAACGGCCAGAGCTGGCAATAGGTGAAATACATAGCGATTGTGTAGAAGATGTTCGAAATGGAATCCTCCCGGGGTTCGCGTGAAAGCATCAGCACGATTTCCGCGCAGAAAAGGAGGTAAGCCATAAGCCAGACCTCAAGATACGGCCCGGGAACCGGGATGAATATCAAACCGAAAAGCGAAAGCAAAAAAATTATGGCGCTGGCTACGATGGCGGTTACGAAGACGTAGTAAAGACACAGGAAGTAGAACATCTCATAAGCAAGCGCCTTATCTTTGGAGGTTCCGACACTTGAGAGGAATTTGCGCATCAGGTAGAAGTTCCCCCTCGCCCAGCGCGTGCGCTGGCGGAACCACGTTGCCAGGTTTTCCGGTTCCTGCTCCCAGGTGACGGCATAAGGCACGAATTTGATGCGGAGGCCGTTTTCCAGCATGCGCAGGGACAATTCAGCGTCTTCGGTAAGCGCTTCCTCGTCCCATCCCCCGAGCTGCTGAACCGCCTCCTTGCGGATGATAAAATTCGTTCCCGGCAAAGTGGCGATTTTTAGCAGTTTCCACCGTCCCGCCTGAACGATCCACTGGAAGCTTAAGCCTTCAATATTGATGAACCGGGTCAGGAGATTCCTGTTGCGATTCTGCGTGCGGAATTTTCCCAAAGCTCCCGCCAGTTCCGGATGCAGAGTAAATTGAGACGCCAGGTAACGCAGGGATCTGGATTCCGGCTGATTGTCCGCATCAAAAACCGCAACAAGAGGAAATCGCGTCATGCCCAGGCCGCGGTTTAAAACGGCGGCCTTTCCTCTTCCCCCCTCGCCCTGAGGAATATGTATGACATTCAATTGAGGATGGGTTTTTACCAGTCGGTTCAATATTGCCGCGGTCTGGTCTGTAGAGGCATCGTTGAGAACGAGCACTTCCAACCGGTCCTTCGGGTAATCCGAAGCGAAAATCGATTTCAGGGTCCGTTCGATCACCATTTCTTCGTTATGCGCAGGAATGAGTACGGACAGCCCCGGCAGCTCAACAGGATGTCTGTTAAGCTTATCCTTTTCGCGCGCGGATTCACGGCTGTACAGGTATCCGGCAAACGCCAGCAAGAATTGATAAACAAGCATGAACCAGATTAAAAGAACCGTGAGAATGAAAAAGATGTCGATGAAAATCGAAACGATCATGCTAACCCCGGTATACGCAGAGCCTTCCCCCATTTGCGAAGGTTGCGCCTGACAACAATAAAGAGGAAAAGAATGAAAAGCAGGCCTGTGGAAGCGACTCCAAAAAGCACGATCAGCGAAGCCGATACAACGCTGGTGAATTCAACCAAGTAGAGAAAAGCGGACTGCGAAATGACACGCAGGCGATGCTGACCCGCCGGGGCAAGTACGACAAAACCGTCATCGCCACGGATGACCGGCAGGGACGACGCTTTATTGTCGACGAAAGTTGAGTACGGCGCCTTGTCGAATGTAAGCGCGCAGCGTGTGGCGGAATTGTATTCAATTTCCATGCCGCGGGGTTTCTGGTCAGCGCCCAGAAGTTCGCCCGTGATCGAAAGCAGGCGCGTCTGCAAGGCCGAGGTGTCAAACCATGAGCGCCTTCTTTCGAAAGTGGCGTTAAGGGTATGCTCGCCGGGCGGGATTAAAACATCGCCTTTTTCATCGCAATACCAGGGCTCGCCGTCCAGGGTATATTTTCGCGTTCCTTTGCCTAGCTCAAGCTGTACCGTTGAAGGGCTGGATACGATCCAGTTGTCGCCATCTTTGCGGACGCTGGCTTTCGAAGCCATGGCATAGGGCATAATTTCCCAGTCCTGTTCATTGATGCTTGCCTCGGAGTAGAAACAGACACGGGGAGACTGTGATGATGCGGCGCGCCAGAGCGCGATAAGCTCCGTTCCTGTAGGCTGGGCGGTAGCAAAGCCGCGCTGGCTTGTAGGATGCACGGGCAGGACGTTGATGTCTATCATGAAAGGCTTATCAATATGAAACTGATGGTATCTCTGTCCCAGACTGATATAGCGCTCCGGAGATTTGGACCATTCGCTTGCGGGGTCTTCCACCTGCAGGGTGGCATCGTTCCGGTTAATCAGGTTTATCGCAGATGTCATGTCGATCCCCAGATAATTGGTCAGTTCCGGATGTTTGGAAGGATCAAGCATGGTCACAATGATTTCCAGAGATTTGGTTTTCTTTTTATTCAAATCGCGGAAAAATGAAAGGAAATCGTTAATGAGATTATTAAGGACCTCGCGGCGATATCCGTAAAAACGGTTCAACCCATCGTTATCGGTCCGCCAGTAGTGCGGAGAATCGGTCTTAACAAGGTCCAGGGGATCGAAACCATTAAGTTTCTGAAACTCCTTTCTCGCCTGATTATTAAAAGGCGTCATATATTCAGGACGTTCGGGGCCTGCAGATGAATTAAACATCAGCTCGCTGATATTAACCCCGTCCCAGTCATAACGCAGAATAAAATCCCTGGTGTCGGATAAAATCGCTTTCAGGCACTGGGGATCCTGCAGATTCATATTGTATCGCCAGTCAACGTGCGCGTCCGTCAAAAATCCAGTCTTTTCCCGCCAGGCAGGATGCCTGTCCCAGAATCTCTGGCTCACATGAGGCCATTCGAACCAGGCGTAGACCAGAATGCCGTTTTGATGCGCCACCTTTATTAGACGGGCATAATCGTAAGAGTATTTATCGTAAAAATGCCATGCCGCGACATGTACTGCGCGGATTCCCGCCTGGCGCCACATTCGCCCCAGCGTTTCGACGCTGATGTTCTGGCGGTAGCCGGGATCAAAGTAGACTTCGGCGGCGCGACGTTTCAGAAGCGGGTTGAGATGCAGTTCCGAAACCAGAAGATGCGGCAGGGTGGGAAACCGGGCATATCCTTTGCCGTCGATAGGATCAAAAAGGGGCGCAAAATAAAGATACTGACCCACGCCCAGCGGACCGCCTATTGCAAGCCGGTGCTGTGATTCCCGGTCGGAAATATATGTCACCGCATCCGGAGGAGCGTCTTCTATCCAGAGGACTTTTGGCCGGTCCGGCCAGCGCTGGTCTTCGCTGATGAAAAGTTCGTTTTGCGGGTGTTCTACCGCTTCGGTAACAGCCGAAAGGCTGATGCCGAGAGCCTTCGAAAGCGGGCTTTCTCCGTCGGTTATAACCGTCAGGCCGCGCTGGACGGCGCCCATGATCCGGTCGACTTCGTCCTTTTTTAAATGTTTTGCCGAAGACCATGGAACGACAAGAAGATTGACCGGGCCGATTCCCTGCTCCAAAGGATTTCGATTGTCGATGCGTTCCACTTCGAACCCCAGTCCTTCAAGGGTTTCCAGGAAGCCGTTTTGGTCCAGCTTTTCCGTCCCCCATGCGCGGGGATTCCAGACGATCGCCGTGTGCACGGGTTCGTGCAGACTGTGCCCCGTCAGGGCGCGCCCGATTCTATGCTGGAAAATGGAAAAATCGCCTTTTGCCAGGCGCACCAGCTTCTGGAACGTATTGGGTGGGCGGAAATCCTGACGGTAGGCAACATAAACTTCCTGAGGTCTCAGCGACAGATTGCGCGTAACCGGAGTGTCGAAGGGAACATCAAAAATATGTTCACGTGACTCCAGCCCCGACGAAGATATGATCAGTTCCACCACATAACGTCCGCGCCCGTCGATTTTAACAGGACCGTCGGAGGTCGCAATTATGCGCCCGGTGGCGTCAACCGTATTTGGGAAAGTCTTTAGGTCGACAAAATGAAATCCTCTGGCCTTGATGCCTTCAATAAGTTTTTGAAGAAGCATGGGGTTCATGAAGGGATGGAAAAAAGCGCTTGCATAACCGTCCCGAACGAGATGTTCTGCATCGGCATTGTCAAGGAGAGGTCCGATTTCAGGATTCTCGATGGGCACGTAAGCCATTGTTTCAGGAATTATGTACTGGCCGTAGATGTCCACAACTGGGTAAGGGAAAAACTGATCGGAACCTAGAGAGTTTGCTACCAGCCGTCGTTCAAAAACCGTGCTGAAAAACCGTCGCATGACGCGATAATCGAGCGCGGATGCCGCATAATGAGGAGTCTCCCATGTGACGGGATAAATGCCGTCGCTCATACTTTCGCGGATTGCTTCCTCAAGCCTGCGGGAAACGAAAGCTTCGGAATCGCCGCGCACCGGCCTGTCGCCCAGGTCGTCCCAGAACTCGTAGTCGTCCGTGGTGACGCCGCGGTACTGGTGCGTGAATCCATGCAGCACAGGTGTGCCGCCATGCGCTACGTATTTTTTCAGCATGTTGACTACTGCGGGACGATCGCTTAAACGCAGTTCAATGCGCTCATGCGGGTTTATGTAAGCGGGAACAAAACCGAAAGAAAACGGTACGTGTTCCTTATCGAGGACATTCAGCGTTGTGCTTAATTGCCGCAGGTCAGAAAGGGCGTTAATGTCCTCGATGCGTATCATCGCCCGGTGATCTTCCGGATGATTAACGCCCAGAATATCGTGCAGCAGATCGGCAAATACAAGGTAACGGTCATTTTCACTGGCGTAAGAAAACGGGGAGTCTGCCACCAGCCATAAATTATCACTGTGAATTATGTAAGGGGTCCGGTTATGCGCAGGATCGCCGGCCCAGGCTAAGGCCTGCGCCTTGGAAGGATCAATAATTTTAAAGAAATTCGTGTCGATGTCGCCTTTGGTAACCACCCTGCTCTTATAAAAAACGCGGTCCATTTTGGTGCTGTCTGAGAAACGGGTAAAGCGGATTCCATGCCGGCTAAGCAGGCCCTGGCTTTCCAACTGCCATCCCTGGTTTCCAAGCCAGCAAAATGTTCTGTGAAAACTGGGAGTATCGCGCAGAAAAGCGGCCGGCACCCGGTAATGTTTCTGATAAACAATACAGAAGATTGCGTTGTATTTTTCCCCTTCTCCCGTGCGGTAGGTTTCTAATGGATGGACCAGTCTGCGGGTGGTGAAATGTCCAAGAAGATTAGTCAGGTAAAGCGCATCCAGGCGCCCGGGATTGGCGGGAGTGTCGGGACCGTCATATAGGACGAGGACAGAAGGGCCCTGCCCCAGTTCCTTAAGGATTTGCGCAATGTTCTGCGAGGCGCAGGCGAGTGCGGGTAAAAAAAAGAAGAGCCCGACAAAAAAAAGCCAGGCCCGAAGGGGTCGGAATTGCATATTGAATGATTATATCAGAGAGTTTACGGGATCCCCGCTTACAACATGCGGGGATGAGGTTGATACCTATGAATTTTTGCCAGCCTCACTTTACGACATTGATTACGCCGGAAACGAGGGTTCCCTGCGAGGTGTACTGATAAATGTATATGCCGCTTTCCACTGTGCGGCCGCTGTCGTCTTTGGCCGCCCATACAGGATTAGGCCCGTTAAGTGTGGCAACGCGGCGTCCGCGGATATCAAAAATATGGACGGATTCGCCCGCAGCCAGCCCCTGAAATGTGATGGAAGCGTTCTGGGGGGCGCCGTTTATAGTAATGATGCGCTGCATCGGACGAATGGCTGTAGCAGAAAGAGGCCCTGTAGCAAACAACGCGTAGGTCTGCAGTGTTGTTGCCGTGAAGGTAATCGTGTGCAGAGTAGTATCAAGGCTCGGACGCGCAGCTGGTACCCATCCCTTGGAAGGATCATAGAAATAAGGCGCAAGATTCGACGCATTTGTAGTGTGTCCATTAATGTCAATGGGAACGGAACCGTCCGGATTCGCCGGGTAGGACATGATAATCTGATACGGGCTGTTGAGTTGGGTAGCAAACATACCTGAGATACCCGCAACGCTGGGATTCCAGCTTAAAGTTGCTTGACTGCTTGGAGTTGTTCCAGCTGAAGTTATTAGAGAGTACGCCAAAACAGGCGCTTGCCCCTGTAAAGTAGGGATCGAATCCGGATCCTGCCCTTGAACAGTCAAAACCGTGGGCTGGGAAAAAGCATTGCTTGGGAAATTAAAGGTTGTTTCGACATCCGTTAAGTCTGTATCAGGTAGAGGAGCTGAATTAATGGCTGTTCCAAGCTGGAATTGCTGCTGATCCTGATTCACAAATGTTGTCCTATAGGTTTGCGTGGTAAATAGTGACTGTCCATTTTGAGTCAATTCAAAGTGATAAACAATCGAGCCGCCATTCCTTATAACTGAAAAATCCTGCCGGGGGACGAAAGCGGAGCCAACAAGTACATTCGGCTTGTAGGGATTGGGGTCAAGGTTAGTAACAGGCACTGAGACACTTTGCCCTATCTGGCTGCTGCTTATATCAAACAGTGCATAGACAAGATTAATTTGCAGTCCTGCTGGATTGATTTGTGCTGTTCCGTTGGTCTGCAAAACTTCCACCGGCATGACTATGTGCTTGCCGTAAAAAGCCTGGGCGGGCATCGTTTTTGCAATAAGCTGCAGGTTTGATACTGTTCCAACGAATTGAATCCTGGAAAGATCAAGCCCTATAGGAAGCTGCACAGCCGCAGCCATCCGCGGTTCGGAGAGAACCGCGGCGGCGAGCAGACAGACGATCCAGAGGGCTTTCTTCATCATTGCGATAGCAACTCCACGTTAATTATTGTCGAATAAGACGCTGAAAGCGCGCTGCCCACATTGGTCCCGATAACGAAATAAGCCGGATTCCATGAGCTTCCAATCCCTGTTCCCGCGCCCTGTTCCGTAGTATTTACCCCAAGCGCCCCGATGAGTGCGGCGTAATTGAAGGCGTTGGTCCTTGGTGTTCCCGTAAGATTTCCGTACCATCCGGAATTATTCGAGTCCATCATGTAGTGCGTCGAATAATCACAGAACCCATTATTGGTGCGGGTACTTGCTAAATACGGGCCTTCCGTTGTGCATGCGCCGTTGTTAGACAAGCTGCTGGGACCGGTACTCTGAATCTCCGTAGGCATATACAGGGCGCTGGAAGTCGAAATGACGATTGAGCCATTTACATTCGCTCCAGCGGCATTCTGTAAATCAGCCAAGTTCACGGCCTTCCATATCAGCGGCAAAGTAGAAGACGCGTCGGCCGTTTGCAGTCCCGCCTGCCCATTGGAGTTCGATGTATAAATAATAATAGCTGAGCGGGTATCATTCCCCTTGGTATAGGCTACGGCTATTGCATCGTCTGACCAAAGGTCAGACTGATCGTTGGCACTGTGATCTTTTGGGTTGGTGCTGGAAGGGAGAGAAATAGTACCTCCGCTGGACAAGTACTGGAAGGATAGAGGATAACTGGCGCCTGATTCGCTAATGAAACTTGGGGTATCGCCAGCGTGCCCTGTTCTCCATAGTACTAATCCAGTTCCTGACGTAGAAAGACCGAAGGGCAGAGCCCATGAAGTGAAATCAACGGAAACAGGAATTGGAATCCCTGCGGCGGATGCCGACTGAATAATAAACAGCGTCGCAATGCCAAGAGATAACATTCTCATTGATTTTGAACGGCTCAGTTTTTGTTTCATGACACCTCTCCTTTGACCCCTTCGCTGGACCTATTTCAGGTCTTTATAATTTGTGCCCTGACCGGAATCATCCATCGTAAAGCTTGTTTTCTTTTCAATGAATACCGCCGGTGTAAAACTTACTTTGGTTTTTATTACGTAATTGCCTGCAGGTAGAGCCCCTTTAGTTGTTGCCTTATATGGCATTTCTGATTTTGCCATGACCGGCCATCCAGACGCGATATCAATGGCTGCAACGAGGTCTCCTTTTTGATTTTCGATATCAAAGTGCACTGAGGGCCGTTGATGCACGTTCCCGGTGTTTTTTACTACCACGCTTGCCTGAACCTGCGCCGGCTGACTGGGATTTTCCGTAATGTTCTGCACGCGGACATCGCCCAGATCCGCCTCGCCTATCGCCGTTCCTTTAATGCGGACATAAACGGCGCTTGTAATCAGGGTGACGATGTGGGTCTGAATGCCGCCGGCATGTCCCTTTGGTTTCGCCTCTTCCTTTACTTCGGGGATGAAGGAAATATAACCCGTAAGTTCCCCTACTGCGTTCTTCGGAGTTTTTACTTTGAAAGGAACCAGCCTGGATTTATGGGCCGGAATAATTATTTTATTTGTCGAAGGTTCCAGCCAATCGCTGATCTTGAAGGATTTATTCTCGGGCAGTGAGAAATACTCCTTCAGTTGAAAATCCAGCGTGATCTTCTTGTCTGTGTCATTAGTCACGGTGTAGACCATTTTGGCGGTTTCTCCCGGCTTGGCCTCGATGATCTGAACAGCCGGCGTTGTAGAGAAACTCCACGCCGGGCTCAACGTGCCTGCCCAGAGAACCGCAGCCATACCGAAATACCAGAAACAATGTTTGTGTGCGAACGCCATTTGGAACCTCCCCATTTTGCCGAGTTTGCCTCAGATTTATCTTTTCTCCCGAAAACCTGTGGTCCAGCCCCGGCCCCCGTTACCGGGGGCGCCAGGGCTGGACAGCTTTCTAAAAGGAGTCAAAGAACAAACCTGAAATTACCTTTTACATACGGCAATTGCAAACCCGACAACGGGTTTATTGCGTCAACGAATCCAGATAAATAGTCGTCTGGTACTGCACCCGCAGGGCGTTTGAAATGTTGGCGCCCAGCAGGATGAATGCCGGATTCATGGTTCCCGAGCCAATACCGCTTTCCGTAGTGCTTGCGCCGAAGGCGTTTACCACGGATGCGTAGTTATATGCGCCCAGGTAATTAGTAGAACCCGCAGCGTATTGGGAATACCAGGAATTGCTGACTTTTCCGGCGCCACTCGGGTTATGGATGTTGTTGTTCATGTCTGTCACGTAGTGGGTGGAGAAGTCGCAAAACCCGTTATTCGTGCGCGTAGCTGCAGCATAGGAACCCAACGTGTCGCAGGAACCGCCGGTCAGGCTGGTAATTTCTTCCGGAATTACCACAGGGCCGGAAGAAATAACGGTGGCCGCACTAGTTACATCAGCGGTCTGCGCGTTATACAGGTCCGAGCTGGCTACGACTTTCCAGATGAGCGGCAGAACTGACGCACGCGCTCCATCCGTGTAACTGATTGTGCCGCCGCTTTGGCCAATCAGACCGCCGCGAAGCGACACGTTATACAACGGGTCAGTAGAGCCGTTGTCCGTGTTATTTGTATAGATGAGGATGGCCTGAGTTCCGGTTCCGATCGAATTTGCCTTGGTGTACGACATGTCGATCGCCTCATCGGCCCAGAGGTCTCCTTCGTTATTAGCCGTGTTGTCTTTGACAATGCTGCGAGTGGGAGTGAGCAGGCTTGTGCCCGTCAGGTACTGGAACGTCATGGAGGATACGACTGGCGGCGTAGCCCCGGTCCATGAAGTGGCGGGTATGCCTTTATTGCGCCACTTTATTAATGTCGGGGTACCGCTGATTGTCGATGAGCTATTCGCAGTCAGTCCGGTCAGGCTGACCAGACTTGTTGGAATAGACACCGTCGCTTCGACGCTTCTAACCAGGAAAAAGCTCAGCATCAGTAATATAACTTGCTGAAGCTTTCCTGTAAGGTAGTTTCGGTAGTTCATTTTCGTTCTCCTTTTGTTTGTTGTTTGGCGGTTGCCCGCCAAAATCTTTTTAACTGTATGCAATCTCCAGATAAACCGTAGTCTTATAAGTTGTCCTGATTGCCGGAACAAATTTGGCAAAAATATAGAGATAGTAGTTACCGATTCCTGTCAACGTAGAATAAGGAGAGCGGTAATAATCTCCTATCGCGGCGCCGTCGCTGGTTAAGATGGACTGGTAATTTTTTTGAGCGGCGTTGAACGCGGAATCATAGTCAATTTTTTGCCACCATGATGGCTTAGGAAAAATAAAAGGGGTATAAGGATCCAGCGAATAATCGCCAAGATCGCTCATGTAATGTGTGGCAAAATCGCAAAAACCGGCAGTTGTTCGGGGAAGACTTGTGAGATTGTCAGTGCTTTTTGGACAGGTATAAGGCGCCGTTGTATCTTCCTGAGGGACGGGATGCACCGCAAAGCTGAAGGTGCTCTGAGAAACTTTCCAGGCCAGCGGTATAACAACGGTTCCGGTGGAAGCGCTGATATCCATGGAAACCAGACCGTTTACAGAACCCTGGTCAACTAGGGGACCTGCATAACGGGGATTCGATGACGTGCTCACATTGTTCGTATAAATATCCAGCGCCCACCCGGGAGTATTCACCGTTACCGACGAAATTTTGATGTATTGATCCGCAGTCAGCCAGCCCTGTGCATCCATTTTCCCTCCGCCGGGATTGGCAACGTTTCCGTGATCATCGTTTATGGTCCAGGAAAGGCTGCCGCCCGGGCTGCAGACGTTGGATGCAATCGAACAAACGGTAACCGAAAAACTGGAGGTTGCGGCTGTCAGAACGGTCAAATCTGCCTGGGCTACAGTGCCGTAGATTTTCACTGGTCCCGCATGGCTGATGGCGGGAGTGATAAGCGCAACGATCGATATCAGAGTAATCCTTTTCATGTTAGAAATACAAAGTTATCGCCAGACGCTGGCTCCCGTTTGTGTCCTGAATGAAGAACGGGAAAGTGAAGCCGTAGTCCAGGCGAAATCCAAATTTTTTATCAAAAGCCTGATAAAAACTTACTCCTGCAGCCACTTCGTCAGAATTAACGCCGGTGCGCAAACCAAGGGTATCATGAAAAAGCCAGCTTTCAATGCCGAAATGAGCCTCTGTAATGCCGTTTCTGTGCTCAAGGTCCAGGTCCGGAACCAGCCAAGGAATCTGTTGCGCCTGATAGGCGAAACCGAGACGCAGGTCCGTGGGAACAGCGTCATCTTCCTGAAAGCCTACGTTGGGCTGGTTAAGGTTCTGTCCGACCAGCGCTGCGCGGAAACCCGCCAGTGGCCCTTCCTCCGGCTTGAAAAGCAGGCCCAGGTCGAACGTTAAGGCATTGGCGGTGCTGCCGCCTGCAAACACGGGGTCGTTCGCCGTAAGCGAGTCGAGCGTCACGCCGCGATGAAGGTACTTAATATTCGTTCCGACGGAAAGCATGTTGTCGAACACAGGGAAGAGATCTCCGACGTTGCGGGCGTATGTCAGGGAAACGGTGTCTTCGCGGTAAAGATGCGTAGTCGTAAAATTCGCCCAGGAAATTCCCCACGACCCGAAGTGTCTGTTGGGCTTGGCGACGAAGGCAAGGTAGCTCTGGCCGAGGTTCACGGTATCGTTCCCGGAGTAAAGCGTCAGGCCTGAATAAAGGCTGGCATACATGGCTGTCATCTCGTTCCACTGCACCTGCGTGATTCCCGCCGGGTTAAAAAGCGGCGCGTTGGAATCATCAGCTATAGCCGAGAACGCACCACCCATTCCTACCGGCCTTGCCCCCCATCCATCATCCAGAAAAGCCGCCTGCAGGGGGTGGGAGACAAATACCAGGCCCGTCATCATTACTGTTACTGTAACCGATAGTGGTAGGTATCTCATCTCAATGTAAGTTTTAGCGCACTATGAGCGGTAGAACAATATGCCTAAAGAACCTATTTATTTGCCAAAAGACCTATGTTTTTTTGGGCCCTGAAAATCATCAGGTATTATCGCACTGGTTATATACCAAAGCCCTCGGAATTTTAACCAACTCCGAACAGGCCTGGCAAGATGCTTTAAGACCTAATTTTTTGCCGGATCCTCTGGCGTAGAGAGACAAAACAAACAGAGGAAAGCGGAAGGCGTAAATCAGAGTAATGGAAAAGGGGGACGCTGCTGCAAGTAATAAAACCTTACGAGCAACAGCTGTCCCCCTTAGGGGGTAGTTGAGGCGGCACGGAGTAGTCATGCACGCCCGTTTTTTTGCGGGCGCCATTTAGACAATCAGGCCGGGATCAGGGTTACAAAAACGGCGTTCCGAGATCAGAGCTCTGAGCTCAGACCGTCGTACCATCCTCCGGCGTACTGGGATGCTGATAAAGGTGAATGCGGTTACGGCCGTGAGACTTGATCCAGTAAAGCGCTTCGTCCGAGCGTTTTACCAGCAAATCGATATTGTCCGCATGGAGCGGATAGGTGGCAATACCGATGGATACGGTGACCTGCACGGACGTCTTGTCCGGCAGGGTTACGGGATAATTCGAAATGGCATGGTGCAGGCGGTCTGCAAGCAGGCGCGCTTCGTCAGCGGAAGTGTCGGGCAGGAGGATAATGAATTCATCCCCCCCGTAGCGCGCGGTAATATCGATTTTGCGGGCGTTGGTAAGAATACGTTCCGCCACAGCCGAAAGAATAAGGTCGCCCGCAGGATGGCCGTAGGTGTCGTTGGAGCGTTTGAAATGGTCGACATCCATGATCATCAGGGAAAGGTTCCCCTTGTTGCGCTGCTCGCGGAAGAATTCTTCTTTGAGGCGCTGCTTGAAGTAGCGTAAAAGGTAAAGCCCTGTCAGCCCGTCCGTGATGGAAAGCTCTTCGACTCCCTGGAAAAGCCTGGCGTTTTTAATGCCCATGGCAAGCTGCCCGGCTATCGCGGAAAGCACAGGCCTCTGTTCCTGTGGAATTTCCTGCTGGCTCAGGAGATTGTCCACCATCAGTATGCCGAGATTTTCGTCGCGCGTGCGCAGGGGCAGGTAAACCACGGTGCGTTCGTATTTTTGAATGCGCGCATCGTTGGCCTTGCCTAAAATCAGGTCAACCATCGGGTGCACATCGCGTTTGAGCGGGTATTCTTCTTTTTCCGGGTCACGCCGCCGGCGCTGGTCCAGGGAGAACACACGCTCCAGCATGTCGCCCTCTTTATTAATGAGGAAAATCTTGCAGCGGTCAAAACCAAGCTGGCGGATCAGCGTCTGTCCTACGGAATCGAGCATTTCGTCGAGCCTGAGGGAACGGAAAATCGCGTTGGAAATTTCGTGCATGGCCTGCATTTCGTGCACCTGATGGCGCTCGGCCGCAGCCATTTCCAGCCCGCGAATCGATGTGGCAAGTTCGTGCGCAAAATCCTGCAGCACCGGAAGATCGGATTTTTTGAAAGGCCGCTTGTGAAAAACGCAGTCAACGCGCACCACGCCCAGGGTTTCGCCCAGGGCGCGCAGCGGCACATAAGCCGTAGGCGTAGGGTTCCCCAGCACCAACCATTCCTGTTTCCCGGAAATCAGCTCGCTTAAGGCGGACCCGGGAAGTACCGCGATTTCTTCCTCGCCGGGAAGGACCTCTCCCTGATTAAACAGCTGCCGGGCCAGAAGAAATTGTTTTTTATCGTCGAGAAGAAACACCGCTCCGCGGTCGACTTTCAGGAACTGGCAAAGGTACTGCAGGGCATGCGCCAGAAGCGCGTCCATTTCCGGAGGCACAAGCAGCCAGCGGTGGCCCGGTTGCGCCGGGTCGTAGCGCGGCACGCGGGCCAGTTCCTCTCGTATTTTTTGAAGTGCAAGACGCTCTTTCGATTCAGTCATAAATAAAACCTGCTGTCATTCCCGAATGCCTTTATCGGGAACCCCTTAATAAGGCCTCTTATGTGGGATCCCCGATTACACCCTCTGGGATGACAAAAATCGTTACTCATACAAGCTCAAAATGTAAGTAGCTTCCCGGGCGGCTTCCGTCATTGTAGCCTGCAGCATGCTTTCCGAATAGCGGCCGTCACGCACTGCGCCGATCAATTCCTGGTTGGCGCGGCCTATAATCCTTTCGATCGTACCCAGGCTTGCTGCCGCGGGAAGAGTCCTGGCTATGCGCAGGGAATGTCTGAACCCTTCGGCGACCTCCGCCGGCGCCGAGGCCAGCAGTTCTTCCAGCGCAGTGTAGCGGCTGGGCGGCATGCCGATTTCCCGGGAATGCCGCACCTGCGAATGGACTCCCGTTAAAAAAGATATCAGTTTCCATGCCGCTTCCGTGTGGCGGGAGTTGTTTACGATCGCCAGATTGGAGCCTCCGAGGAAAGTGACCTGGCCTGCAGGGCCCGCGGGAAAGATGGAAATGCCGTAATTGCGGGCTACCTCCGGCTGGTAATAAGGATATTTTGGATTGAACACCGTGTTGGCCGGCCATGCTCCCGATATCTGAAAGGCGAATTTGCCGGAAAAGAAATTTCCCGGGACTACGCGTTCCCTTCCCAGTAGAGGGATAAGCCGGTCGACGATCATCTGGAAGAAGAAGTGCATACCGTTCAGCGCCGCGTCCTCGTGGAATTGCGCTTCCCTGCGGTTTGAGTTCAGGAAGCTTCCCCCCGCTCCCCATACCCAGGGGGCTATGTCATGGATGAGCACGCCCTCCCGCTGGCCGGGAAGCGCAAGGGCGAAATACTGTTTCGAGAGCTTTTTCGAATCGCGCAGGCGCTCGCAGGCTTCGCGGAACCCTTTCCAGGACTGGAGCTGTTCGGGTTTGACTCCCATATGCGAAAGAATGTCGTTGCGGTAGTAGAGCACGCGCGTGTCGATAAACCAGGGCAGCGAGTAGGCTTTGGTGCGCGCCGCGTCATAGCAATAGTTCCAGGTGGGGCGGATAATATCGGTGCGGTCTACATCGTTGAGAAAGTCGGTGATTTCCGCGAGGGCGCCGAGCGCTGCCAGCGATGTGGTCCAGGTGCTGCCGATCTGGATGACGTCCGGCCTGTCTTCCGAGTCGAGTTTCTTGGCTACGGACATCAGGCGGTCCCAGGCGAAGTACCAGGGATGAACCGTAAGCTCAACGCGGCAGCCGGGGTTTTCCTTCTGGAAGATGGCAAGTTCCCGCCGCATGACGCGGCGCGTGTCAAAACCCGCGTTGGGCATTACCCAGAGGTTCAGTTTGACTGGAGAGGTCATAAAAACGTTTTGTGTTGTCGTTCCCGAAATGCGTAATCGGGAATCCCTGAATAAAGGCCTTTTTTGATGGATGCCCTATTACTACCTAGGGCATGACATCCTTGGTCAGTTTGAGTCGGCGGAAGGAAGCTGCACGAAAAAGGTGGAGCCTTTCCCGATTTCGCTTTTCACCCATACCCTGCCGCCATGCGTTTCCACCACCTGCTTCACAACGGTCAAGCCCAGGCCCGCGCCCGGGACCTGGCCGGAAAAATCCCTCTCCACCTGATAGAAGCGCTCGAATATTCGTTCGTGGTCCTCGGGCGGAATGCCCTCCCCGTCGTCGGAAAATTTCAGGGTTACAAAACTTCCGTTGCGGCTGCTTGATATCGTGACTGCGGTAGCGCCGAACTTGAAGGCGTTGTCGAGGATATTCCTGATGGCCTGCTGGATCAAATGCGGCTCGACATGGACCAGCACGTCTCCCACCGAATTGTCGCAGGAAATTTTTTCCACATGTTTTTTAGTCTCATCAGGCAGGCTCTTTTTGGCTTTTTCAATGAGCTCTGATAAGGGAACCTTGCTCCGGGCAAGTTCCTCCTTATCGAAATTGGAGAAAGCGATAAGCTCGTTGACCATTTCCTCCATGCGCAGGCAGTTCTTTTCTATAACGTCCAGGGCCCTGCGCTGGAAGTCCGACAGCTTCCCGCTTCTCTGCTCATCCCGCAGCAGGGAGGGGTAGCCTTTGATGGCCACGAGCGGCGTGCGCAGTTTGTGGCTGATTTTGGAAATAAAGCGGTGCATGGATGTTTCCGCCCGGCGCTGCTCGGTTACGTCGCGCAGCAGAACCATGTAGCCGAAATGCTCCATGCGGGCGCTGGCTATGGTATTGATACGCGCCTCAAGCACCAGCCTTTTCGGTTCAGCGCGAGTCAGATCGAACGGTTCACCCTTGTGCGATGCGATCTTGTCCAGGAGATCACCCGGCTCATAGGTGAATTTCGACAGGAGCTGCTTGAGCGTGATATTCGCCGATTCCGCGGGCAGGCCGAGAATCTGCTGTGCGAAAGGATTGATCATCAGCAAAACGCCGGACCGGTCGAGCAGGATAACGCCTTCCTGCATCTGGTGGAAGAGCGTTTCCAGTTTTTCCCGTTCCAAGGCCAGATCTGTGGAGGCGGCCTTCAGCTCAAAAAAAAGCTGTTTGTGCAGCTTGTTCATGACCTCGCCGTTCAGATAGTCGAGCGTGAACGGCTTGGTAATGTAGTCGTCCGCGCCGAGTATACGCGCCTGGCGCATCATCTCGTCTTCAGTCTGTCCGGTGATCATCAATACCCGCACGGCAGGGTCTTTTTCCTTGATGCGCCGGAGCACTTCTATGCCGTCCACGCCTGGCAGTCCGATGTCGAGGAACATCAGATGTGGACGAAATTCCTCCGCAAGCTTAAGGGCCTGAAGGCCGTCGCCTGCGGTCGCTACTTTATATTGCTGGCGCTCAAAAAACGCCTTCAAATTGTTGCAGAGGCTGGCGTCGTCATCAACGATCAAAAGGCGAAGGTTCATATTACTCCTTTAGAAATGGCATTCGAACATGTATACACCCAAATGGACTGTAAAATCAAGGTATTTTGCCATAAATATTTTGATTTTTCTCCCCCCTCCGATGAATCTTTGCGTCAAGGATTTAATGTGAGGTTTTTGCCGCTTATTTCGGAAGTCGGATGATGAACTCTGCGCCGGCATCGCTGGTTTTCACGTCTACGGAGCCGTCGTGGGTCTTGATGATCTTGTTGACGAGGAACAGTCCCACCCCCATGCCCTTTGCGCCTTTGGTGGTGAAGTAAGGATCGAACATCCGGCGCATGACGTCCGCAGGA
>Ga0181520_10000959_pt1 | contig 61273 bp, 65 predicted proteins | sample PEATcosm2014_Bin_29_FD_132451 | JGI IMG/M metagenome (GOLD analysis project Ga0181520, IMG submission 132451) | Peatland microbial communities from MTU Mesocosm Facility, Houghton, MI, USA - PEATcosm2014_Bin02_30_metaG | ecosystem: Environmental > Terrestrial > Soil > Wetlands > Peat | place...
ACGATAATGATTTTAAAATAACGGTATTTAATCCTGCGGCCGCTAACATATTTAGTCTTAAGGCGGAATCTGTGATCGGAAAGATTATCAGCCCAGAGAAGGCGCAGGACGTATATTTTAGGCTGCTTACCCAGGTTATATTTCCCTCGCTGGCCCCTGTCGTGCAGGCCCGTTCTGAATCCGGCGTTTACCCGCAGGTTCTGGATTTGTCATTCACCGATCCAAACGTCGAGCTTAGGGTGTCTACTGACCGCGTGACTGATGAAAATGGCGCAGTCGTCGGCTTCATAAAGATAGTCCACGACAAGACTCGTGAGATAGAGATCGCCCAATCAAAGTCGGAATTTATAACCGTTGCGGCTCATCAGCTCAGAACTCCGCTGACCGGAGTGCATTGGACGTTTGAGGCGCTTAACAGCTCCACCAATAACATCGCGCCCGCAGACAAAGAATTGATAGTTAACGGGCTTACCTTGTCCAATAAACTGCTCAAAATAGTGAATGACCTTCTTGATGTTTCCAAGATCGAAGAGGGGCGCTTTGGGTATAGCTTTGCGAATGTGAACCTAGTCGACTTTATGTCCGAAATCCTGGGCAATGCCAATATTATGGCCAAGCAATACGGAATAAATCTTTATTTTGACAGAGGCGCTGATCCGTCGGTATTGGTCTACATAGACGCCTCAAAATTGAGCATCGCTTTTTCTAATATAATAGACAATGCCATCAAATATAACGTAAAAAATGGCTCTGTTACTGTAAGAATTGGGCCTGTGCCGAACCAACCGTACGTTCAGGTCAGTATAGAAGATACGGGAGTCGGCATACCGCAGGAGGCCATGAGTAAATTATTCACCAAGTTCTTCCGCGCAGAAAACGTCGTTAAGTTCCAAACCGAAGGCACCGGCCTGGGTTTATACATAACAAAGAATATAATCAAACGCCACGGCGGGACAATCTCTGCGGAATCGGCCATAGGTAGGGGCAGCAAGTTCTTTATAAATCTTCCCACTGACCCGAAACTCGTTCCGCCAACTGAGACCGGAGTGACTGAAGAGATATGATAATATTTTTGTCCGGCCCCGACTCGTATCGGCGCACAATAAAAGAAAAAGAGATAGTAGAAGCCTATCGCAAGAAACACGGCTCGATTTCTGATGATAGGTTTGATTTCAGCCAGGATTCTGAGATCGAGGATCTGGAGGGATTTCTGATGAATAGCTCTATGTTTGATGCGAATAAATTAGCGATAGTCGAATCCCCCTCTAAGGCTCCAGCGGCCAAGTTGGCGAAGATATTCAAATCCCACTTAAAAGACGACCCCAAAACCACAATCCTCATCATATCTGATAATGAACCAACAGTTGCATTCAAATTCCTAAAAGAAAAGCCGGCCATATATCAAGATTTCCCCTTATTAGCTGGCAAGGCTTTGGACGCTTTCATTCAGATCGAAGCTGTCCGAAGGGGGTTAAAACTTAATTTAGATACGGTCCAAAAGCTCGCTCAGGCGTTTGAGGGAGACTCTTGGAGTGTCGTAACTGAATTAGATAAGCTGGAATTTATGGGCAAGCAACCCCTGGATCTAGAAAAGCCAGCTCCGGAATATTTTGAGCTGGTCAATACTTTAAAATATAGTCACGACATAAGATCTAAGATCGTCGCGTTGGAATCTATTCTTAGCGATAGAAAGGATGACGCCGCCAGAGTTTTCAATAGTATCGGTTATTGTTCGCGCGACCGGAGGGAGGCTGAATTGTTCGCAGACTACGACGTTTCGGTTAAATCCGGGAGACTGGATTACGAAGAGGTCTTATTGGATATAGCTCTGCGTTCATAACGCAATAAACCAACATAGAAAAAAGAGGCTTTTATTTGCCTCCTTTTTTTACCTTCTTAGCTAATCTAGATTTAAGCCTACTGGCTTTATTCGGCTTTATAATCTTAGCCTTAGAGGCCTTATCCAGGGCCTTATAAACGATATTAAGATCTGCTGCCGTTCCCTTCACTACGGAACGTTCATAGTTCCTAATAATGGTTTTTAGGTTGTCTTTACGCGCATTGTTCTTGACCCTGCGGCGGACGTTTTTCCTGGCTTCCTTTTTCGCTGTTTTTGTTCTAGGCATCGGAGGCTATTATTGCATTTATGTTTATTATTATCAAGTTCTAGATTTTATAATCTGATTCCTAAACCAATATTAGGTTTAAATAACATTTATGGCTTAAATATGAAATCGGCAATCAATTGCCGATTGCCGATTTAGGTTTTATCTGCTTTACGGATAAACCAATAAAACCGAATCAAATTAAGTTTATTGCCAATTATAAAGTTTCACGCCAAACAATGCACATGTAAACATTGTTTATCAGCGAACAAATAAATCTAAATAGTTCTTCACAATTAAAAATTGTAATCAATCAGATCCATTATGTTTGTTCTACGCCAAACATAATATTTACTGAATATCAGAATGCTTAATATTTATCGAATTATGTGACTTATCCTAGTTGTTGGTGTTTTACGGATATTGGGTTTAGTTGTTTCACGCCAAACGAACCAAATATAATTTATACAAAAACGTCGTATTTATGCGGTTACCTGGCTACTCTATTTTTAAGATGTTTTACAATTGTTTCACAGTATTTGTTTTACAAATGTTTCACACGGTTAAATGTGCCCCTAAAGCCTTTTGGGCAAAATAGTTATCAACTTAGACCATTATCGGTTACCTTTTAAATGTTAAAATTTATATTGATCTAATTAAGCATCAAAGCAAGAAAAATGATAAAGACGGTCATAAAAAGAGACGGGAGCAGGGTCCCTTTTGATGAGGGAAAAATAAGGAGGGCTGTATTTGCTGCAGCGGTAGACGCGGGCCTTTCCAGGGACAATGCGCAGCTTGCTGCCGGCAGGGTATTAAACGCAGTGCTCCAATACACCAGCAATCAAGATGAGATATTTACATATGCTTTAAGAAATTTAGTTTTGGATGAATTGGATGAATTTGCGCCAATGGTCTCAAAGGCGTGGAGAGAGTTTAATCAAAAGGAGAAGAATGTTTCAGATGACGTGCTGTAGGAAACGAATAAATGAAACTATCTAGCCGAGCGTTCAAAGACGGGCAATCAATACCAATCAGACATACTTGCGACGGGAAGGACTCGAGTCCCCCGCTGGAGATAGAAAACGTGCCGTCAGCGGCAAAAAGCCTAGTTCTTGTAATGGATGATCCAGACTCGCCTTCCGGCACATTTCTACACTGGATGTTATGGAATATCGATCCTGGAACCATAGGGATACCCGAAGGGATGAGTCCGCCACGAGCCGCACAAGGAATTAATGATTTTGGGAGTGCGGGTTACGGAGGCCCTTGTCCCAACCACGGCGAACATAAATATAGGTTCAAATTATATGCCTTGGATGCGACTCTGAATCTTAAGCCGTCTATTAAAAAGGAGGACTTGGAAATAGCGATGGAAGGACATATCTGCGGCCAGGCCGAGCTGGCTGGGTTCTATAAAAGAAAAGGGCAATAACTAGAAAACTCATAAATGACCCATAGAATTTTCATCGCCTTACCAATTTCAGACCGCCTGCAAAAAGAAATCATACAATGGGAAAGCAGCCTACCTGATTTATCTGTGAGATATCTTAAGGGCAGAAACCTACACGTGACCCTTGTTCCCCCATGGTACACAGAGAATCTGAGCGAACTAGGGGCCTTGCTTAAGGACCAAGCCTCCAAGTATGGGAGATTTAATATAAGCTTCGACACCGTGTCTTTTGGTCCAAACACCTATCAACCGCGTCTAATTTGGGCCACGGGAAAAGCCTCTGCGGACATATTTGATTTGCGAAGAAAACTCGCCGAAGCATTCGGCCAAAGCGAGGGAATTAAGCCATTCCGAACGCATCTTACATTGGCCAGGTTTAAACCCGAGGCCTTCTCTGTATTCCCGGTGAGTAGATTAGATGAAAAGATAGATTGGAAAGAGGAAGTGGATTCAATTGTGATAATGGAGTCCCATCAATCCGAAGAGGGGACGGATTATGAAATTATTGCCAAGGCGCCATTCAAATAAATTTAATACCAAACAATAAATTCCGAGTCAGCTGTATTGACAAATTGAACTTTTTATGTCTTTTTTAGTAAATCCTCAATCAACTCAACGGAATAAATGATCAATCGCGTGACTAATAGCTTGAATAAGCCCCGTCTAATTGTTATAACCTCAACGGTTCCTTGATTTAGGAGGGAATGTGAGATTAAGACCAGATCTCTATTACTCCTGCGAAAGAGGCAAGGCGGACATCGCCAAGATAAGGCGATTCTGCGCCAGAGTGGACTGCCCACATCTGCGGGTCAGGCCGAGGAAAAACTATCACCAAGAAAAAAGGAGAAGCGGCAATGGTGAAGAAGAAGACGACTTTCCACGTGTGTCCTGGCTGCGGCAAGGTCAAATACAAGGGCAGATTCCAGCCTGCGACCTACCAGCTTTCAACGTTCTTAAAAAGAGTCCTCGATAAGGACATCAGGTTTATCGAGCTCATCCCCGAGAACTGCGGGAACTGCAAGATCTAGCACACCCACTTTAGTGGTTAAGAGAGGAGGAAACTCCTCTCTTTTTTACGAAAATATTTATTTTGTGGGCGCTGAGGGATTTGAACCCCCGGCTTCTTCCGTGTAAAGGAAGCACTCTGGCCACTGAGTTAAGCGCCCGTTATCCTTATAAATCCGAGAAATTTGACTGTAAAAGAAGCGGAGTTTATGGATAGTCGGCCCGGCAGGGATCGAACCTGCGACCCAGCGATTATAAGTCGCTTGCTCTACCACTGAGCTACGGGCCGAGACTAACCGATTCTACAACTATACCGTGACCGGCTTCAAATTATATTCCTTTATAAGCGCGTAAAAATCGTCCTGTTCAAGGGTTTCTTTTTCAATCAAAGTCTTTGCCACTTTGTCTAAAGCGGGACGGTATGTAGTCAATATTTTTTCTGCGGCGTGATAGGCGCGATCTATGAAATGCTTTACTTCGCTGTCGATCTGTTCGGCGACCTCCTCAGAATAGTTCTTTTCCGTAGATATCTCCCTGCCTAAGAATATAAGTTCCTGAGTCTTACCAAACGTCATCGGGCCTAATTTATCGCTCATCCCGTATCGTGTGACTAATGCTCGGGCGGTCTCAGAAGCGACACTAAGGTCGTTTGATGCCCCGGTCGTCACGTCATTGAACACGATTTTCTCCGCGGCGTGACCTCCCAATGATACCGCTATATCGGCTAGGAATTGAGATTTAGTCTTAAGATGCTGGTCCTCAAGTGGAAGTTTGAGCGTGTATCCTCCGGCTCGCCCACGGCTTACCACGGAAACCTTATGTACCGGATCGGAATCCTTTAGTCCGGCTGCTATTAAAGCGTGGCCTGCTTCATGATACGCGGTGATCTCTTTTTCCTTGTCCGATATTAGGCGGCTCTTCCTTGCTGGTCCAAGCATCACCTTCTCGATTGACTCATAAAAATAATCCTGGATTATCTTGTCTTTATTATTTTTCACTGTAAGTATCGCGGCCTCGTTCACGAGGTTGGCGAGGTCCGCTCCGGAGAAGCCCGGGGTTCGGGTAGCAACTTTACGGAGATCTATATCTTCACTGAGAGGCTTATTTTTTACGTGGATTTGTAAAATAGCTTCACGTTCGTTTATATCCGGCAAATCCAAGAACACTCGGCGATCGAAGCGTCCAGGCCTCAATAATGCCGGATCCAAGACGTCCGGACGGTTTGTGGCCGCTAGTACAATTACCCTGGAATCCCTGTCAAAACCATCCATCTCGACCAATATTTGGTTGAGGGTCTGTTCGCGCTCGTCGTGTCCTCCGCCTAATCCGGCGCCCCTTTCCCTTCCTACAGCATCGATTTCATCGATGAATAATATAGAAGGAGCTGCGGCTTTGGCTGTAGCAAAAGCATCCCTTGTCCTTGAGGCTCCGACCCCCACGAACATTTCAACAAACTCTGATGCGGAGATGTGGAAGAACGGCACATTTGCCTCGCCGGCTACCGCACGGGCCAATAACGTTTTCCCCGTGCCCGGCTGCCCCATCAACAGTACCCCTCTCGGCACGGTCGCGCCGATATCGAAATACTTTTTAGGGTTCTTCATAAAATCGACGACTTCCTGAAGCTCTTGTTTGGCTTCCACCAATCCCGCAACGTCGGCGAACGTCACCTTGTCCTTGAAGCCGGCAAACGGTTTTAGATTTGCGCGCCCGAAAGTGAACGCCTGATTTACGCCTCCCTTAGCCTGTCTGGTTATGTACCAAAACACGCCGATTATTATCAGCCCGGTTACGAGCGTCGGCGCTATTATTCCTGCCCAGAAATTGAACGAGGATTGGTCTACCACCTGCACGGCCACTTTGGAGAGCTGGTCAGAGGTTATGCCATAGTTCTTAAGGGTATCAGTCAGGCTTGCTTCAGTCTCCTTCTCGGATGAAACATGCTGACCGCCCTTCAATGTGACGTCCAATGCGTCGCCATTCACTGAGATGTTTGTGACTTGGCCTGATTGTATCTCGGAAGCCACCTGGCTTATGTTCTGGCTCTGCTCGCTTTGGCTGCTCTGATATATCGATGAAACTATTAGCGTCAATAAAAATACGAAAACAAGTCCCAATAAGATATTCTTATATAATTTACTCATTATTAATTTTTATCCGACCCGAGATTAGATTAGGCAACTTCAGCTGCCTTGGCAGCTAGCTTGAGAACGATTCTTTTCTCTAGGGGCCTAACAGATTCTATAACAAATTTATAGGTTTTTCCTTCTTCCAATTGGCGTTTCAGCTCCTCTATCGAGCCGAATTCGGATACGTGGATCAATCCGACTATAGATGGGTCCAATTCGATAAATGCGCCGAATGCGTTGAAGCGATGCACCTTGCCGTCCACGGTCTCACCGGCCTTATATTGGTCGGCCACCTTCTCCCACGGGTCGCTTTTAAGGGCTTTTAAGGACAATGAAACTCGTCCGTCCTTGATGTCTACTATCTTAGCCTGGACTAGGTCCCCAACTTTGACGACCTCTTTCGGATTGTCTATCAGGCGATGGTCGAGCTCCGATATGTGTATCAGGCCCTCTATCGCTGGTTCGTCGGCGAATCGCAGGAAGGCTCCGAAACTTGCCACTCCGGATATTATTCCAGATATGACGTCGCCTACCTTATATTTGGTCAACAATTCCTTGGCGTTATGATTCTCAACTTCGCGTTCCGAGAGAATAAGCTTGTTGTTCCTTGGGTTTATGTTGATTATTTTCACGGTGATCTCCTGGTCGACGAACTTCTTCAGTCCCTCGATCATCTTGCCGCGGTCGCCCTCAGTCTCTTTCGGATAGTGGTCGTTGGATAGCTGGGACGCCGGAATGAATGCGGCAACGCCCGCGATTTCGGTGATTAAGCCTCCGGCATTAACCTCCGATATCTTAACCTTTATAGGCTCATCCTTATCCTTAAGGTCGCGTATCTCCTGCCAGGCTCGCTGCTTGCCGGCTTCCGACAAAGAAAGTTCGACATAGCCCTTCTCATTCTCCGGATCGACGACCCTTGCTGTGGCCGTGTCCCCCGGCGCCAATCTCTTGAGCACATCCTTGGCGTTCAGTAATTCGGCGCCGTAGATCATTCCCGTGCCTACGCGCGGAACCTCGAAGTAGGCCACTCGGCCCATTTTTTCCAATAATTTAACCTCGATAAGATCGCCAGCCTTCAGGACGGGCATCAAATTCGGGTTATCTTTTAGATGTTGAGTTATCGCAGACTCCTGTTTTTGTGTAACCATAAGATTAATTTCCACGGGATTATAGGGAAAAGCCGATTGAAAAGCAACGTCCGAACAGGTAAAATTAGGCTATGGTAATAAGAGTCGCTCCCTCCGGGAGCGTAAATTGTGAAGTATCCGGCTTCAGGATAGTTGTTGACCCGGCTCCGAGGGAGAGGGGTGAACTGGTCCTAAAGACCCAGATCGAGCTTGCGTCTATGGGCGACGAGGTGCCAGGAACGATAGTCAATGCCGGGGAATACGAGCATTCCGGCATAAAGGTCATAGGGTTTGATATGGAAGGCGAGTCCGATAAGAAGGTTCTCAAGACTACATATATAGTGGAGGCCGACGGCATTCGTATGTGCTTTATGGCGCCGATAACCAAAGAACCCACAGACGCTTTTCTTGAAAAGCTCGGAGAAATAGATATTTTATTTATCGCGTCGGGCAAGGGATTGATCGAAACGAAGAAGGCGGCCGCCCTTATTAAAGAGATAGAGCCGCATATCGTAGTGCCTAGGAACGACGAGACCGCTCAAGGATTGGTAAGCGAAATCGGCAAGCCCGAGGAGATGGACCGCCTGGCTATAAAACGAAAAGACTTAGATAACGAAGAAGCAACTAAATTCGTATGGATAAAGGAAAAGTAGAACAACCAAAAGCGCCAGACGCGGATAAGGTTGAAAAGGTTGAGATAACCGACGAACTCCGCAGGTCTTATCTGGACTATGCGATGTCCGTCATTGTCGGACGAGCTCTGCCCGATGTCCGCGACGGCCTGAAGCCGGTCCATCGCCGCATTCTTTGGGCGATGTGGGAATCCGGCATAACGCACAGCGCGAAGTATCGCAAATCGGCGTACATCGTCGGTGAAGTGTTGGGGCGCTATCATCCCCACGGCGACGTCGCCGTCTATGATTCCATGGCGAGGATGGCTCAGGACTTTTCTTTGCGCTATCCCTTGATTGATGGGCAGGGAAACTGGGGCAGCGTCGACGGAGATTCCGCCGCAGCCATGCGTTACACGGAGTGCCGCCTTTCGGCAATCGCCGAAGAGCTGCTCGCCGATATAGATAAGAATACGGTTGATATGATTCCCAACTATGACGCCACGCGCAACGAGCCGCTGGTGCTGCCTTCGGCTCTGCCGACGTTGCTGATGAATGGAACGGACGGGATAGCAGTGGGCATGGCCACAAAAATACCGCCGCACAACCTGACCGAATTAATTGAGGCTACGACTCATCTTATCGACCACCCAAAGGCCACATCGGAAGACCTTATGGAATTTGTTCAGGGACCGGATTTTCCGACCGGCGGAATAATCTATAACAGGAAGGAGATTGTTGATGCCTATGTGTCTGGCCGCGGCAAGATAACCTGCAGGGCTTTGGCTGAGGTGGATGAGAAGAAAATAACGATCACTGAAATACCATACCAAGTTAATAAATCTGAGCTGCTCACTAAAATAGCCGAACTGGTCGGAGAGAAGAAGATAGAAGGCATCCGCGACCTTAGGGATGAATCGGATAAAGATGGACTGTGCATCTCAATTGACTTGAAGAATGACGCTGTGCCTCAGAAGGTTTTAAACCAGCTTTGGAGCTATACCGATCTACAGAAAGACTACCACCTTAATATGTTGGCTTTGGCTGATGGCATAAAGCCGAGAGTCATGTCGCTGAAGGATATATTGGCCGCTTTCATCGAGCACCGCAGGGAAGTTATTCGTCGCAGGGCCGAGTTTGATCTGGCCAAAGCTAGGGAGAGGGCTCATATATTGGAGGGATTGGCCAAGGCGTTGGATATCATCGATAAGGTCATCGCGACCATAAAGAAATCCAAAGATAAGGATGACGCGCACAAGAATTTGGTGACCCAATTCAAGTTCAGCGACCTACAGGCTACAGCTATATTGGAAATGCGCTTACAGACCCTCGCTGCCCTTGAGCGTTCAAAGATAGAAGAAGAATTAAAGGAGAAGCAAAAAATTATCGCCGAGCTGACCCTCTTATTAAAGAGTGTCGAAAAGATGTTGAAGGTTGTTAAGGATGAGTTGAATGCCCTTAAGGGTAAATTCGGCGACGAACGTAGGACAAAAGTCGTGGCCGGTGGGTTGAGAGAGTTCAATGTTGAGGATTTGGTCCCGCAGGAGGAGACGATAATCATGATGTCCCGCGACGGATATATTAAGCGACTCCAGCCTAACGCAGTAAGGAGCCAGCACCGCGGCGGCAAAGGATTGATTGGCGGCGAAGTGAATGAAAGCGATGTTCTAGCACATGTGCTTAGGGCGAAAACGCACGATTCCATCCTGTTTTTCACCGATCGTGGGCGTGTATTCCAGACTAGGGTCTACGAAATACCGGTGGCGTCGCGCACCTCTAAGGGCAAGGACATCCATAATTTCTTGGAGATACAGCCGCAGGAAAAGGTTAACGCCATAATCTGTTACGACAATAAAAAGACCGGAGTCTATCTTGTGATGGCGACGCATAGCGGCATGATCAAGAAGACCGATCTTAAAGATTTCGGGAACGTCCGACGCAACGGCATCATAGCCATAAATCTCAGGAAGGGAGATTCCTTGAATTGGGTCAAACTCTCTTCGGGAAAAGACGACCTGGTCATTACGACAATCAAAGGCAAGGCCATTCGTTTCAAGGAATCTCAGGTCAGACCAATGGGCAGAACCGCGGGAGGCGTCCGGGCGATAAAATTAGGCAGCGGAGAGAGGGTCAGTTCGTTGAGCATAATAACTCCAGAACAGATATCTTCTGCCAGGATATTGGTCGTCATGGCCAATGGCTATGCAAAGTTCACGCCGGTCAAGGAATATAAGGTTCAGGGTCGTGGTGGTCAGGGAATACTTACAGCCAAGGTCAATCCTAAGACTGGCCAAGTCGTGTCGGCTCATATTGTTACCGACGAAGTGGAGCTTTTCGCCGCCTCTTCGCGCGGGCAGATAATACGCACTAAGTTGTCGACAATCAGGGAGACCGGCCGCGCCGCGCAGGGTGTAAGGATTATGAAGGTCGCTGATGGAGACTCCATAGCCGGCACTACCTGTATTTAAGGCATAGGCCTACAATATATAGATAGATTATCGATGCAATTCACTAAGCCTCAAAAAATAATCCTAGGTATAGTGGGTTTTGTAATCCTATTCTTTCTGCTCGTCCTTGTGGGCATAATTCCCGGACTGCGCAAAAACGGCACCTCGGCCACGCTTAAGATCTGGGGGGTCGGCGACAGCAGTGATGTCTGGGCAGCGAGTATCCAAAGCTATTCTGCGTCCCATCCAGGGGTGGCGGTGACTTATACGCAGATTGACCAGTCCAACTATGAATCTACGTTGGTCAACGCCTTGGCGGCTGGCAACGGACCGGATATTTTCATGTTCAACAACGCATGGCTTCCAAAGAATGGGGACAAGATAGCCCCAGCGCCGGTATCACTAATGAGCACGAGCACCTTCGCCGGTATTTTCCCCCAAGTAGCCAGCCAGGATTTCATAAGCAACGGCTACATCTATGCCATGCCGCTATCAATAGACACATTGGCCCTTATTTATAATAAAGGCATCTTCAATCAAAGCGGGGTGGCGGTCCCGCCGAAAACCTGGGCTCAGTTCGAGAGCGTAATAAGAGAAACGCGGATGGAAACGTCTGGCGCAATCTCCCGTCCGGCGGTGGCTCTAGGAGGGACTTTGACCAGTATGGCAAACGCGACCGATATACTTAATTTATTGCTACTCCAAGAAGGCACTGAGATGATAAGCCCCGAAAGCAATCAGGCGACATTTTCCAGCACTGCCGGGCAGACGGCGTTGGCCTTCTATACGCAATTCGCCACTCCGGGCAGTGCTTATTACACATGGAAGGATTCGTTGGGCTCAGCATTGAACTCGTTTGCCAACGGCAAGACGGCTATGTTCGTGGGATATGCATCCCAAATCCCGCAGATAAAAGCGGAAAATCCCTATATAAATTTCGGAGTATCGACTATGCCCCAGTTCAATCTGAGCAATCAAATCAACTATCCGAATTATTGGGGATTGGCCGTATCTAAACAGAGCCAATACCAGGCCCAGGCATGGGATTTCATAAATTTTGTTACCACCGATCCGACTACCGCGAATAATTACGCAACCGCCAGTGGCCGTCCGCCGGCATTGCGGTCTCTGATAGCTCAATATGAAAGCGACCCGATTCTGGGTCCATACGCCTCGCAGGCACTTACTGCTGAAGACTGGGTCGAACCAGATGCCGACTCTGTTTCTACGATATTCAACAATATGATAGAATCAGTGCTGAATAAAACCTCTTCGGTCAGCCAGGCTCTTCAGACCGCTGAGTTCTCAGTTAACAACATAGGATCTTCTCAATATTAATAAAATGAAAAATAATTGGGCATCCAACGGCAGTAAATTCGCTCTAGCGGCCACGGGATTGGTGCCCAGCGACACCGGCAGTCTCTGTGGCCTTTTGCAGTTGTTCAAAAATCTGCTCAGTTTTGCCCTTGAAATCGCCGTGCCTATAGCTGTTGTGGCAATCGTGTACGGCGGATTCAGGATAATAACCGCCGGCGGTTCGCCTAAGGGCGAGGAGGCGGGAAAAGCGGCCGTAAAATCAGCCCTTATTGGAGTTGTGATCGTTTTCGGTGCGTGGATAATTATCAACACATTACTTAATGTAGTAGGATTAAGTCTAAGCGGAGCAAACTCTGTCCTGCCGTGGACCGGGATCGTCTGCTCATAAAAATGATTACAGAATTTTTGGTAAATAAAGTATACGCACAAGTAACCGGCCCATTGTCTTCCGGCGACGGCGGTTCGATTACTCTCAATAATCCCCTAGGCGCTTCAAATGGAACGATAGTCGGTCTCATAAATACCGTAATAAGTTATTTCACGCTTTATATCGCCCCGGCAGTAGTCGTCATAATGGTCTTGTATGGGGCGTTCCAAATGCTGACTGCCGGCGGAAAACCTGAAGAGTTCGCCAAAGGACGCAAGACGATTTTGTACGCGATCATCGGTTATGCCATCGTGCTTGTCGCGGCGGGCCTGGTTGCTGTAGTTGAAACTGTCATAGGAGGAAACAACGCAACGTTGTTCTAATCCGCGATCAATCTCCAGGCCTTATTTAAATAGACACTATGCCCCAGTTATGTTATATTAGGGGCAATAAGATTACGTTTAATCTTAAGATCAGGTCTCATCTAAAAGGTCGGAATCACATTTATAATTATGACCAAAAAACTGAAAGCTTTTATCATGTCGATAGCGCTGAGCACGGCAGCTATACCGGCCGCGTTCGCTCAAAACAATCCTTATGGCAATGTAGTGCCTTCAGGTAGCGTAAACTTGGGTGGGCCTGCGGATGTTCTCAATCTTATGTATGTCTTCTTGGGTTGGGCTTTCGCTTTCTTCTTCGTGCTTGCGGTATTCTTCTTCCTCTGGGCTGCGTTCATCTATCTAAGAGCGGGCGGAGACCAGGAAAAACTTACCGAAGCTAAGCACAGGTTGCTTTACGGTATAATCGCGATTGTCGTGGCTTTATTGGCGGGCAGCATACCGACAATAGTTAAGAACATACTGTAATTGTATAGATAATGTTTTTACTAAAATCCCCCTAACGGGGGATTTTTGGTTTATTGGCACATCGTCATTCAGAGTAAACAAAACACCCCTTAGTTTTTAAAAGGGGTGTCCGTAGTTTTAACGTATCAGCGTTACCGTAACTTCCGTGTTGTCGCCATACGCCATGACTCGCAGGCCGTTCTCTATCAGGTTGGTGTGGGCCTTAGTGTTCACTGGGTCTATGCATGAGTTGGACCCATCTGAATACAAGACGCAGATATGGTTTCCAGGGGATGAGATGCTGTAGCTTCTAAATCCCGAGTTGACCGGCATGTGTATCAAGGGCGAACACTCTCCTTTGTTTAAGGACAGAGATATCGCCGTAAGATCCGGCCCCATGACTACTCCGTTAGGATAATCGGCGCTTTGAGGGAAGCTTCCACAAGTTGGAGGGAACATCCCTGCGACTAAATAGTATGCGCACACAACAACAAGGATTAATACGATGATCCAAATCATCGTTTTAAGGAATCTCGGTCGACCCTTCGGCTTCACAGCTTTCTCTTCTATTTTGATCGGAGCCTGTATGTCGATGACTTTCCTGACGACTAATTTCTTAGGCGCCTTAGAATAGGCATAGAATCCAGCTGCCATAAACAAAACAGACACACCGACAATCATGTAGATCGCAAATGCCAGAGATAACCCCGCCAGCCATAATACTATCACTCCCAAAATGACATATATCAGGATAAAGATAGTTGGTAGCAACCACGTCCACTGAGAAAATCTTTCCTTCATAGATAAATGGACAACACCGGAATAAAGAGCGTTTGTAGGCTCTTTTCGGTATCGCTAAATTATTTTTATTTTAAAGAACAATCGACATTGTTCTTGTCTATATTACAACATAAAATACATCATTTGTCAACCAGACAAGCAATGCAACAAGCGTCGCGCCTATGTGCTGGTTTGGCAAACACTACCAGGCTTAGTATTATCAATGACATAGAGCAATGAATAGACTTAGTAGGGTAAAAATAGAGTGGTCGCATAATTTTGCCTATGCTATTGGGCTTATAGCGACGGATGGTAGTCTTTCAAAAGATGGTAGGCATATTAACTTGACATCAAAAGACGAAGAGATGATAAAGACCTTTAAACAATGTCTTAATATAGAAAATAATATAGGGCATAAAGCTAGGAAGAAAGGCGAGGAAAAGAAATATTTTCAAATACAATTTGGAGACAAAAACTTTTATGAGTTCCTCAATTCAATCGGTCTATCATCAGCTAAGTCAAAAACAATCGGATCACTAAAAATACCGAGTAAGTACTTTGCCGATTTTTAAAGAGGGTGTATAGATGGTGACGGCAGTATAGGGGCTTACAATCATCCAGAAAGTCGACATTTACAATTACGCATCCGTCTTTATTCTGCAAGTCACCCATTTCTAGAGTGGGTAAAGAAGAGGATATCAATAAACTTTAAGATAAAAGGTGGATGGATTGGAAAGGGGTCTAGGGTAGAGGCCCTGATGTATGCGAAAAGCGATTCCATAAAACTTCTAAGATTGATTTATTATACAAACGTTGAGTATTACCTTAAGCGGAAATACAATGAAGCAGAGCAATTTGAGGGCGAGTGGCGGAATTGGCATACGCGCAGCGCTTAGGACGCTGTCCCGAAAGGGTTGTGGGTTCGAGTCCCACCTCGCCCACAAAATAAAAAATCTTTAACACGCGTGATCGTCGCTGCCGCGCTTTGGGATTTTTTTGAAGCTTGGGGCAAAGGCTAAATATGTTACTCCGTCGCTGCCCTTGCGTTCTTTAGTCTCCCACTTGGCCGATTTAGCCCAGCTATTAACCACTTCATTCTTTTTGTCCTGCGGCAGGGAGTATAGCGACCGTAATTCATCTTTGGTCGGCTGCCGACCGTGGGCGGCTGTATATAGGTCCCTGAAACCATACGCACATTCTATATCCATAGTCTTATTATAGTTGTTTATTCTTTGCGCCTGCGCCCGTGAAAGGCGTGGTGGATTTCCCGCAGCTCTTTGTTTGTGACGTGGGTATACACTTGGGTGGTGGAAATATTTGCGTGGCCCAGAAGCTCCTGGACGGAACGCAGATCAGCCCCATTCATCAATAGATCGGTCGCGAATTGATGGCGTAGTTGATGCGGGGTTATATGTTTTGGGATACCGGCCACGCGTGCATATAAGGAGACTAGACGCTGTACAGCTCTTGGTGTGATTCTCCCCACTATCTTCGGCTGCAAGCCCTTCGATAGACTGGGAAACAGTTCGGGTTCTACATCCACCCTTTTACTTAAATAATCCTTTAATACTTTTTTAGCTCTGTCGGAAATAAATACAACCCGCAGCTTTTCCCCTTTTCCACGGACAGTGAATTCCCCTCGGTCAATTGGTATGGATCGGTCCAACGCGCACAATTCCGATATCCTGAGCCCCGTCGAGAATAGTAGTTCTAATATCGCCCGATCGCGGACGGCTCTCAGTCCCGTGCCTTTTGGCGCATCAAGCAGCCTCTCAAGGTCGTTGTATTCCATAACCTGGATCTGGCGGGTCGGTATCTTGGGTAGCTCTATCATCTCGGGGGACACGACATCGATCCCGCGTTTGATCATGTATTTAAGGAAGTTGCGCAGGACGATTACGTAGTAAGCTTGAGTGCCCTTTTTCATCTCAGTTCCGGCCTCGGAGATCTTTATGCGAAAATCGCGGATAGTTTTCTCGTTGAGGTCGTCGGTCGTTTTGGCGCCGGACACCTCGATGAACTTCTTGAGGCAGTGTTCATAGCTCCGACGGGTTAGTGCGGAGCGGTTTTTCTCCATGGATAGATAATCCAGATATTCGTGGAGTAGGTCTTCCAGGTTGGCCATTAAGCATATTATACGACAGTAAAGCTTTGACGGCCAGCTTAAAAGCTGGTATAGTGGCTCAGAATGTTAACTACTCGCAAGAAGCAAAACATAATAACCGAGCACCGTTCTCACGATACCGACACTGGTTCTACCGCCGTACAGGTGGCTCTTTTGAGCCGGCAGATAGACGAATTGGCACTGCATTTGAAGAAACATCCCGGAGACAACCACTCCCGTCGCGGTCTCTTGGGTATGGTTAGTAAACGCCGCCGATTGCTGAAATATCTCGAGGAAAGCAATCCAAGGACATACGCCGCGGTTACTAAGAAGTTGGGTTTGAAAAAATAAATGGCGCCGACTCCGCAGAAGGACCAACGTATAGGAATCTTCATCGATATACAGAACCTCTATCACTCGGCCAAAAATTTGTATGGCGGCCGGGTCAACTACACCGAGCTTATGCGCCAGTTGGTTGGCGATAGGCGGCTTGTTCGCGCGATCGCTTATGTTGTTAAGAGCGACCCCTCTACCGGAGAGGAAAGTTTCTTCGATGCTTTGGAAAAAGCCGGCATTGAATTGAGGTCCAAAGATATCCAAGTGTGGGCCGACGGCAGCAAGAAGGCTGATTGGGACGTAGGAATGGCCGTAGACGCCATCCGCGTAGCCGATATGGTTGATGTAGTGGTGTTGGCGACTGGAGACGGAGACTTCGTACCCCTGGTCGAATATTTAAAATGGGGATTGGGACGGAATGTCGAGGTGGCGGGTTTCGGCCGCACGACCTCATCGATGCTCCGCGGAGTTGCCGAAGTTTTCCATGATATAGAGAAAATGCCCAGGGTCGTTTTCAAGTCTATGAAGCGCACTCGTCGGGATTTGTAGAAAAGATAAAACGTATTCTAGAAGTAGTCGTCGGAATGCATAAAACAAACAATTAAATAAAAACAAAATGGATCTAAACAGAAAGACCTTTTCAATTGACGTCGCCGGAAGACCAATGACGATAGAAGTATCGCGGCTTGCCGAGCAGGCCAGTGGTGCGGTGATGGCGACATATGGCGAAACCACAGTCCTAACGACCGTGGTTATGGGAAAGGAAGATAGGGCAATCGATTACTTGCCGCTAAGCGTCGATTACGAAGAGCGCTTCTACGCAGCGGGGAAGATTCTCGGAAGCCGCTTTGTCCGCAGGGAAGGGCGTCCTTCGGACGACGCGATACTCTCCGGACGCCTGGTGGACAGGGCTATAAGGCCTTTGTTCGACCAGCGTATTCGCCGTGACATACAGGTTGTGATCACAGTCGTTTCATACGACGAGCAGAATGATCCAGACTTGATCGCTCTCACCGCCGTTTCCACGGCCCTGGGTATATCAGACATACCATTCAACGGTCCGGTTTCCGGCCTGCGCGTATCCAAAATAAATAATGAGTTTAAGATTAACCCGTTTATCGGCGAACTGGCTGATAATCCAGTTAAGTTCGAGACGTTCGTCGCTGGGGTCGGCAATAAGGTCGTGAATATGATCGAGTTGTCCGGGGACGACGCGTCTGAGGATGACGTCATGAAGGCCTTTGATATGGCAACCGATGAAATCGAAAAATTGAACGACTTCCAGAAAAAGATAATCAAGGAAATCGGAAAAGAGAAGACAACCGTTAAATTATGGGAACCGGACGGTCAGTTGAAGGTTGATATATTGGAATTTTTGAAGGACAAGCTTGAAGGAGCGGTATATGAGCACGATAAGACCAAGCGTGATAATAACGTCCGCGACCTTATGGCTGATATGCGCAAGTATCTCGAGGATAAAAGCTATGCCGGCAAGGATCTTGAGGCAGCTATATATTTGATGGACGAGGAGATTAATAATTTGGTGCATCACAAGATACTGACTGCCGACCAGCGCCAGGATGGACGGCGTTTGGACCAGCTTCGCGATCTGTATGCCGAAGTTGGAACCCTGCATCGCACTCATGGATCGGCTGTATTCATGCGCGGCAACACCCAGTCGCTCGCTTCCGTAACAATCGCCCCTCCGGGAGCGGAACAATTAGTTGAGTCCATGGAGGGTTCGAGCAAGCGCAGGTTCATGCTTCACTACAATTTTCCTCCTTACTCCGTCGGTGAGACCGGCAGGGTGGGATCTCCGGGACGCCGCGATATCGGCCACGGCAGACTTGCCGAGAAGGCTATCCGTCCGCTTATTCCGGCGAAGGAAAACTTCCCCTACACCATTCGTATAGTGTCCGAAATCATGTCCTCTAATGGCTCATCGTCTATGGCTACGGTTTGTGCCTCAAGCCTCGCTCTTATGGATGCGGGCGTACCAATTACCAAGCCAGCTGCGGGAATAGCTATGGGTCTAATGAGCGACGACGGTGGTAATTATAAAGTCCTGACCGACATTCAGGGGCCAGAAGATCACCATGGTGACATGGATTTCAAGGTTGCTGGTACGCGCGATGGGGTGAATGCCCTCCAGATGGACGTTAAGGTTCATGGGGTCAGTTTGAAAATACTCAGTGACACTTTAGCTCAAGCCAAGAAAGCTCGTTTTGAGATACTCGATGTGATTGAAAAAGTTCTAAGTAAACCCAGGCCCGAGTTGTCTAGACTTGCCCCGAGGGTTCTTATGGTGGAGATAGACCCTTCCAGGATAGGCGAATTGGTCGGCCCGGGCGGCAAGGTCATAAACGGTCTTATCGCCAGCACGGGAGTCACCTCTATAGATATAGAACAAGACGGCAAAGTGTTTGTAGCTTCGGCTTTGCCCGATGCGGCTGAAAAAGCCATAGCTGAGATAAAGTCCATGATGCGCGACTTTAAAGTCGGGGAAATAGTTGAAGGCCCGATAATCCGCATCCTGGAGTTTGGAGCGATAGTCGATCTTGGTGGAGGTAAAGACGGCATGGTGCATGTATCGGAGATCAAGAACGGCTTCGTTAAGAATGTTACCGACGTATTGAAACTCGGCGACCACGTCAGAGCCAAAATAATCAAAGCGGAAAACGGAAAGATCGGCCTGTCCATAAAACAGCTTCAGGATCAGGGTTAATCGATCCATCGCCGCAATCCAGGATTATCCACTAATCCACAACACAGCCCGCAATTGCGGGCTGTGTTAAGTGCTATACTTTTAACATGGAAGAAAATAATAACCCGGTGAACGTGCCGCCTCCAGGCAACTTCCCGGTTCCGCCGAATGGGGGACAGCAAAATATTCCAACGCCGCCGGTTTCGATGCCGACGCCGCCACCGCCTGCACCCAATCCGATCCCCGTTCCTCCTCCGATACCCACGCCGCCACCAATGCCCACTCCGTCTCCAATAAGGCCGATGGGCCCAGGCGTTATTCCGCCATCAGTTCCTGGGAGTGTGCCGCCACCGCCACCGCCAGAGATAGGCATACGCACTATGGATAGCGATATGAAGTCGATGCAGTCTTCCGGCGGGACCGGAGTGACCCCGCAGACCTTCAAGCCTGAAGATATGTTCGCAATGCCCAGCAACTCCGTGCCTAATATCTCACCCAAGCCCTCTGCTTCTAGTCCGATAGGCGTTCCAACCGTAAAAGTTATAGGTCCACAGAAATCTAACCGCAGAGTAATAATACTTGTGTGTATTGTTATAGTGCTGATATTGATCTGGGCCGCCGTCCAATTCCTTGTTGTCCCAGCTTTGCATTCATCCCCGGCTACTCCAGTCGCGCCGGCCGCCGTCACCACAAACGTACCAGTTGCCACTTCGACCGCGCCTGCGGTGCCGACTTCCACGCCGGTCTCATTCGTCCATCAGAGTTTCTTTAAGACCGCGGCCCCCGTATCGGCTGCGATATCGCTGGCTAGTCCATTAACCTTGGCTGGATTGCAGGGGGGCGTTGCCTCATCCACTATGTCGCCTAAATCGTCCGGCACCCTTGAGGAGTTGATCTTCACAAGTGGTTCAGTTGCGCTACCATCCACTGCCAGCGGCACGGTCGCGGCTATGAGCAGCAGCACTCCGGAGACCGCGCAGGATGTGCTGGGCGCTTTGCTACCATCGGCTTCCCAAGATTTCCTAAATAGCACCTTTGCCCAGGACGTGACTGGATTCGCCTATTACAACGCCAACGGCGTATGGCCCGGATACATCTTCAAACTAAACACCGGAGTTGATCTCGCAAGCGCAACCTCGACTTTGAATCCTATAATAGAGGCCAATCCTAATGCTTTCTTCCAAGCATCGCCAGGGGCGTTGTCCGGATCATTCAGCGACGGATCTCTTCCAGATGGGATGTCGGTGCGGTACGGCGCCTTCAGCAAGAAGGGGGCTGCCTTGGAATACGGCTGGTTCAAGGGATACCTTGTGGTGAGCACGTCGTATCAAGGCATAATTTCCGCAGACCAGCGCCTTTAGGATCTTCGGCGCTTGATATCTAAGAGCTGCTCGAATATAATAAATTTATCATGAAAGGTCCGTTAAATACGGGCCTTTCATCGTAAGAACGTAAAAATAATATAAACAAAAACATGAATCTAAAATCCATCGTCCAGACCGCCGAGCAGATTGCCAAAGACAAGGGCATCGAAGTGAGCAAGGTCTATGAGGCCATAGAGGGCGCACTTGCCGCTGCATATAAAAAAGAGGAAGGAGATAAAGGAGCTATCATCCGCGCAAAGCTCGACCCAGCTACGGGCGAAGCCAGCTTTACGCGTATCAAGGAAGTCGTGGACGATACGATGGTGCGTATAGTCGAAGAGGGCGAAGAAGAAAATGAGCCCGCCGTCGCCGAAGAGGGCGATGAGGCTCGCCTGCCACGCTATAATCCCGAGAGGCATCTTATGGTTGATGAGGCTAAAAAAATAAAGAAGGACGCGAAAGCGGGCGACGAATTGGAATTCCCTCTTCCCCCATCATCTGATTTCGGCAGGATTGCTACCCAGGCCGCCAAGCAACGCATTATCCAGATGCTTAGGCAGGCTGAGCGGGAGTCTGTAATCAGCGAATATAAGGGAAAGGAGGGGCAGATAATAAGCGGCATAGTCCAGAGGTTTGATCGGGGCAACGTGTCGGTTGATCTCGGCCGCACGCAAGCTTTGATGCTTAGAAACGAAGCGATAGCTGGCGAGCATTATCAGATAGGAGAAAGGTTGCGCTTCTATGTCCTCGCCGTTTCTGACGATCCAAAGAGTCGCACTTCCGGAGTGCTCCTATCTAGGAGTCATCCGAAATTCGTGGCGAAACTTTTCGAATCCGAAGTTCCGGAGATAGCCGATGATGCGGTGGAGATAAAGGCCATTGCTCGCGAGGCGGGCTCGAGGACCAAGATCGCCGTTGCCTCAAACACTCCGGGCATTGATGCCGTTGGCTCCTGTGTGGGTCAGCGTGGCACCAGGGTTATGACGGTCACCAACGAGCTCGGCTCTGAAAAGATTGATATAGTACAATGGTCGCCCAAAGCCGAGGAATTCATCTCTAACTCGCTTGCTCCGGCGGACGTTAAAGGAGTTGAGCTTCTAAATGATCGCGAAGCCAGGGTTATGGTTCAGGACGATCAACTCAGTCTGGCTATTGGGAAAGGCGGGCAGAATGTGCGTTTGGCGGCAAAATTGACCGGATGGAAGATAGACGTTCGTCCGATCTCCAAACCAAACGAGGTGCAGGAAGGGGGTGTCGCCGCGGCAATCGAATTGGATAACGAGGAGACTTCAACCGTAGAATCGACCGCTAAGGGCAACGTTGAAGAGGAGGCTAAACCGATTTATCATAAACAGGACGACGACGAATAAATAAAAATAAACCAATAAATAAATGTTATACACACTTATTTTCGTTCCGGTTGCGCTGGCAATAATCTACAGCGTATACCTCACCCTGTGGCTCAAAAAGCAGCCCAAGGGAAGCGCGGATATGGTAGAAATATCCAAAGCTATACAGGAAGGCTCAATGGCCTACTTGAATCGGCAATATAAGACAGTCGCTGTGGTCGCCGTCATTCTCGCTGTGGCAATTTGGCTGGCCTTGGGATGGCCTATCGCATTGGCCTTTTTGGTCGGCGGCATAACCTCCGCCCTCACGGGTTACATAGGTATGAATGTAGCGGTTAGGGCCAATGCCAAGACTGCGGAAGCCGCGAAAAAGGGACTATTTCCAGCCCTGTCGCTGGCGTTTCGCGCAGGATCTGTCACCGGGCTTTTAGTCACTTCGCTCGGACTTTTAGTCGTATCTGCGACTTATTTCGTGTCCGGTGGTAATGTACAAACGCTTATTGGTCTTGGGTTCGGCGCCAGTTTGATATCGATTTTCGCTCGTTTAGGCGGGGGTATATACACCAAAGCCGCTGACGTAGGAACCGACCTGGTCGGCAAGGTGGAGGCAAACATTCCGGAGGATGATCCTCGCAACCCGGGCGTCATCGCCGACAACGTCGGCGACAATGTCGGCGATTGCGCCGGAATGGCTGCAGATCTTTTCGAGACTTATGCCGTTACACTCACAGCAGCCATCCTTTTGGGTTCGCTCACCGTGGCCTTATCCAATGCAATCTGGTTCCCGCTGCTCTTGGGCGGCGTTTCGATAGTCGCCTCGATATTGGGAACATTCTTCGTGCGTCTAAGTAAGAATAATTCCATCATGGGAGCCCTCTATAAGGGCCTCGTTGCCTCGCTTATTTTCGCCGCTGTAGGGTTCTACTTCGTTTCCACTTACGTATTCGGTGGCGCCTATCTAAATATTTTCCTATCATCACTTATTGGTCTTGCGGTCACAGCCCTCATGGTTGTCATAACCGATTACTATACCGCTAAGAAATTCCGCCCAGTGCAGTCCATCGCAGACGCATCTAAGTCGGGGCATGGCACGAATATCATCATCGGTCTTTCTGTGGGCATGGAGTCCACTCTCCTTCCGGCATTCGTGATCGCATGCGGAGTATTGGGAAGCTTCGCCCTATCCGGGGTGTATGGTGTGGCGATCGCGTCCGTAGCCATGCTCTCCGTTGCCGGAATCATAGTTTCCATCGATTCCTTCGGCCCGATCACCGATAACGCTGGTGGCATCGCCGAGATGACGAAGCAGCCTGAAGAAATTCGCAGGATTACCGATTCTCTTGATGCGGTGGGGAATACAACCAAGGCCATAACCAAGGGATATGCTATCGCCTCCGCCGGCCTTGCGGCCCTAGTGCTTTTCTCAAGTTACGCCAGTGAAGCTAAGGGCATAGTATTCGACCTGAGCAATCCTTATGTGCTAATCGGCCTTTTGCTCGGTGCGGCGATGGTTTACTTCTTCGCATCCCTTACTCTTCGTTCGGTTGGCCGTGCGGCTGGAGCTGTGGTTGATGAGATCCGTCGCCAGTTCCGCGAGATTAAAGGACTTATGGAAGGTACCGCCAAACCGGAATATGGACGTGCGGTTGATATCGTGACCAAGGCAGCGCTCAAAGAGATGGTCATCCCCGCGCTCATTCCTATAGTTGGCGTGCTGGTTGTCGGGTTTTTGTTCGGCGCACAGGCGTTGGGCGGTTTGTTGATCGGCGTGATCGTGGGCGGACTGTTCATGGCCTTGTCTATGACCGCCGGCGGCGCGGCTTGGGACAATGCCAAGAAGTACATTGAAGACGGCCACTTCGGTGGCAAGGGGTCTGATGCGCATAAGGCGGCTGTCACCGGTGACACGGTCGGCGATCCCTATAAGGACACGACTGGCCCAGCCATCAATCCGCTGATCAAGGTGGTAAACATCATTGCACTACTTATTGTTAGGTTTTTACACTAACAACTAAAATCCATACTATACTTACATAGAACATGACAAACTCAAATAAACCGTTGCGTGGCGAAGATGAGCAGTCGCAATACCTAATCCCCACAGTAATAGAAAAGTCGCCCTACGGCGAAAGGGCCTACGACATATATTCGCGCCTGCTTATAGACAGGATAATTTTCCTGAGCGGACCGATTAACGACCAGGTGGCCAACGCTGTGATAGCTCAGTTGCTGCTGTTGCAGAACCAGGATCCTAAGAAGGATATTGATTTGTACATAAATTCTCCCGGAGGGATGGTCACGGCTGGCCTAGCAATATACGACACAATGCAGAACATAAAGCCAGATGTCCGGACGATCTGTGTCGGAACAGCGGCTTCAATGGCAGCTTTCATATTGGCTTCGGGAAAGAAGGGCAAGCGCCAAGCTTTGCCCAACTCGGAGATACTCCTGCATCAGGTCATGGGCGGCGTTGAGGGCCAAGCTAGCGACATAGAAATTGAGGCTCGCCAGATAATTAAATTAAAGGCGAAGATGAACGATATTTTGGCCAAACACACCGGGAAGCCGTTGGCTCAAATAATCAAAGACACCGATCGCAATTTCTGGCTATCAGCTGATGAAGCCAAGGAATACGGTGTTATAGATGAAGTCATCAAAAAATCTAAATAAAACCAAGCTCTCCGAGATATTGCTCGAGCGGGGGTATGTGTATCAGCATACGGGAGAGACTCTTGAGGGGGTCGTTGATAAGGTCCCGAGGACTTTCTATTGGGGAGTCGATCCAAGCGGGGACTCGATGCAGGTCGGGCAGCTTATGGGCATCCTTGTGCTGCGCCGTTTCGTGGACGCGGGTCACAAACTGATAATGCTCGTCGGAGGCGGAACTGGGATGATCGGCGATCCGAGCGGAAAAAGTGCCGAGCGCACCTTTCTTTCCGATGAGTTGGTCGCCAGCAACGCCAAGGCTCTGAGGACCCAACTGTCGCGGTTCCTCGGAGGGGTGGATTTTGAGATGGTCAATAACGCTAAATGGCTATACAAGGTCAATCTGATGGAATTCTTGCGTGACATAGGTAAGAACTTCACGATTAACGAAATGATAAAGCGCGACAACATTCGCCCGCGCCTCGAGACTCCCGATGCGAGTATCTCCTATACAGAGTTTACCTACTCGCTCCTGCAGGCGTATGACTTCCTGCATCTGCACAACGACAAAAAATGCGATTTACAGATCGGCGGATCGGACCAATGGGGAAATATAGTTTCCGGCGTGGACCTAATACGACGCAAGACAGGTGACGTCGCGCATGCGTTCACATGGCCGCTTTTGATAGACAAGAAGACAGGAAAAAAATTCGGAAAGAGCGAAGCGGGTACGGTGTGGCTGGACGAGAAGAAGACGTCCGCCTCGGACTTCTATCAATTTTGGTTCAATGCGGACGACTCTGCGGTTGGAGAGCTTCTGTTTAAGATGACGCTTCTCCCAAAATCAGAGATAGAGGCCACGCTAGCGGAGCATATGAAGGATGTTAGCAAGCGGCACGCACAAAGAGTGCTTGCCCGCACAGTGACCGAGTTTGTGCATGGTGCAGATGGCCTTCGGATTGCTGAAAACAATAAAAACACATTGTTTGTTAAGGCCGCTGATGAAATTAACGAGGACGACGTGGCGATGCTTGAGCGAAGCGGTTTGTCCTATAAGATTAGCGTCGGAACGTCGCTGGTAGACGCACTCATGACCTCTAAACTTGCTTCTTCAAAGCGCGAGGCTAGGCAGTTCCTTGCAGACGGCGCAATCGTCTTGAACGGCGAGAAGGTGATGGATCGAGTATTGTCCGCCGCCGATTTTAAGAACGGCAATGCGATCTTGAAGCGTGGCAAACGCAACGTCGTCGTTCTCATATTAAAGTAAAAAAGAGCCCCTATTGGGGCTCTTTTTAGTCTGTCTTGCAGTATTTTATTCTGTGCGATGTATTAAGGTTATGGGCCCAGAATAAAGATAAACAAAAAATATAAAACAAAATAAACCACTTTAGAGACGCCGATGAGGCGTCTCTTCTACCTTAAATTATCCGGGTTCTTCTAGTCTATCTAATAAAGCGCGCATAGATACCCTCAGACACATATCTATCCGAATCGGTTTCTCTAATGCGCAATTCCCCAAACTCGCCGGTGGTTTCGCCGAAATAACTGTCGGTGAGTTGTTTAAGCGATAGGGGCGTATATCCTGCCGCATATCCATTTAATAAGAAGAAAGACCCGGGCTTGTTTGAAAATATAGCCTTAAGATCATTCAATAGCTCCGGCAGGTCGTCCTCGATTTTCCATACTTCGCCCTTTGGCCCGCGACCGAACGCCGGCGGGTCCAATAATATCCCATCATACAACGAACCTCGGCGGACCTCGCGTTTTACGAATTTGATTGCGTCGTCGAGGATATACCTGATTCCGTCTTGAGGGGAGCCTGACATAACGGCGTTCTCTTTGGCCCAAGAATTGCTCTGCTTCGACGCATCTAGGTGTGTGACTTTGGCTCCGGCCTTGGCGGCTACGATGCTCGCTATGCCGGTGTATCCGAATAGATTGAGCACATTAGGTTTTGTATCGGGATTTATACGCTCGTGCAACCACTCCCAATTTGGAGCTTGTTCTGGAAATACGCCGGTGTGCTTAAATGAAGTCAGTCTCAAGGCGAAGCGGACACCCTTCCAATTTATATCCCATTTATCGGGAAGATCTTTGTTCTTGTGCCACGAACCCTTGCCTTCGGACCAACTGAACTCCGCTGTGACTTTGTTCCACATCTCCGGATGTTTCGGCTTCCATATCGCCTGGGTATCTGGTCGGGCTACGATTACGGATCCATATCTCTCTAGTTTACGGTTATTGCCTGAGTCCAATAACTCGTAATCTTTCCAAGAATCGGCTGTAAGATTGACGTTTTCCATTAAGATAAATTAGCCCTTTTTCTCTTTAAGTGCGTTAGCATGACCTACGCTCCATTGATACAGAACAACTGCGGTCGAAGCGGCGGCGTTCAATGACTCGCATCTTGGGTTCATTGGTATGCGCAGAGATACGTCGCATAATTCCAACGTCTTCTCTCTTATGCCGCTGCCTTCATTTCCCACCACAAACAGAGCCGGAGAATCAAAGATCTCTTTTGATAGGCTTCGCGATCCCTCCATGGCTAGGCCGTATATTTTAAACCCCATCTCTTTAAGATGGCTTATGGTGTAATTAACATTGCCTATTGCGATTAGGGGTATCCGGAAAGCCATGCCCGCCGATGTTTTTACGACTGCGCCGGTTATCGGTGCCTGATTGTGCGAAGGTATTAATACTCCGGATATTCCAAAGGCCGCAGCGGAACGTATTATCGCGCCTACATTATGCGGGTCGGTCAGTTCGTCTAGGATAACAAGTGCGGTATCTTTGTCTGGTTTAAGTTCGGACGCAAAACTGGCGAAGTCGACGAGCATATTGTACGAGTCGACTACCGCGATCACCCCTTGATGGGATATGTCTTGCCCCACCATACGTGAAGCCTCCTTGGTTTTAATGACCGCTACTGGGATTTGCAGCCTTTTTAAGGAATCCCTGAGATCCTTATCCTCGATTTCGGGGGACAGGAAAACTTTCCTGATCACGTCGGGCTTATTCCTTATCGCTTCATTGAGGGCGTGCTTGCCGTATATATATGTTTTTTCGTGTTCTCGTCTCATATCTCGGATAATTCTATATCACAACGATACCCTTTATCCTAGGCTCAAGACAACTATTTAGGCACAAAGCCGAGTTGTTTATATAAATAAGCCTTCCACCATTTTCATGCCCTTAAATCTGGTATAATTAACTTGCATAATGTTGAGCAAACCAAATAAGAGGCTTTTGTATTTGAATGTATTCTTGTTCGCTGGTTTTGCTTTGTTATTGAGCGCTTCAGCTTTTGGTGGTCCCAATGGATCACCCCCTTCAAGCGCTGGTGTAGGTATATTGCCGGTATCCTACGGCGGAACCGGTGCTACAACCACAGCTTCGGCCCGAGCTGCTTTAGGTGTAGCAGCCTCAGGAGCGAACTCAGATATAACTTCTTTATCCGCTCTAACAACTCCATTGCCTGCAAGCGAAGGCGGCACCGGAATATCTGCGATAGGAAGTTCGGGAAACGTTCTTACATCAAACGGCACGACCTGGACCATCTCTGGATTGTCCAGTAGCGGCCACGTCGTGACTTCGGGCGGAGCCCCTACAGCCTCGGGCTATAACGGTACGGCTAATTTCGGTTATGCCGGCGCTGTACAGTCTTGGACGGTCCCCAGTGGCGTTAGTTCGATAACAATCACGGCCTATGGGGGCCAAGGAGGAGGTGGTGGTGCCGGCGGTGAAGCCGTGGCGACGCTCCCCGTCACTGTCGGTTCAACGTACTATATCAGCGTCGGTCAGGCTGGAGTCGGCCCAATCAGCGGCGGAGGTTCATCGTCTGGGGGAGGTGGTGGTGGAATGACGTGGTTTAGTAACCAAAATAGTTTTTCTCAAGGGGCGGTCATGTTAGTTGCGGGTGGCGGCGGAGGCTCCGCTGGTAACTGGTCCACAAACAGTGGTCCTTCTGAGCCAGGAGGCGCGGGGGGTTATGGCGGCGGAGGCACCGGAGGAGGTAGTAATGGTTCGCAAGACGGAGGCGGCGGAGGTGGGGGCGGTTATTGGGGAGGAAACGCTTGCACAGCAGGTACGCAAACCTCTGGTTACGCTGCTGGACAGGGTGTGACCGGTGGTTATGACTCGGGGGGAATTCAACCCGCCGGCGGAGGAGGCGGAGGAGGCGGAGGAGGTTCATCAGGCAGCGCTGGAACTCAGCAATATTGGGGCGGTTCTTATGGGGCGTGTGGAGGAGGCGGCGGTTCGGGTTATATATCGTCGAGCGCAGGCTTCACAAGTAGTAGCATGTACAACAACGTAAATGGAGGAAACGGGAGCTTGGTTATAACTTACAGCCAATCGAGTCCATGGACCATAGCCGGCACCGATACGGATGGAATCGTTACTGTTAGTCCGGGCTCGATAACCGCGGTAGCCCTTAATTTTGCACAGCCATTTACCAACCCCCCTTCTTGTTCAGCGGTATCCTACAATGGTAGTTCGGTCTACGTATCTTCTGTGACCACGAACGTGGTGACATTTGGTTTTTCTTCTTCTATCGGCGGGTCGCAATTCAACTATATATGTCTCGGGCATTAGTTTTAAATAACATGTTGAACAGAATAAGCAAAAAATTTATATACGCAATTCCCATACTGATGGTTGTATTTGGCCTAACTATGATCGCATCAGCGTTCAGCGGGCCGGGCACTGTTCCCCCACCCACTGGTACCGCAACTTCGTCCGCCGTGTTATCAGTATCTCAAGGCGGAACCGGCGCATCAACAATTGCCGGAGCCGCGTCTGCTATAGGCGGAGCCTTTTCCGGGCCAAACTCTAATATATCTTATTTAAGTGGGCTCACTACGGTCCTTCCGAGAATTGAAGGGGGTACTGGCGTAGCTTCCGTCGGCCCTTCGGGCAATATACTTACCTCTAACGGCAGCGGTGTTTGGCTTAGCCAAACACCGTCTTTCGGGTCCAATGGGAGTATCACTACAAGTGGAAGCACTCCTACCGGCTCTCAAATAGTAAGTTCCACCTACACGTCGTCATACAGTTCTAATGGCAGCTTTACAGTTCCTGCGGGCGTGGGATCGATAACCATAACGGCCTACGGTGCGGCTGGTGGAACCGCTTATAATGGCGGTGCCGGATACGGCGGGGAGGCGTGGGGAACGCTTGCAGTTACGTCTGGTTCAACTTATTACATCGGATTCAACGGAATGACTTGGATTTCTCTGAACTCTGTCTTCGACGGCAGCGCAATTTTGGTTGCGGGCGGCGGCGGATCCGCTGGTCCTTGGTCTTGCGGCGGCGGCGGAGGGGGAAGTAGCGGCGGCGGTGGTTGCCAGAGCCATTTCGGCTACCCTGGCGGCGGCGGTGGAACTCAAAGCGGCGGCGGATCCGGCGGAGGTAGCCCATGTCAGGGCTATGCCAACAGCGGTGGATTCGGTGCCGGTGGAGCGGGTCGTTGTGGTTATGGTAGTTGCGGCGGTAACGGTGGAAATGGTTGGTATGGAGGCGGAGGAGGAGGAATAGACTGTTCTGAATATTGGAGCGGCGGAGGAGGGGGTTCGAGTTACCTTTCTCCGTGGCTTAGCGGAGCTGGCACGTCTGGCGGCGTGAACTCCGGCGGCGGAGCATTGCAAATAAGCTATGTCCTACCAAATGGCGGCGGATCAAATCCACAATATGGTTCAGCGACCATAGTCGGCAACGATAATGACGGCACGATAACCATGCCAAACATGACGGTTCCAAGTTTCACAATAACGTTTTCCCAAGCCTTCTCCAGAGCTCCGTCATGCGTAGCATCGGCCTCTAACGGCGCAACTGTTTCTATAGGTTCAGAGAGCACAACAGCGGTGACATTCACGTTTTCGTCCTCGGTCGGCAACGCCGCAGTCAATTATATGTGCCTGGATTAAAATGAAAAATCTCATCAATAATGAGTAGGTTGAATAAGAGTTTAATATATATTAATACGGTATTCGTAATCGGTATCGCTTGCACTTTAGCCGCGGTCGCATTCAGCGGCCCACCAGCCGGGGTCCCTCCGGCAAATAACGCAACCTATGTTTTGCCGATATCTTTGGGTGGGACGGGGGCGACAACAGTCGCTGGCGTAAGGGGTAACTTGGGATTGGCTGCGTCCGGAGCCAATTCGGATATAATATCGCTTACTGGGCTGACCGCTCCATTATCCGTATCTGAAGGAGGCACGGGCCTGTCCTCGGTCGGCGCTTCGGGAAATGTCCTAACTTCCAATGGTACGTCGTGGGTAAGTTCGCCGCCACCAGCATTGGGCTCTAGTGGAAATATAGTTACTTCTGGTGGAACGCCTACCGCCCTTCAGGGCACTGCCCCGGGAAATTATGCATATTCATATACCGGTAGCCTGCAGTCATTTACTGTTCCGGCGGGGGTGAATTCATTGACTATAACCGCCAATGGTTCTCAAGGGGGTAATAGTGGAGGATATGGCGCACAGGTGGTTGGAACCCTTTCAGTGAGTCCTGGCAGTACGTATTATTTCAACATCGGCGGTACAAATGGATATAGTGGCGGCGGATCTGGCGGCGGCGGAGGATATAGCGGCAGTGGCGGCGCCGGGGGAGGTATGACATGGTTTTCTCCGGATAGCTCATACGACAGTAATGTTCTATTGGTCGCGGCTGGCGGCGGCGGAACCGCTGGGGCTAGCACTCCAGGTGGCTATACTGGCGGCGGCGGCAGCGCCGGAGGGACTTCTGGTTCGGGCGGCGGAGGGCCTGGGCCATATAATATTGACGGTTATGGCGGCGGTGGAGCCACTATGTCTAGCGGCGGTGGTGGAGGAGCTGCTGACAGTGACGGTCTAGGCGCCGGTGGCGGAACTGCTGGTAGTTTGTCCGCCGGTGGCGCAGGTGGTGGCGGTGGATTCAATAACTCGGGCGGCGGCGGAGGAGGCGGAGGAGGATATTATGGCGGCGGCGGAGGAGGAGGCGGCGGATCACAGGGTGGTGGCATAGATGGCGGCGGCGGTGGAGGCGGAGGAGGAGTCTCATATATATCGAGCAATAGCTCCCTTTCTAGCACAAGTGATACAGCCGGAGTTAACTCCGGTAATGGGAGCCTAACAATAGTTGTCAGCCAAACTTTGCCAATTACCGTCGTAGGTAATGACAGCGACGGAGTCGTGACCCTTCCTAATTTAAGCAGCGTCACTTATGCGACCTTAAGTTTCGCAACCCCGTTCTCAAGGGTGCCTTCATGTGTCGGTTCAACCTTTAATGGAATAAGCGTATTCGAATCCTCCGTTAGTATGAGTTCGGTAACATTCGGTTTTTCGGGCAATATGGCCAATGCGTCATTCAACTACGTTTGTGTGGATTAGAACGATTTGGCACAGCTTATTTATTCACTTACACAATTAAAGCAAAAACCCCATTTTCTGGGGTTTTGCGTTTTGAATTATTTATTTTCTCGAGCTTCTTTAAGGATTTTAGCCCACCAAGTCAGCTGGTTAAGTAGATTATCTGCACCGACTTTTTGTGCGTCCATGGCTCCTGGTTTTATGACCCCATCTGCATCGACAAGATTCCAAGAGAATGGGATGTGTATGCCGTTTCTTATCGGTACCATCTGAAGCTCGATAACGACCTGTCTTAACTGTTGCACTGCCCTGGTTCCAGCGGATACACCGCCCCAACTTATAAAAGCGACGGGTTTATTGTTCCATTCCGAATAGACATAGTCTAGTGCGTTCTTCAGAACTGCTGGATAGCCGTGGTTGTATTCCGGCGTGGCTATTATATACGCATCGGCTTCGCCTATTTTCTGGGCCCACTTCGCAGCGAGCTCGTTGGAATATTTGCCTTTCGACATGGCTGGAGACACGGGTTCGTCGAAGAACGGCAATGGGTAGTCGCGAAGATCCAACAGCTCCACTTCCAACCCCTCCTTCTCTTTGGCTATCTCGTACATCCAATTTGCGAATTTGTCGCCGAATCTGCCCTGTCGGGTGCTCCCTAATATTATTTGTACTTTTATCTTGTTATCCATTATTTCCTCTTTTTATTTTTACACTTATCCATGTCGTTGATCATACTTCTCAATAGATTTAAGGCGTGTTCGGTGTTAACTGTGTAGAAAACCTCTTGACCGCTACGCTCGTCCATGACGATCTTATAGGACTTAAGCGTTTTTAGGTGCTGTGACACCGCCGGCTGGGAGAGCTTAACTATTTTGACCAATTCGCCTACGGTTTTACGTCCTTTCAAAAGAGACTCAATAATTCTATAACGGGCTTTGTTGCTCAGCGCCTTGCCGAAATTGTTTATTTCCAAGCATAAATCTGACATGCGTAGATATATTAGTATTTACTTATATGTTAGTCAATGTGCATATCTGTGGAAATCAGGGAATAAAAAACGGCAAGGTTTGACCCTGTGCCGTCCGAGCTGACAAGTGGAGAAGCCGAAACTGCTCCATAGTTTGCTCTATCCGGGCTAAGTAGCGCGTGCCCATAGAAGTAAATGGCGGGCGACAATCATCTGCCTTAGACTGGATTAGTGATGTTTTTAAGGATCTGAGAAAAGATTCTATATGAGAGAGGGCGTATTCCCGTCTCTGCTACCAGACCATCACCTGATCGATAGTGACTAAAGTAAACCATAAAACTCCATATTTGTCAATAGGGTTTGTGCCGGATAATGAAAAAGTCCCTAGTTTAGAGGGTTATTCGACGCATATGGGCCAAGAATGGCGACTATCTATCAGTGATAAGCGCCAATAGAACGATTGATATAATAACCAAGGAGAAGCCTATCCATTGATGGCGTCCGAGCCTTTCTTTATTAAATGCTAGTCCAAGGGTCCCCGCGAATGCTATATAACCCTCACTGATTCCGGTTGCGATGGCTATGGGGATGAATAGCATTGCGTAGGAGAACGCCACCCAAGCAAGGTTGTCGAAGAAACTTACGCCCAGGATTAACAGCTTCTCTCCTTTGAGGCTGTCGCTAATATCCTTCATCTGTGAGGTGGATGTTAGATACACAAGGGCAACGATTGCGATAAAAACACTGGTGAACCAATTTATCATGAATGGACTCGTTTCCCTAGCCCCCACCCCGAATAAAAAATTGACTACTCCGATTCCGACTGTTGCGAAAAGCGCTTGCCACACCCCCCTCTCCGCACGGATCTTCTTAAGTGAGTTGAATGATGTTGTAGAAATGAGAAAGATACCGACCATAAGGATGGCTATGAGAATAATCTGCAACACACTTAGTTGTTCATGGATTACATATGCTGCCAGAACAGCCGCTATGGGAATTTCCAAGGCGTACATGGGTTCTATAACGGAGATCTTACCAATCCTCAACGCCTCAAAATCAAGCAGGCCCGCGAATAAAATAACAACGCTGGCTATCAGCAACAGTGCCCCGTGGGCGCTCAATGAGGAGGCGATATCTTTATATACGAAGGGGAATAAGACAATTGATCCGAATGCTGTGATGTAAAAAAGGGCGACCCAATCCCCAAATCTCCGAGTACTTTTCTGGATCAAAAAATCTCCCAATCCCCATGAGAATAATGCGACTAATGCAAGAAGGATGCCCATTGTATAGATTCTCGCTGCGGGGGTACCAGGATTCGAACCTGGGTCAGACGTTTTGGAGACGTCCGTCCTACCACTGAACGATACCCCCGTATTTAGTTAAAAAGGCCTTGCCCGTCATTAGCAACAAACGACTTATATCATTGCTATAGTAATAAATTGTTGCGCATCCGGGATAATTCTTGCGTACTCTATGGCCGGTATTACTTTTCAAATAAGGCCTAATAAATTGCTTCTTTGGAATATTAGTCTCTTGTGACCAGAATTCAAGCTGTTTATTGATGTTGTGGTATTTGTGTAAATGTAGACCAACCCGGAATTTCCTCTCATCTAAATCGAAGCTATTTCTAAATAATTTAAGGAAAGTCTTTATGACTAGGGGATCAGAATTAGTGAAACGAACCCCGCCATATTGATCTTTTGCGCCCTCACACCAATATAATAATGAGCATATGAATTTAGACGATATTTTATCTATGCTTAGCTGATTTAATTGAGACTTAGCTTCTATAAGATATCTATTATTAGTGACGCTAACCCTTAATCTCTTACTCTCCGCCCCTAATAATTGTCCCCTCTTAATTTTCGACAATAATCTATCTTCAGCTTTTTTATTGAGTTTTATATTTCTAGACCAATCAGAAATAGTCGTCTTGGGAACCTTTAATTTAAGATTAATCTCACTTAAAGAGTACCCTCTTCTTTTTAGGTTGAGCGCTTCGTCTCTTATTTTAATCGGGTATGCCATATTAGGTTATGTAACCATAATAACATATACGAATTAATAAAGGTTCCAGAGCCGAAAATAGAGATGGTTAAGCGCCAGGCACCTCTGGCGCCGTCCGCGGCGCCCTGGCCAATAAGACGCTCGACGCGAATAATAGGAGCGTTATTAACGCTGATCCGAGGCAATACATGCACAGCGAATGTATCACCGATACTTGAAGATAGGCCAGGAAGCCAGAAGTTATCAAGCCGATAGTGGTGATGCATAAAATAGCCCACAGAACACCCCTCCGAGCTTTGTCTGAGGTGATGATGTATATAGTCAGGAATAATATTGATAGATAATACAGAACGCCGAAGAGGGCCGTGGGAATTGGTCCCAGGGTGGCGTATTTACTTGTAAGCACAACCTCGCACCCGTTCAACATGCAGGGAAGGGGCAAGCTCAGATAATGTTCCGCGGTCAGATACGAGGCATCCGCGAATCCCAAGAAGCTCAGGATCGCTATAACGACTGACCAGATGTTAAGACCCTGTGGCCGAGAGGGCCTGGTCGATGTCTGATTTGAATTGGTCATAGCTGGTTGGGTTGGAGATCTGTTTCAGGTTGATGAAGAACGTCGGCGTATATTGAAGTGGTACGGCGTTTCCGCTGCTGATATCACTTTGAATTTTATTTAGTACCTTCGCCGAGTTCATGTCCGTATTTAACTGTGCGACATTAATTCCAAGGGATGACGCATAGTTGTCGAAGAACTGACTTACAACAGTAGATGTTGGGGCCGCTGACCATACGCTTTGATTCTCATATAGCGCATCATGCATCTGCCAGTACTTTCCCTGCAGGCCAGCCGCTTCTGCGGCCTGAGAGGCCAGTGGGGCATCTGCGTGCTGTGGGAGAGGATAGTTCCTGAAGGCGAAGGCTATTTTGCCGCTGTACGCAGCAACCAGCTGTTTAACCATAGGATAATAAGCGCCACAAGCGGGACATTGGAAATCACCGTACTCAATAAGCGATACCTTCGCATTTAGATTGCCTTCGGTGTTGTCTGATGAAGTTATCGCCGGAACCAATGTAGAAGATATGGGAGTCGTCTGTGTAGTGGGTGGCTGCATTATGCCGAGCACAATCAAACCAGCTGTCGCTAGAACGACTATCACAACAACTATCCAGATTATCAGCTTTGTATTTTGGTTTGGCATATTGTCTAGAGCCATTGAAACTCGGCGGTTAGACCACTAATTGGTCAGAGATTATTTTACCTGAAATTTTCGATATTCGATACTTTTATTATGGGATGGGGTTTGTAATGCGGGCGTGGTTGAAATCCTTATTTGGCCAATGTGTCAGCCCATTCAGATTTAACGTAGTCCTCTACCGCCCGATTCCACGGCCCCATGAGGTTGGTTTTTGACGATAGCGTCTCGTTGATAGGCCGGTTCGCATCCAGGTTAAAGAATGAAGATGGCACCGAATTGACCTTAACGTTCGGGCGTACCAGATCAACGATCTTCTTAGCGACGTCGAATCTGGAAGCTGTGCCTGTGTTTGCAATATGGTACGTCCCTCGCGAATCGTGTTTTATCAATTCTTTGATGCCTGCCACCAAGTCTTTTGCATATGTCGGCGAGCCAATTTGATCATTTACCGCATTGATCTCCTTAATCTCAGGCTTCATGAGTTGGGCGATGATTTTTGCGACGAATTTTTTGTCCCGTTTAGGACCCCCTCCCATCATCCAGCAAGTGCGCACTATAAGATGGTCTTCTAATATGCCTCTGATAGCTGATTCTCCCAGGAATTTCGAATAGCCGTAGTAATTTTGAGGGTTTGGGACGTCATCTTCCCCATATGGGCCCTTCTTCTCCCCATCAAACACTCCTGCGGTCGAGATATATACCAATTTGGCTCCACCCCGCCGGGCCGCAATTGCGAGATGATAAGCGCCAATCCCGTTTATAAGATATGCATCCTTCGGATTCCGTTCGCACCAATCGACGTCTGTTGCTGCCGCAAGGTGTAGGATGGCTTCGGGCTCATATTTCTTAACAGCCGACAAGACCTCCTCTAGATTGGTTACATCGAGAGACCGATGGTCAGTCTTGATTCCAAAGTCGACATAGGAACCAACCATACCGTCCGCGCCTGTAATTAGAATTTTGTCGAAAGATATATTTCTCATGGTTGTCCTATGAACTCCGCTTTGAGGCCCATATAGTTGTTTTTAATAGCGAATCAAATGTTCCCGCATCCGACCAGAAGCCGTTTACTGTCCGATATGTCAATGCATTCGCTGATATGTACTTGTTGTGCAGGTCTGTGACTTCAAGTTCGCCTCTCGCTGATGGGGTAAGCTCCTTTATCTTCGCGAATACGTCAGGATCGTACAGATACAGTCCCACGATTGCCAGATTCGATTTGGGTTTCTTTGGCTTCTCTTCTGTGCCGATGATTTTGCCGGACTTAACCTCCGCCACGCCGAAGCGTTCCGGATCGGATACCTCTTTGACGAAGACCATGGAACCTTTCTCGCGCTCAAACGCTTTGAAGTCCTCTGAAAAATTATCCTCAAATATATTATCCCCAAGAATTACAGCCGCTTTTTCTCCGTCCACGAAATCCTCCGCAAGGCTGAGGGCTGCCGCGATTCCCTCGGCCCCGTTCTGCAGGGCGTAGGATAGCTTAACGCCGTATTCCTTGCCGGAGCCCAGGAAATTCATGAAGTGGCCGGCGTGCTCTTTGCCGCATACGATCATAATCTCGTCGACGCCTGCGGTCTTCAGGGTGTCGAGTGGATAGAGGATCATCGGCTTGTTGTAGACAGGCAATAGATGTTTGTTGGTGATAAGCGTCAGCGGACGCAGGCGCGTACCGAACCCCCCGGCTAAGATGACTCCTTTCATGACTTATTTTTATTATGAATATGGTGAGCTTCCCAAAGGTCGATATGGGGATTGAAAACTCCTGTTTTTTGCCTAACTTTCTCCACCCACTCCTTGTTGTCTAGGTACCAGTCTATGGTTTCACGGAAAGCCCTCTCGAAATCGTAACGGGGTTTCCATCCAAGTTCCCGCTTTATTTTTGAAGCATCTATGGCGTATCGGCGGTCGTGTCCTGGCCTATCGGGAATGAACTCCAGCTTTTTCCTGCTCTGTTTGAAATATGCCAAGATCATCCCCGCAATCTGCAGATTGTTAAGTTCGTTGTCCGCGCCCACGTTATAGACTTCTCCCGGTTTGCCCTTGAACAGGGATAGTCGAAGAGCTTCGCAGTGGTCGAGGACGTACACCCAATCCCGCACGTTCTTGCCGTCGCCGTAAATAGGAAGCGTCTTTCCCTCCAACATGCGCAGGACAAAGAACGGAATGAGCTTCTCCGGGTATTGGTATGGCCCGTAGTTGTTCGAACAATGGGTCACCACGACCGGAATGCCGAACGTATGGAAATACGCGCGGCACAGCACGTCGCCGCCAGCCTTAGTCGCGGCGTAAGGAACATTGGGGGCAAAGGGCGTGCTCTCCTTGAATTTATCGCGCGAACCCAGCTGCAAGCTTCCATATACCTCGTCCGTCGAGACCTGGACGTATTTTTTGATGCGGGGATGTGATTTGACCGCTTCCAAGATGTTGAATACGCCGGTTATGTTCGTGTCGATGAATTCCTTTGCGCCGACATGTATGCTCCGATCGACGTGCGTTTCCGCCGCGAAGTTGATGACGAAGTCCGGATCGAATTTTTTGAACGCGTTCGCTACCGCTTTCGGATCTCCGATATCTCCTTTTACGAAATGATATCTGGGCTTATTCCGGATATCTTTCAAATTATCCAGATTTCCGGAGTACGTCAGCTTATCGAAATTCAGGATAGAAACATCGCTGTCTTTTTTGAAAAGATGATGGATAAAATTTGATCCGATGAACCCGGCACCGCCAGCGACAAAAATTCTCTTTTCCGCCATGTGTGATAAAATAATACAGCGATTCTCGCAGGACGGCAAAATAATATAGTCAGAAAAAGGCTCTAGAACAGGGATTTTATGGGTTCTGCGCATATTTCTGCTCTGTAACACCCGATAAGGCCTGCGTCTCAAACTAAACAAAGTAACTTCAATGGCTGAAAAGGAAAGCACAATAAATCATCGCTTAGTAAGCGTAATCGTACCGGCATTCAATTCATCCTTCTTAGGGGCGACGATAGAGAGCGTCGTCCGACAGACGTATCCGGATTGGGAGTTGATAGTCGTCGATGACGGCTCAACCGACAACACGAAAAGTATCGTGGAGGAGTTTATGCGAAAGGACAAACGGGTCCGCTATATTTACGAGGATAATGGGGGCCAAGGGAAAGCCAGAAACACCGGCATCAAGAATGCGCGGGGAGAGCTGGTGGCGTTCCTGGATCACGACGATGTATGGCTCCCGGAAAAGCTCAGCACGCAGGTGAAGGTTATGGAAGACGAGAATTGTGTATTGGCCACGTGTGAAAGCGCGGTCTTCAATAGCAAGAGCGGGATATGTGATAGGATCGACAGTTTCACTCTGGTAAGCGAACTCATTGCGCGTAAGTTCGTATTCGATGAGATAGGTTTTTTTGACGAGGATAGGAAGATGATAGGGTTCGATGACGCAGCCATCGCCCTTTCATCGCGAAAATACTTTGAAGACCACAAAGAAAAAAAACAGATTAACATTCCCAAAATCCTCGTACTTTACCGTTTGCACGGGAATCAAACTTCGCAAAAACCGGCGTTCATAGAGAGTATGATTTATTTTCACAGGAAATATGAGGAACAAATTTTAGAGCAGTCGTCAGCGCCGGAAAAAAGATATAGCGGTCTAGCGAGTCTGTTGATCCAAAATGGTAGGGCGGCAGAGGCTAGAGAGTATCTCGGGATGGATATGCGCACCAAATTTACCGTTCGGGACGGGATATTCTTCATATTGAGCTTTCTTGGGCGCAGGATGAGCTCTTTCATCATATCAGTCATGAAGTCTGCTAGGACGGTTCTGTGGAAGATTAGATTTATCGGAAGATTCGGCAGGCCAGTCGTAAAAGTCGGTTATTTTTACCAGTATGAAATATAATCCAAAGTGGTAAGTGGGCTACCTTATGTGTAGGTGATTATGGAAAACAGCAGCGCAAAAAATATTATCCGGGCCTTTGTCTCCTTCTTTAAGATAGTCGTCTTCGACAGAGTATTCTCCTTCTTTGTAGTGACTTTTCTGCTTAAGAAAAAGAAGGCAGACAATGTTCTTATCGTCTGTGGCGGCGGGGTGGGGGATATGGTTGTCGCTACAGCCGTTCTTAAACAGTATAAGGAATATTACAAAGGCAGGAAGATATACCTGCTTTGCAACAATCAGAACCACCCTAACGAAATTCTGGACCACTCCCTATTTGAGCGCTCTATAGAAATTATCTTCGGCGATTTCAAGAGACATCCCCTATATGCCATTAATATTGCGCGACAATTAAATGATATCGGTTTCAAGACCGCGATCTTCAACGTCACAACCGGGCTTGCCAGGCTGTCGCCTCTTTTCTATCTTACCGGCGCAGAGGAAATATATGGATATGAAGGTGAAGCGTACTACCGCGACATCACCCTAAGCCAGGATCTAAATATCTGGGTCGAGAATAAGATGATCTTCCCACTTATCAAAGGGAGGTTCACGAATATGATAAGCAGTATACCGGAGGAAAGAGAGAATAATGTGCTTGTTTCTACATTGAAGCATCAGAAGAAACTGCTTGAGGGCATAACTCATCGCACCTTCGGCAACCTAAGCACCAATATCCCCTCTGCGGATCCGAATAATATTTCGCCGGAGGTGAAGGAGGCTGCCAAACATCCCTTTTTCCTCGTCGCTCCGGGGGCTGGAGCGGCTTATAGACGGTGGCCGGTAGAACGCTTTGCGGATGTTTGCAAAGACGTCACAGACAATAATCCAAACTTCGTCCCGGTGATCGTAGGCCTGGAAAAAGAGAAGGATATAAGCGATAGCTTGGCGGCTAAACTTCCAGGTTCCATAAACCTATCTGGCAAGACGACGATAAACGATCTTAAATACTTAATAAAGGAAAGCCTTTTCCTATTTTGTAACGATACTGGATTCGTGCATATGGCGATAGCTTTACAAAAGCCCAGCGTGGCTGTCGTGGGCGGTAATGTTGGCTACATCACCCATTACGGATATAAAAAAATCAATCGCTGGGTCTGCGACAGGAACGCTGTGTGTCTATTTGATAATTGGCGGTGTTTGAGGTCGAGTGTGGGCGCGGTGGCCCCCTGCATCGATTCAATCTCGGCTTCAGAGGTGTCTGAGGAGGTGAAGTCACTCTTAAATTACTTGAAAAAATCCGATAGCCACGACATTATGGAATTTTCGTTTTGGGGGATATAATCTGAGTGAATTAAATATATGGCTGGCCCACATACAGAGAAACCGGAAATAAATAGAACTGTCCTTATAACCGGCGCTACTTCGGGCCTAGGAACGTATCTGGCGCATGCGTTTGCACGTGCGGGCTATGTCGTCGTGCTTCATGGCAGGGATGAGGCAAAATTAAGGGCGATAAAAAATCAGGTCTTGGATAAAAATAGGATTAGTTGCGCTACGGTTGTCGGGGATCTGCTCGACGCAAAGGGGCTCAGCGCCGTATTGTCGGCGATGCGCACACAAGACATAGATATACTTGTTAATAATGCCGGTATCGATCCCGAGCTGACCTCTGGTGGCGTTAAGGGCGATATAAAGGACATAAACGCCATCTTTTCAACGAATGCCACGTCCGCTATAGCTTTGTGCTACGGCGCTTTTGAACATTTCCTTACTAAAGGAGGTGGCGATATCGTAAATATGAACTCCGTAGCTGGGATGAGGGGAAGTGACCATGAACCTCTCTACGCCGCTTCGAAGTTCGGCCTGCGCGGATTCTCTGAATCGGTCAAAGAAGCTTGGCTGAAGCAGGGGATAAGGATGACGGATATATATTCCGGCGCGATAGCTACCGGTATGGCCTCTCACAGGCCGGACGTTAAGGATCTCATCGACCCGCAGGAATTAGCCGAGTTTATCGTCGGGCTATGTGCGCCAGACAGTTTTTTTGTTAGAGAGATTAGCGTGCAGAAGACTAAGAAGAAACCTGAATCGGGTAAATAATACAAATTATACCAATGAAAGCAGCCGTATTAGAGGAGATAAACGCGCCACTTACCGTTGCTAATGTCGAACCAGGCGAACTGTTGTTCGGCCAAGTGTTGGTTAGGGTTCTGGTAAGCGGAATATGCGGTGCTCAACTACAGGAAATAGCCGGCCAGAAGAACAATGCAAAGTTTGTTCCGCACCTTTTAGGACACGAAGGATGTGGCATAGTTGATAGTATTGGTCCGGGCGTCACTAAGGTAAAAAAAGGAGATAAGGTTGTAATGCATTGGCGTAAAGGTGACGGCATAGAAGCTGATTTTCCGAGCTATACCTTTAAAGGTAAGACAATGCGAAGCGGCAAAGTTACCACCTTCAGCGAATATTCCATAGTGTCAGAGAATAGAATAACTCCCGTGCCGCAGGATGTGTCTAATGATTTCTGCGCACTTCTGGGTTGCGGCCTTTCCACGGCATTGAGCGCCGTTGCCAATGAAGCCCAAATAAAGCCCGGAGAAAGCGTTATGATCGTAGGCCTAGGGGGTCTGGGTACGTGTTTCATGAAGGCCGCGCATTTCTCTTGCGCCAGTCCGATAGTCGGCGTGGACGTATTCGACAATAAAAAAGAAATGGTCAAGGCGCTGCACGGCAACCTGTTTATAAATAGTGCTAAGGATAATATTTTAGAGACCATCCAGCGCGAGTTGGGTATAAAGGATTTTGATGTTGTCATTGATACATCGGGAAACGCGCGGGGCATAGCGGACAGCATCCCGCTTGTGGGTAACGACGGCCGATTTGTTATGGTGGGCCATATAAAGCCCGGAGAAAGCGTGGAGCTTAAGATGGCGGATCATCTTTTCGGTGGGGCAGAGGGGAAGACTATTAAAGCGACCCAAGGCGGAAGGTTTTCGCCGAGCAAAGACATTCCGCGCTATGTTAAGTTGTATCAGGCGGGGCTGTTGGATATAGACAACCTCATAACCCATCGCACCAAGTTGGATGACATAAACGGCGCCATCGATATGATGCGGGCCGGCAAGGCAAATCGAATCGTCATTGACCTATGAAACACCTGAAGGAGAATATTATAAGAACAGCTACTGAAGCTAACGAGGGCCATATACCAGCAGCTCTTTCTATATTGGATATACTGTGGGTTCTATATGATCGCATTCTTGGTATTACACCTGAGAATTTCTCTAATCCAGATCGGAATAGATTTATTCTAAGTAAAGGACACGCTGCAATAGGTTTGTATATTGTTCTTGCGGAAAAGGGATTTTTTAAATTAGAAGAACTGAAGAATTTTGGTAAATTTGATAGCCGTTTCGGCGGACACCCCGATCGAACAATGGTGCCGGGAGTCGAGGCTTCTACTGGCTCCTTAGGCCATGGGTTCCCAATGGCCGTCGGTTTGGCTCTAGGGGCAAAGATAAAAAGGGCCCCGAGTAAGGTATACGCGATCGTCGGTGATGGCGAGTGTAATGAAGGGACGATCTGGGAGTCTGCTATGCTTGCGGCGCATAATAAACTCGACAATCTATATTGCGTCGTTGATCAGAATCATTCCGGCGACCCGGCACTCAACCCCGGCGATATGAGACAGAAGTTTGAATCATTTGGCTGGCAGGCGGTAAGAATAAACGGCCACGACCAGGAAGAAATATACAAAGCGCTAACGCAAAAGAGCGTTGGTAAGCCGATAGCGATCATCGCTGAAACAATCAAGGGTAAGGGGGTTAAGATAATGGAGAACAGCGCCGAATGGACTCATAAATATCCAACCAAGGAGCAGTTGGAAGTGATGATAAAAGAATTGGAATAATATGCGCAAACAAATCTTCCAAACGATATACGACGTGCTCAAAGCCGACAATAAAGCGGTTCTGCTCTTTGGAGACGTGGGGACTTATGGTTTTCGCAACTCTCAGGCGGAATTTCCCGATCGCGTATACGATGTCGGGATAATGGAGCAGTCCATGGTTAGCGCGTCTGCTGGTCTGGCAATGCAGGGTTTTACCCCCATAGTGCATACCATAGCTACGTTCCTAGTAGAAAGATCCCTTGAGCAAATTAAAGACGACTTCGGTTATCAGCGTTTGGGTGGCAATTTTGTAAGCACTGGCGCCTCATATGACATGGCGTCGTGGGGAGCTACGCACCAATGTCCCGGCGATGTGGGTATATTGAAGAACGTTCCAAGCATAGAAATCGTGGTCCCGGGAAGCGCCGCCGAATTCGACAGTTTATTCAAGCAGTCATACAATGACGGCCGCCCGACCTATTTCCGTTTAAGCGGTAAAAGCAACGCCGACAACCAAGAGGTGGCATTTGGCAAAGCGTCTGTTATAAAGACCGGAAAACGGGCTACGGTAATCGCAGTGGGCCCAATGCTCGAGAGGGTACGGCAAGCGTGCGGGGAGCTTGATGTCACGATTTTGTATTACACAACCTTGGAGCCGTTCGACCACAAAGCTTTGAGAGATAACATCCAAGGGGGTAAGATAATAATCTGCGAACCCTACTACAGCGGCGCTATCGCGGTTGATGTTTCGATTGCCACCGCTTCGCATCCCGTAGAAGTGACGTATATCGGAGTCCCGCGCGAATTTCCCCATCACTACGGCACCATGGATGACTTGGACGCATTCTTCCACCTGACAGCCGAAGATATCGAGGCCAAGATAAAGAAAGTTTTAGCTAAATGAAAAGGATATTGATAATTGGAGAAAGTTGTTTGGATGTCTTTGTATACTGCGACGCATTGAGATTGGCGCCGGACTTACCTATACCGGTCCTGCAGGTTCTGAAGAGGACGCATAATCCTGGCATGGCTAAGAACGTGGAGCGCAACGTAAAAGCCCTATATAAGGCATGCGATCTCATAACTAATAAGAACTGGAAGGGCACGACCAAGACGCGCTACATGCACGATAAGACCAACCATGCTTTTTTGCGGGTAGACGTTAACCAGCCCATGCAGCGCATCGATGTCCGGAAGCTGCCCCTAAAGAAGTATGACCTTATTGCCATCTCCGATTACGACAAAGGATTCCTGGATAGGGATGATATGCGGTACATATGCGAACATCACCCCAACGTCTTTATTGACACCAAAAAGCCCGTCGGCAGTTTTCTTGACCGATGCGCTTATATCAAAATAAACGAGAAAGAATACGGTAGGTCCCTTCCTGTTTCGAAGAGCCTTAAACGGAAGATTATTATCACTAAGGGTGATCAAGGGGCTGAGTTCAAGGGCAAGCATTATCCTACAGAGAAGATCGAGGTTAAAGATTCCTCCGGCGCAGGCGACAGTTTCTTCGCGGCGCTTATTGTACGTTATATAAAGACAGGAAACATTGAGGATGCCATCAAATTTGCGAATATGTGTGCGACGCAGGCTGTTAAGCATAGGGGGGTCTCCGTCATTAAGGAGCCGAAGGTAAAACCAAATGAAGACCGAAATAGAAAGCACTAGAGAAGCTCTATTAAGAAGTCTGGATGGCAATTATAAAAAGGCAGAAACATTCAGAAAGGCGGACGGCGTTAATGATTTCTTAAAACCCGGGCTGAAGAGTAGGTTGTTGAAAGTGCTTTTATTCCCAGGGGCCTTCGTTCCTTTTTCTATTTTCTACGCTTGGATGCATCTGGAGCTGTTTCTTCACATTAATGTCCGGTGCAAGATGTTGGATTCAAGGGAGATCTCTTACCTGAAGAAGGAGCAGCTGCGCTTTTGCTATTTTAAATGCATACCTGGCACAACGGAGTATAAACTCACAAAATATCTGATCAAGAACCTAAATAAGGAAGATGTTTTCTACGACATAGGCGCCAATTTTGGGTTCTATACTTATCTGGCCTTAGAATTTTGCAAAGAAGTCCACAGTTTTGACCCTCAACTCAAAACCTTCAGTTTAACAGAGAACTTAAACGGAGATCCTAGGGCGTTTCTTAACGACATAGCCCTCTCAGACAATAACGGCCGGGCCGTCCTATATCTTGCTGGGGAAGAGAGCACTCTTTCGAAGGAAGTCGAGGCCTCTTTGGGTAATAAGGAAGTCGGCGCGGTCGAGGTTGAGACATTAACCCTGAAAAAATACCTAGAGAATCACGTACCCCCCACCTTTATTAAGCTGGACGCCGAAGGAGCAGAGAGGGAGATAATTCTCGGGGGATCGGAATTTATCAAAAAGAATTTACCGACGATTGCGATGGAGGTCTGGAGCGGACAGGCTGGGCATATCTCGAAAAAGGCAGCCGATCTGCTGATTGAATTTGGGTACGAGCCATTTTATATAAACCTCTTAGGTGAGATCGAGAGGGTCGACGGAGACCTATCTGAAAGAGCCGCAGAAGATGGATTAGATGGCGACAATTTTATTTTCAAGAGGCGAAAATCTAATTTATAGCCATCAATATTGCGTTTTGCCAATATCTTCTCGTCACTATAGAATGTAATAATACAAACACAAATAGATAAGAACAAATGGAACAAACAGTGGTAGAAAACGGTGTCGTAAGATTTTTTGAAGACAAGAAGGAATTGATCGCCAGGACCTATAGTTGGTGGCCGCCGTTGCGTTGGCGTGTGTATTACTTCCGCGCGATGATGAGGAGGGCTTTCACTTTCGGTGAGTTTTGCCAATTGATGGTGTTAACGTCGCGCTTCGAAGCCAAGAGAAAACTTACCAATCGATTCTATAAGTTCTTCGACGAAGAGATAAGGAGGGAAAGTTCCGCATTCTATCCCGATGGGAAGGCCAATATCTATGGGCATAAATTCCGCACAGCGGGCGACATCCCAGACTTCATAGATCTTATCGACCAGGTTATGATCCATGACCAATATCACGCCAAGGATTTCGTAAAAGAAGATTCAGTCATCATTGATGCCGGTGCGAATATAGGAGCGTTCTCTGTCTTTGCCGCCCAAATGGCGACGAAGGGCCGTATCTATTCCTTTGAGCCGGCGAGAAAGACCATGGAGATTTTAAGGGAAAATACGGCTAGTTATCCTCAGATTACCTGCGTCCCCATGGGACTGGGTGAGGTGCCTGCCGAAAAGAATATCTTGGTGGATGAGGGGCGGTTGGGGGATAGTGTGATTGAAGATAGCCCCTTCCTAAATACAGAACAAAATATCGTTGTCGGCATGAAAGATACCGGGATACCCGAAAAGATAAAAATTACGACACTAGACGCCTTCGTAAAGGAGAATAACATCCCTAAAGTCGATGTCATAAAAATCGATACGGAAGGATATGAGGCGAATATATTAAAGGGAGCCAGGGAAACGATCAAAAGGTGGAAGCCGATAATCGCTATGTCGGCTTATCACAACGTTAATGATAAAAAAGACCTTCCTGAGCTAGTTAAATCGATCAGCCCGGATTATGTCTGTGAATTGCACAAAGAGAGAGAAGAGGACTTTGTCTGTCGTCCGAAAGGCAGATAGAAACAACCATCTGTTGCCCCATTGCTATGCGTGCCAATAATCAGGAATCGTCTTTGTCGTCTTTCTTGAAATACGCCAGGAATATCGCTTTTATTTCCTTAATCTCAGTTATAGACCTCCCCTTCCTTATCAAGAAGGGGGTTAGCAAAGGAGATAAGACGCTCTTGATTATAAAAACCGACGGTATCGGCGATTACGTCCTCTTCAGGAACTTTTTAGGGGCCGTACGTACCTCTGATAGATTCAAGGATTTTAAAATAACCCTATTGGGAGACGATAAGTTTAAGGATATGGCCGAATATTTTGACGGTGATTATGTTGATGAATTCGTCTGGTTCGACAGGAGTAGATTTTGCAATAAGCTCGCCTATCATTATAAAAACCTAATTAATTTCAGAAGGAAAAGGGTTTCTGTCGTCTTACAGGCGAATATGTCCAGGAACTTTATGACGGACCGTATCGCAAAGTTTATTAATGCGGGGGAGAAAATCGCACATGTTGGAGAGCCGTGTTACGACACCAGGAGGGTTTTCAGGAAACACTCTAACCGCTGGTACACTAATCTTGTAGCGACCACCGAAGGTGCATTCGAATTCAATAGAAATAAAGAGTTTTTCGAGAAGATACTAGGCAGAACAATCCCCATATCCAGACCCTCCTTTGATGACGCTAGGTTGAGGCAGATAGGCTTCGACTTTAAGAAATACGCCATAGACGGTGACTTTATAGTGGTCACCCCTGGTTCGGGAGAGCTTTGGAAAAACTGGTCTCCTGATAATTTTTCAGAAGTTTGCAGCTTCATACTCTCTATGCATAAGGGTATGAAGGTGGCTATATGCGGCTCTACCGGAGACTCTGAGGCCGCAGGGCGCATATCTTTAAAACTCCCCGCAGGATCGACGACCGACCTGTGCGGGAAAACATCAGTATGCGAACTTGCTGCGATCCTTAGCCGCGCAAAGCTGCTTGTAAGCTGCGATACGGGAGCAGTCCACCTCGCTGCCGCTCTAGGCACTCCTACGGTTTGTGTGTCCAGTATCGGCGACCGTCATTTCGGAAGATTTATCCCATATCCCAAGGAGGTATTCGACAGACAGATATGCATTTTCCATCCGATCATAGAGTCTATAGTATCTAACTTACCCCAAGATAATAAGCTGTTTTATACCGGACCAATACTCAACGTTAATGAAATTTCATGGAAGACGGTTGTCGAGCGAATAGAAAAATTCCAAAAGGCCAATTATCACAGCTACGCCTAGGGTAAGTAATTCTTTTTGGATACGCGAAGTGATAAGATACGAACGCAATGGCAGACGGGAGCAATACTCGGGAAACAAACAAAGCAGCGTCTCAGTTGCTTTATCTCCTTAGTGTCAGAGAAAAAAAGAGTCGTTTCTATCTATGGAACAAATATATCGGACCAGGCCGTAAAAATCTTTTTAAAAGGATCGTTTTCTTAAGGGAGAAGTATTTGTGGTATGTCTTCCATAAAATAACGAAGTATCGTTTTTTCAAGACCAAATCCAAAACGTTCTGGGGCAAGGATATAGCCATAACCAAAGACAGTAGCCTGCGTTACGGTTTTATTTTCGATCCGACAGAGTTCAGGCTGACTAGATTTTTGATCAAACATTTGAAAGAAGACGATGTTTTCTATGACATTGGTGCAAATATAGGCTTCTATTCTATGTTGGCGGGAGAACTGTTGCTAAGGGAGATACACTGTTTTGAGCCTATGCCCGATGTCTTTAAAATGCTGACCTCAAATTTGGGAGGGTTGAAGAATGTTTATAAAAATGAGATTGCCTTATCCGACCGAGAAGATAACATGACTTTATTTGAGATCGGCGATAAGGCTGGTTTCGGCACCACCGTGAACGCGGTCGCAGATACCTATCGGAACGAGGCTATAAGTGAAATACGCATCAAATCCACAACCCTTCGGACGTATCTTCGCGATCATCGAAAACCGACCGTTATAAAACTTGATGTGGAGGGCGCAGAAAGCAAGGTGATAGACGGCGGCGCGGAGTTTTTAAGGGACAATTCTCCGCTCATAGTTATGGAGGCGTGGGGTGGAGAGAAGGGTAAGCTGTTTTCTAGCAAGGCCATAGAAAAACTGTATGGATTGGGCTATGAGTCCTTTATTATAAACTATGAAGGAGAGATTGAAAGCGCCCAATATATAGACACTTCATCCATACGAGACCTTGAGAACTTCGTCTTCTGTAAGAAAGATGCAATACACCTATACAAATAAGTATGTAAAATCGGCCGCTTGGACTATGGATGCCGTAGGCAGGCTTTTCTTTAGGAAGAGGAAATTCAATCCTAAAAGAGACGACCTAAAAAGGATTTTAGTGATCAAACTCGATCAAATCGGGGATTGTTTCTTGAGCGTTCCCCTTTTCGAATACCTCAGAGAATTATTCCCACAGGCGGATATTGATGTTGTGTGCCAAGAGAGCTCGGCGCCGATTTTTGAGAATAACCCATTCATAAACGACATTCTGATATTTAATTACCCGCGTATGTATAGAGGGAAGGTGCCTGCGAAAAGGAGAGATTTCTCGTCTCTTATACGGACAGTACGAAGGAAAAAGTATGATTTGTCGATTGATCTGCGTGGAGAGCCATTCGCTGCACTGTTGGGTTTTCTAAGCGGCGCGTCCGATCGTATCGGGTTTGAAAAGGAAGAGGTTGGAGGATTTTTCTATACCCAGCCGCTTAGTTATGATCGCAATGCCCATGAGACCGAGCGATATAAAAAGATAATCTCGCTACTCAATAGAAGCGTTGCCGTATGGAGGCCGCGTATCTATCTAACGGACAAAGAAATAATAAATGGCGAAAAACTGGTCGCCTTATTATCGGGTCGGGAATACGTTGCCGTGTCTCCGGGCGCCGGCGTGCCGTATAAAATGTGGCCCGAGGAAAAATTTACTGAGATAATCCGCGCAACGCTAAAGGATTATGGCTTCGACGTGGTCTTGCTGGGCGGAAAAGGGGAAAGGCGTATCAGCGATGACATAACCGAGAACGTTAAGGATGGGCGGCTAAAAAGCGAGATAGGGGAGCTATCACTCCGAGAGTCCTATTTCATGATTTCGCGAGCAAAGGCCTTTCTAGGCAACGACTCGGTCCTCGCGCACTTCGCTGGGGCGTTGGATATACCAACCGTCGACCTAATGAACTCCGTTATCGACGAAAATCGGTGGCACCCGCTCGGTGGCAATGTTACTGTCATTCTGGGCAGGAAAAGCGACCACAGATGCAGATACGAGCACTGCCCATATCCCTGCCCCAATATGCAGGCGATAGGGATTGGTGAGGTATACGGCAAGTGGGATTCAATTCTCCGGAGGATTAAACCCGCAGCTCTTTGAGTGTCACTGTCGCGGTTCCTAGTTTTGTGACGGAGATTGATGCGGCTCTGTTTGCGAATTTTGCCGCATCAACAAACGACGCTCCCGATGCGACGGCAAGCGTAAATGCGGCTGTCGCGACGTCTCCTGCCCCCGTGACATCGATGGCGTGTACCTTAGGCGACCTGATGCGGTTGATTGTCAGGTCGTTTTTGTCGCACAGGATCATACCCTCCCTCCCCAATGTTGCGAGGACGGAAGTGTTCAATTCTTTTGCCAGCCTAGCAGCGGTGATTCTGATATCCTCATGGCGCCTGAGAGGGACGCCAGCCATCACGGACATCTCTTTGAGGTTCGGCGTTATCATGCAGAGATCGTGCATAAGATTCCTATGGATGGGCTTTGTATCGACGACGATCTTCTCTCCGGAAAATCTGTCCCGTAGCGCCCTCATTGTTTTCTGTGAGACCATGCCTTTCGCATAGTCAGAAATAATTACCATATCTACTTTTGAAGGCAGCTTCCGGAGAACCGTTGAGAACGATATCAGCTCTTGTTTGGAAAACGGACCACTGTACTCGTCATCCATCCTTGTGACCTGACGTTCGCCGTCGAAAACACGCATCTTGGTAATTGTCGGGCGCGTGTGGCTGGTAAATAAGGAATCTTTTATCCCCGCCTTTTTAAGTAGTTGTTTGCATAATTTCCCATTCTCATCATCGCCTATGTATCCCACGAGAATTGCGGTACCGCCGAGAGAAACGATATTATTTGCGACATTGGCTGCGCCGCCCAGGACGCATTTCCTGTCCTTTATCAATATGACTGGCGTTTTCGGCGCCTCTGGAGACATGTGGGTGATGTTCCCGAAAATATACTCGTCGAGCATGACATCTCCAACGACGAGTATGACCTTGTTTTTAAATTGAGCCGTAAAGTGTTTCATATGAAGTAATTTTTTCCGCTGCCTCAATGAGATTGGATGCTGAAATGTCGATGTCTGGGGATGTAACTTTGCCCGTAGGATCGATCAGGACTGTTGTCGTCCTGGCGGCGCGTCCGGCCTCCATATCTTTCATGTGGTCTCCGATAAAGAACGATTTTGACGTATCAACTCCAAATTCCTCCGCAGCTTTCAATATTAGAAACGGTTTAGGTTTGCGGCATGGGCAATCCGCCTCCGGGGCGTGAGGACAATAGTATATCTTTTCCAGACGCACCCCTTGTTTCCGCAGCAACTCGATTATCTTGTCATTAACAGCGATGGTGTCGGATTCCGGGAAATACCCCCGGCCTATGCCGGACTGGTTCGTTATAACGAAAAGTAGAAAGCCCGCCTGTTGAAGCTTGAGAAGGCCCTCTGGGGCATTCGGAACGAATATAATGGCGTTCGGATCATGGAAATAGCCATCATCCTTTATGATTGTGTTGTCTCGGTCTAGAAAAACAGCTTTTTGTGTGGATCTCTCATCCATTGCCCGCCGCTTCCGCTTCGAGCTCCTGGTCGATCAATTCACATAGGGTATGCATAGCAAGCTCATGCATTTCCTGTATATGCGCTGTGACGGAAGAATTAATGATGAAGGGTATATCCACCATCTTTGCCATGCGGCCGCCGTCCTTGCCCCCGAAACCGATTACGGTTATGCCCTTTTTCTTGGCCGCTTCGATTGCCTGAATGATGTTCTCTGAGTTTCCGCTAGTGCTGATAGTCACAAGGATGTCTCCTTTGCGTCCCACAGCTTCCACTTGCCGGGAGAATATCTTGTCGAATCCCAGGTCGTTTCCACATGCGGTTATGGTAGAGGTGTCGGTCACCAACGACTCTGCGCGAAGTGCCCGGCGGTCCTTCTTGAAACGGACCCTCCATTCTGCCGCCCAATGTACGCAATCAGCGGCGGAGCCGCCATTGCCACAGAGAAGCAGCGTGCCACCGCGCTTGATCAGGTCGAATAGGACATCGCGCAATTTGATGATGTCTGGAATTTTATGTTCAAAATCCGCAAGTGCGTCCTTGTGCCCTTTTATGAGCCCTTCGATGGTTGTCTTAACTTCTTGCATGACTTTAAGAAAGGTATCATCATAATACCATGACAGTGAAAAGTAACAAACCAAGGACCCTTGCAGCCACTAAGATCCTCGTAAAAAACGCAAGAAAGAAGGGTAAAAAAATTGTGACTACGAACGGCTGCTTCGACATTCTCCACGTCGGCCACGTTCGTTCGCTTACGGCGGCCAAACAGTTGGGCGACGTCCTGGTGGTCGGAATCAATTCAGATGCATCCGTCCGGGCGCTCAAGGGCAAAAGTCGGCCGATAGTTCCGGAGCGCGAGCGTGCGGAAATGCTTGCGGCGCTTGAGCCCGTCGATGCCGTGTTTGTCTTCAGAGAGAAGGACCCCAAGAAATGGCTTGCCGAGCTTAAGCCAGACATCCACGTTAAAGGAAGAGAGCATAAAATCAACGAGTATATCGAAAAAGACACTGTCGAGCGGGGAGGGGGGAAATTGGCGCTGATATCTTTGCGTAAGGGCAAATCGACGACGAATATAATAAAAAAGATCCAGGAGGGAAAGTAAATCGTATGATTTTCAAGAAGCACTTCAGGCTCCTGCGCAAATTTTTGGGGAATCTCGCCCGTCCCCGCTTCGGATGGAGGAAGAAGCTCACTAAGCTGATAAAATTCTGCTATCTGCTTGTGGAGTGGCCGTTCGAGCTCTTAGGCGACCTTCTATTCTTCTGGAAAAGATTAGGGAAGGCCGGCATCAGCAATCCGAGGCGTATATTGATCATAAAGATTGACCAATTCGGCGACGTGCTCTTCTCCACATTCCTGTTGCCGATAATCAAGAAAAAATATCCGGACGTGGAGATTGATTACCTCATTAATCCTAAGACCAAGTCCCTTCTCGAAAAGAACCCCTACATCTCGAATATATATTTTTGGGAGGATATCTTTCTTCTGTCGCTTGCCGGACGGGAGAAGAGTAGGACCGGAGGGTTGGGTGAGATAAGGAAGAAGAATCGTGAGACTATGAAGATCCTGCGGTCGCGGCACTACGACGCTGTGATAAATACACGCGCCAATCTACCGAGTTCAAACATACCTTGGAGGAGAATCGGCGGCGCGCTAATCGCCTTCGACACCTCTGAACAGAGTTTCCTTGCAGATTACTGGGCAGAATACGATCTAGACGATGAAGAATGGAAGGACTATCTTAATCTCCTCCGGCCACTTGGAATAGACGTAGACTCAGCCGTATTTCACGAGGAATTCTATAACTTCGGCAATAACCCGATGGTAGGAAAGGGTAAATACGTCGTTCTTTCCCCCATATCCTTCGATAAGGAACGGCAATGGGGCAGCGACAATTGGAGAAGGCTCATTGAGTTCATCATAAAGCAAGGATACTTGGTCGCGATAACAGGCATGAAAGATCAGGAAACTTACATACAGGACATCATGCCCAAGGATAGGGAGAATGTCTTCGTGTTCACGACCCTCACGCTTCCGTATTTCGGTGCGCTTATGAAAGGAGCGAAATTCTTTGTAGGCATAGAATCCTTCCCGGCGCATCTCGCACTTGCCTGTGGTACAAAAGCCTTCGTCTTTGTTTTTAGCAGCACCTATTACATAAAAGGGTTCTCGGAGAACCGGTTTATGATTGAAGCCCGCAACATGCTGCCAGTCCTAGAGCAGATGGAATTCTTCAATATTAGATCTGCCACTTCTACTGTCGATATTGAGAAGGTTATAGGAAAACTCGTCTCGCAGAGATAGGTTCTACGCCTCGGCCGAGCCTAGCGCTACAACCTCTTTCACCTCTCTAAGCAGGGGTTCCTTCAACAATAGTAGGGCCAAAATATAGACGGCTCCGGATATTAAGACATTCGCAATCACGTTTATCCCCGCCGCGTATAGAAGCGCAGTCGTGGCGGCCATAATTATGCCCGCGCCGCATATTCTCTTGATATAAGGAAGGAAACTGAAATTGCTCAATTTTTTTGCTACATACCACAGATATGAATTGCTTAATATCAGCGCTATAAGTGTGGCCATTGCCGAGCCAGCCATTCCCCATCGGGGGATGAGTAGAAGGTCGAATAATATATTGGCTACGCCAGCTATGGCGGTACAGGTAATGAGGCTCTTCTGGTGATCGCGAACAAAGACGGAGTTGGAGATAACGCCTCCGGCGTAATCGATAGATATGCCCAGCATAAGGATCGATAACGCCATTCCGCCTACGACGTATGCGTTACCAAATACCAGCCCCATTATCTGAGCCCCTAAAATCGCGCCGCCTAAGGAGATCGGGAGAGAGACAAGGAAGACCAGTGAAAATATCTTTTCAAAGGCCAAACGGAACTTCCCAGGATCGCCTTTCGTAAGACGCGATAATATTGGGAGGGTGCTTAACTGAATAATCGTAGGAATTATGTAAAGCAGTTGGATGATGCGTATTCCCGCGGAATATATCCCGACATCCGATGCGCTTTTCATCCAGCTGATGATAAGGATGTCGCTGCTGGTTAGAAGTACGCCTAATGCGCTTATTATGGCGAAGGGCCATGCGGATTTCAGAATGATGCCCATGCGTTTCAGCGACACGCCAGAGAATACCTTCTTGAATCTATTGCGCAGGAACAATACAGCTACGAAAGCGCCTACAGCTGTGCCTAAGGCGTATGCCCCGGTGAAGGAAAACGGCGTGGCCGCAATCCTCAGGAATATGAATCCGAAGAAGACGACGGCAATATTCGAGGCGAGGAACGCCGCAGCGTCCCACTGCATCTTCTCTTCGGCGCGGAAGAGTGACGACAAGAATTCTCGCATGCCGTCAAAGACAGTCATCAGTGCAACGAACGGGAGAAGGACTCTCGCGCCCGGAAGCGTAGAGAAATAAGGCGCGACTGTGACGATAAATATTATGACCGCGGCCATGAGAATGACCTTCATAAGCAGAGTCGTAGAAAAAAGTCTCTGTCGTTCGTCCGGCGACGTTTTTGCCCCGTCCCTGATAAGGATCGAATTTATTCCGAGGTCTATAAATATGGCGAATAGTCCGGCCAGGGTCACGGCATAGGAGAATACGCCGTAACCTGCGGCACCGAGTACGCGTGCCCCATAGATTACGATGATGGCCTTAATAAGACGTCCGCCGAAGTTAGAGATGGAAAGCCAGACAGTGTTTTTTGCAACCGTCTGTTTTGAGGTCTTATTCTCGAAGAGAAATGATTTTATCCTTTTCCACATAGAAAATTGGGATGCGATATGATTAGGATATCCCAAAAGCCACCTCGCGTAAATCGGAAGTTGATATAATTATTCCATGGCATACAAAGCGATATTTTTCCATTTGGAACACGCAGGCAAGGGAGGGGAGACATATCTTGCGACCAATGAAAAGCTTAAGGAGGCGGGTATAGAAGCCACTTTTGTGGACGACGTCCTCGATGTAGATCATATTCCGAGTGATACCAGCGCGGATATTATCGGTGTATTCGTCGAGTCTAAGGTCAACGAGGCGGTGATCGCTTCATTCCCAAATTTGAAACTTATTGCAACGCTAACCACAGGCTTCGACCATATCGATTTAAAGGCAGCCGCAGCGCGCGGGATAGAAGTCTGTTCAGTGCCCGCATATGGAGAAAATACCGTTGCCGAATTCGCATTCGCGCTGATCCTAGGGCTGTCGAGGAAGCTATGTGAATCGCGCGAGCGCATTCGCGATGAGCGTCTATTTACCAATGACGGCCTGCAGGGATTCGATCTATCCAAGAAAACCATCGGTGTTATCGGCACGGGACGCATCGGCAAATATGCCGTGCGCATGGCGAAGGGATTCGACATGGATGTCGTTGCCTATGATGTCTTTCATGACGACGCCTTTGCATCACAGATGGGGTTCCCGTACGTTTCGCTCGAAGATCTTCTATCGCGAAGCGACGTGATAACGATACATTGCCCGTATCTCCCGTCGACTCGCCACCTAATCAATAGGGATAATATCAATAAGATAAAACAGGGCGCATACCTCATCAATACTGCCCGCGGGGCAATCGTGGAAACTGCGGCTCTAATAGAGGCGTTGAAAACCGGCCGGCTCGGAGGGGCAGGCATAGATGTGCTTGAAGAAGAGGACGTCATGAAGAAGGGTGACATGGATCCCGTCCAGGAACTTGTCTCTATGCCGAACGTCATTGTTACGCCTCATAATGCCTTCAATACGCGCGAGGCGTTCCGACGCATACTTGATACGACCGTAGAAAATATTGTCGGTTTCGCGACCGGGAAACCGGTCAATTTGGGGAAAATCAAACTTGTTTGATGATGGAGCGGGTAACGGGAGTCGAACCCGTGTCGTCTGATTGGCAACCAGATGTAATGCCGTTATACGATACCCGCTTATAGTTGATTTTATATACTATACGAGGATAAAATCCAAGCCCACATATCTTAAACGTCCAGATTGAGTCTTGTAAAGAAATAAGGTATAACCGTTTAGATGTATTATAGCTCTTCGGCTAAATGGAATGCATTAATAATCGTTGTTTTGGCCATATTATTGGTGGTGGGGATAGTTTATGGTGTTAATGTGCTAAGTAACGGCGCCCCATATGTGCCTCAGGAATTTAAGAGCACAAGGGCTCAAGCGGCCCAGACCTCCGATCAAATCGTGAGCGAAGCCACTGCGTCCATAACCAATTTAAACGCGATAAGCTCGGCCTACAATTCCGGAGATTACAACACAGCTTTGAATCTCGCGATAGAGGAGGCAAATCACAACAACGCCGAGCGCAGCAGCGCATCGTCCCTCTCGACCCAGTTAGGCACCATGGCAAACGACCTATATCAGATTAGGCCGGAATCGGCAGAGCAGGTCGGAGTTCAGGCGATAGGCAAGGAATACCAGATCCTGGAGAACCTCGTTAATTATATTGGTCTGACAGACCAGTTATTGAACGAATTGAAGATAGGCTATGTAAGCCAGAGCAACGCGACCAGCAGTACGGCTACGCTCAATAAAAACCTGAACAATACCGTTGGTCAGCTCAATACCTATGCGCAATCAGTTAATTCCCTTAACCAGCAGTATCTCTCGCTTATGGATCAGTTCGACACCTTGACAAAATAGCAATTTTATAGTATTCTTTGGGCAAGATTGCTTGTCGAAGTAATCAGCTCAAAGGTTAGCTTTGAACAGGTTGCTTCCCAAGGCATCCTGTTTTTCTTTTAAAAATTAAATAAACCTATGCAGCAAAAGTTTCCAAACAAAAAGGGGCTCTGTCAGTTCAATGAATCGTGCACAAAACCAGCTATTGATACTTGCATGAATGAGGATTGCGGAATAGAGCTTTGCAGTTCTCACAGTGTACGTCGCGGCGAATTTCTACTGTGCCGACGTTGCGAGGAACGCCCGCCGAAGGAGTTCATCGAACGTATACTGAGAAAGAAACTTGCAGCTGAAGGATATGATGCAAATCGCATAGACTCGGAAGTTATCCGTGTCCTACGCAATTATTCATCTGTCCGCGAAGCTTAGGCTTCAAACCCGCTCAACTGAGCGGGTTTTTGTTCCATTGATTATCTAAAAACGATTTGTATCTGGTCGGGCCGCCGAGATTCGAACTCGGATTAAATCTTCCCAAAAGACTCGTGCTGCCATTGCACTACGGCCCGGGTGCCCCCATGAGGAATCGAACCTCAATCCTCTCCTTAGAAGGGAGATGTTCTGTCCGTTGAACTATGGGGACCAGTGTTGTAATTGAGCTCTACAACGGATTATCGCGCCTATATTATGCTCGAACCTATTCTATAGAAAATCTTTGACTTTTACTACGGTGTGCGTCTCTTTGCCGAGATGCGGACTCATTTTACCCGAAATCCGTGAATTTTACCTCTACATTCCGAGGCTGTTTACCCCATCATTCACCCCATCATGCGTCTACCCTCGGAATGATGGGGTAGCAAAGCCAGATTGCCTCGCAAACACTGGCCTTTCCGCCGCGTTGCCGGACAAAAACCAAAGTCCTACTTCACTCTGCTACGGCCTGCTGGCCTCCGCTCCGTTCAGCAGTCGCGGGTGCCGCGCCTGTTCCTCGTCCTCCCTTCGTCTGTCCCGTCGTTTCTTTTTGCTTGTCGTGGGGGGAATAAAAGTGAATTGAAAAATATTTTATATTTTTTACAAATGAGAAAGAAGTTAAGAAGCTCAAGGCCGTATGGCCGAGCACGCGGACTTGAGCCGCGAAAAATGGTTGGCACGACTTTTATGAAAACCATTTTTCGATTTAGCTGAAAATATCAGAACACAAAACCCGCATCCGCGCAACGCCTTGACTTTACATCTGACGGCGTTATGGTAAAGCTAACAATTTAATGTACCTAAACCCCGCAAGGGGCATGGTCGCAAAACTGTTGCAAGTAGAAAGCTCCTAGTCAGAGCACTTGCAACAGTCGTGCCCCGAAAGGGGCATTGGGTGCCCGCAAGGGCATCACTGGCTGGGAGCTTTGTGTCTATATACAAGGCAATGTCGAACCCAACCAGCAAGGATTTGGGTTTTCTTTAATAACAAAATAATATGAAAAATAAATTAGCTGGTTTGGCGGTTGTGGCCACCTTGGTTATCGGCATCGGGTTCTTTGCGATCTCAAACATTGCTCACGCGGCTTCGACCAGTACCTTAAATGTGATGGTTGGCATAGACAGCGGGGCGGCGGCGACGGCATCGGCGAATGTAACGCTCTCGCTTACGGCCGTTGCGGGAATGAACCAGATGTGGGTATCACACGATTCGACCTTCGCCACCTCGACCGGAACCGGATGGGTTCCGTTTCAAGCGACCTATCCGTGGACGCTAACATCGGGGACGGGTAACAAGACGGTAAATGCGGAATTCAGAAACGCGAGCACGACGGCCGTTGCGGGAACGGCAGAGGCCTCAATCAATCTTGTCCAAGGCGAAACACAACCTCAGACCCAGGGAGTGGTGCTCGGCGCGACGGCGTATAACTTCACCTTCAATTTAAAGCTAGGCATGAACGGAGAAGCCGTTACCGAACTTCAAAAACGGCTTACAAGCGAGGGTGTGTATTCTAGTCCGATCACAGGTTACTTCGGACAGCTTACCCTTGCGGCGGTTAAGCTCTACCAGACAAAGCACAACATTGTTCCGGCAAGCGGCTTCGTTGGATCGCTTACGCGAGCGCAACTGAACAGCAGTCTCGTGTTGGGAGCATCTGTCGTTAACGCCGCCGCTCTTAATGCGGAGATAACGACGCTACAAGAGCAAATGCTTACCTTGCTTCAACAGTTATCGCAGATACTGCAGGCAAGAACGAAATAAAATAACCGATTTAAGATTTTGGGGCGGAAAAAGTCCAACTCCTCAAAAAATTATCGAGGTTATTATAATCCGGCCCACCATTGTGGTCGTAGTAAAAAATGTAATTCAGATTGTTGGCTTTAGCCCAAAAATCGTTCGGGCAGGATGAAGGAGGAATATCCGCAGGGAACTGGTCGCCAGCATCAATACAAACTGCAACCGCAGTCCAAGTGTCGCCGCTTACGGTTTGTAAGTTCTTGTTCGGCACGGGTAGACAATAAGAATTGAATTGAATGGCCGTTGTACTGGATGGACACTCAACAAGTGGTTGCTGTCCCAGTAAGTTACTGACTGTGGCTGTCGAGGAAGATATGTAAATTGTCCCGAAGTTGTAACTGGAATACGCAGTTCCCGTGCCGTACAGATATATATTGCCAGAGTCTTTTTTTACCGCCCAGTCAGATGGGTACTTAAATGAGAGTCCTTCCTGCGTATCGGTATAGGTTTGCCAGCCAGCCGTCTCGTCCGTCGTAGATGATGCTACCCGCACTGCGGTCGAGGTTGGTGTTGCAATCATTTGTTGCTGAAAGGCGTGATTGTGGTTCGTGAAAATAACGACCGATATCGTTGCACCGATTATTACCACTATAATCGCAAATAAAGCTAAAAGTAATTTCCTAGAACTCATGGGGTTTATCGTTATTTTCTCCTCTTGAGTATATAACCGAATCGCTCAGCCGCTCAAGTTTTCGGGGGAGTACGATTGCCCTTCCTGTCCGCGCACGGGTGGCGCGGGGCAAGGACAGGAAAACCGCTATTCAAGAATTCCGTGCTTCTCGCCCTTCGCGGAAATCCAAAGCGGCGCAAGGATCGCCTCCGGCTTGGATAATGAATATTGTTTTTCAGAGAGAAACAGGAATAGATTACTCCCCGTCTTCCGGTCGTCCGCGTCCTTCGCCGCGAT
>Ga0181520_10000960_pt1 | contig 61248 bp, 55 predicted proteins | sample PEATcosm2014_Bin_29_FD_132451 | JGI IMG/M metagenome (GOLD analysis project Ga0181520, IMG submission 132451) | Peatland microbial communities from MTU Mesocosm Facility, Houghton, MI, USA - PEATcosm2014_Bin02_30_metaG | ecosystem: Environmental > Terrestrial > Soil > Wetlands > Peat | place...
CGCCGGGCAGAGCTTTTGGGCGCGCGGGTATTTCGTGTCAACGGTAGGCCGCGACGAGGCGGTGATTCGAGACTACATCCGCGACCAGGAGCAGGAAGACAAACGGATGGATCAACTGAACATATGGCGATGACCCGCCACCGATAAGGTGGCCCAACTCAATCGGGGCCGCGTTAGCGACCCCGCTCAAGCCGCTTTGAGCGGCTCACAAAAGGAAGCCCCCGGCTCTGCCGCATAAGCGCTAACTTGTTTTGGAGAATGCTTGCTCCTGCGATTTGCGCTTGCGAGGCGCTTCGGCGAGATCTCTGGTGATTTGGTCCCAACTAGCCAGCATCTGGCTCAGTGCCAGGGGAGGCTGGATCGCAGCGGTGATTTGGTGAAACGCAAAGGCGAATTCACGCCATCGGCTGGGAAGATACTCGCTGGGACAATGCGTATCCCCAGGGGGAAATGGCTCGTGCCTGTTGGATCAGTTTTTCGGTCAATAAGGTGACAAACAACTTTCCATAGAGCCAAGCCTTTGCGCTGTCCTGGTCGTGTTTGGGTAAGTGGCCGAGCTGGGCAATTTGTTTGAAGCGTTTAAAGACCAGTTCAATTTGCCAGCGGAACCGGTAGTGGTCGAGGACCTGTTCAAGAGAAAATTCGGGTGTCGGAAATGTGGTCAGAACCATAACGTATTGCGCATAGACCAGCGTTTCAGGCTGCAGCCGCGTGCCATGCTTGCTGGCATAGCGGCGCAGCTTCTTCTGTGCCAGTGCGATGGCCATTTGACTCTTGCGAACCACGCACAGCCGGGCTGAAACAGGGGCATGGTCTTCGAATGGAACCAAAACCTCCCATTGCGCCATTTGCCCGGTCGCGGTAATCGATTTCAATTGTTCCAACAACCCAAGCTTGGATCCATTGGGCGCCAGTAAGAGGATGCCATCCGGGTTGAGCCGGACGGCGATATAAGCCTTCTTGCCAGCCGCGTAATGGATTCCACTGGCATGGCAGTAGCCACGGTCGACAACGACATGCTCCTGCGGCTTCAAGGGAAAATGCCGAAGTGATTCGCCACTACCTTTTCCTTCTGCGGCGGTAATCTTGAAATAGTCACAAACCAGCGTGGGCCATTGAAGGCTATAGTGAATGCGCCACTGACTACCCGTCTTTCCAGGCTCCTTGACTACCGTCGCATCGATCAATCGCAACGTGGGAAAGGATCCCGATTCGGCGACGAGACCGCGCTCCTCAAACAGCGCGCAACAAAGTCGATAGAGCCAATCCTTGCTTTTGCGCAGGCGTTTGAGCAAAGCTACATCGGAAAGTTCCGCAAGCTTGGCCTGACGAGCCCTCACCACGGTCTCACGCATGGAAAAACCGCACCCCAGGTGCAGCAACAGCGTGCGCATGCAGTTTTCTTCATTCTTATCCTGACGTAACCCCTTCAACGCCCCAGTCACTTGCCCCAGTTCTTTCCAGTTTGGCGGAAAAAAGGAAAGCAGGAGTTTCCAATCCTCGTTAGTTGCATTCGCAATTGCCATGCACTCTACGGTAGCAAAGTTCAACCGCCGAGGCAATAAACAAGTTAGCGCTTAGGCGGCTCTGCCGGGGGTACTCTCACTGGAACAATGTGGGGAGTTTGATGGCCCTTCATGCGCTCCTTTGGTACCTTCCAACGCTTCCCTTGAAAATCGATCTGGGACCACTCCGCTGTAATCAACGGTGTAGTTCGCAGAAACGTGAGCGCCATCAGCTTTATCGCAATCCTGGTGATCAGGGTGCCACGATAGTTTTCGATCTTCTTGAGGAGTTCGGGCAACTCCTCGGCATCAATCCGGGCAAAATTCTTCACCCTGTGCGACCTGAGAAAGTCAGCCGGCCGCGTATCGCTAATCGGGCTGCTTTCTATGTAGCCCTTAGCAACCGCAAAGCGAAGGATTTGTTTCATCTTCTGGAGTGCCCGCCGGGCAAGATCCTCGGCATCGCGGTCGTCCTGGATTTCCGACACGATCTTAACCAGGACCGCTGCCTTCAACTGATCGACTGGGATATTGCCGATGGCCGGCAATATATCTCGATCCAATCGTGTCTTCACCGTCTCTATGTATCGAGGACTCTTTTTCTTGCTCCAGGTATTGAGCCACTCTCCGGTAAGGGAGGCAAAGCTTGGCATCGAGGACGCCCGCTCTGCCTCCTCTTCTGCGCGCTTCCTTACCTGCTTCTCGGCGGCGGGGTCGATTCCTTGCCGCTTGAGTGTGCGGGCCTTTTCGTGGGCTTCCCGAGCCCGAGCGAGGGTGACGGCCGGGTACGGCCCGTAAGACAACAGCTTTTCCTTGGCATTGAATTCATAGGACCAACGCCACAGCTTTCCTCCATTCGGCGTCACAACCAGATAGAGCCCGCCACCGTCGCTCAGCCGATACTCTTTCTTGCGCGGCTTGGCGTGTTTTACTTCGAGCTCACTAAGCTTATTGATTTCCATCGTTTACGATCCGAAAAAATACCCCCGCTTCTTAGGGGGGATGCAAACCATCATACCCCCGCTCATACCCCCGGTCAAACCCGGACATAGACGGAAGGATGCGGATGGATATGGACACAACTTTCAATATTTTCATTGTTTTGCAATTAAGAACGGACGGGAATGGACGAATTTGGACAGCTGGGGAAGTAATATGGCGGAGAGACTGGGATTCGAACCCAGGTTAGAGTTTCCCCTAAACACGCTTTCCAAGCGTGCGCCTTCAGCCACTCGGCCATCTCTCCACATGGGGCTGCCTACTTGAATCTAACACAATCGACACGCCGCAACGTTCGCCTGCGGCGCGCGGACAAGGAGTTTTACTCGAACTCGACTAGCACCTGACCCACCTTGACGGAATCGCCTTTGGCCACTCGCACGGACTTCACTTTTCCAGCAGCGTGCGCGCTGACGTTGGTCTCCATCTTCATTGCCTCGAGCACCATGATCGGTTCGTTGGCCTGAACGGATTGGCCCGGCTCGATGTTTACCTTGATGACAATACCGGTCACGGGGCTGCGGCAGACTTTCTTTTCGTCAGCTGTTTCTTCCGCCGCTGGGGCATGACTCTGCGCGGCGGTAGCTGGAACTGGCTGAACTGGCGCGGGAGCTGGCAGCGAAGACCCATAGTTCATCTGACGCGGCACCGCGTCATCTTCCAAGACTTCGACTTCAGCCTCGTACGTCTTTCCGTCAATTGAAATCTGAAGCTTCAAGTTACGATTTCCTTCCTTCAAAAGACTTTCGAGTCTCAGAATCTCGCTCGCGGATTGTGCGAGGAATGAACCTGTGCGCGTCCATGTTGAGACCACGCGCTCACAGCTTCACGTGGCCGCACCAATTTTGCGGAGCGGATGCGAACCTTCTTGCCCAGAAAAGCGGTCACGGCGGCGGCAATGACCACCAGCATCTCAGGTGTCACTTCTTGCTGTGACTGAACTGCCGGCAGAGGAGCGGCAGCCGGAGCCTGTGCTTCCGCAACCGGAGCAGCAATCTTTGGCTCTTCGGGTTGTTTGCCCAAATCGTCTACTTTGGCTTCCAGGGTCTTCAGCGCACCAGCTAGTGCATCGAGTCGGCTCCCCAGCTCGCTCTGCCGCGCAGAGAGTAGCTGACGCAGCATCGCCCACAGGCCGATCGAGCACAACAGGCAGCCCGCGCCAACCAGAAACGCAATGACTATCAAGTCCGCAATCCCTAATCCCACGCGCGGCTCCTCATAAGGGAATCAATCCGTGTTTCTTGCCGGGGCGCAACTCCCGCTTGGTATGCAGCGATTCGAGCGCATCGGCGAGGTACTTGCGTGTCTCTGACGGTTCGATGATGTCGTCGACGAGCCGACGGCCTGCCGCGACGTAGGGGTTGGAAAACGTCTCGCGATAATCGTCGACGAGCTCCTGGCGGCGGGCTGCCTTGTCCGCGGCAGCATCGATCTCACGACGGAAGACGATCTCAGCAGCGCCCTCCGCGCCCATCACCGCGATCTCTGCCGTCGGCCAGGCGAAGACGCGGTCGGCGCCCAGATCTTTGCAGCACATCGCAATGTAGGCGCCGCCATAGGCCTTGCGCAAGACTACCGTAATCTTGGGGACCGTGGCCGACGAATAGGCAAAGAGCAGCTTTGCGCCGTGGCGAATGATTCCGCCGCGCTCCTGTTCGACGCCGGGTAGAAAGCCTGGAACATCGACAAAGGTGATGAGCGGAATGTTGAAGGCGTTGCAGAAGCGCACAAAGCGTGCCGATTTATCCGAGGCGTTGATGTCGAGTACGCCGGCCAGGCAGTTGGGTTGGCTGGCGATGATGCCTACCGGCCGTCCCTGCAGACGTCCGAAGCCAATTACGATGTTGGCTGCGAACTCCGGCTGAATCTCAAGAAAGTCCTGATAATCGAGGACGCGCTTGATCACATCGCGCACATCATAGACGGCCTTGTTGTCGACCGGCACGATGCCGTTCAGTTCCGGGTCAGGCTCGAGCGGAAGATTGTATTCAAGACGCGGCGGGTCTTCCAGATTGTTCGACGGCACGAAGCTCAGCAGACGCCGGCAAAGCAGAGTGGCCTCGTCATCGTCGCGCGCCACGAGATGAACTACGCCTGAACTCATTTGCGCGTGCGGTCCGCCCAGCTCTTCGTCACTGACCACCTCGCCGGTGACCTGTTTGATCACTTTGGGCCCGGTGATGAACATGCGCGCTTGCGCCGTCTGAATTACAAAGTCGGTAAGCGCTGGGCTATAAACTGCGCCGCCAGCGCAAGGGCCGCAGATGAGCGAGATCTGCGGCACAACTCCGGACAACATGACGTTGTTGTAGAAGACACGTCCGTAGCCGGCGAGGCTGTCGATGCCCTCTTGCACGCGGGCGCCGCCCGAGTCGTTGATGAATACGAAGGGGCTGCCCGTCTTCAGCGAGAGCTTCATCATGTCGACGCACTTGTCGTTGTGCGTCTCGCCGGCCGAGCCGCCGCCCACCGTGAAATCCTGGCAGGCGAGATGCACCAGACGCCCATCGACCTGCGCGCAACCGGTGACCACGCCGTCGGCGGGCATCTCTTTGCCGGCCATACCGAAATAAGTCGAGCGATGTTGGGCAAAGAGCCCAATCTCCTGGAAGCTGCCCGTATCCACCAGCTTTGCCACGCGCTCTCGCGCGGTGAGCTTGCCGCTGGCGTGCTGTTTTTCGATGCGTTCGTTGCCGCCGCCCGTTTCCAGCTCTGCGCGCTTTGCGTCGAGAGCCGCAACTTTCTCGGCCATTGTCTTCTTATCGCCTTGCTTAGCCATCCTTGCTCCTGAATCCTTTGGCGCTTTCTCTTCTATTTTGGCGGAGCCACGGTGACCCGGTGCTCTTTACCGTTCAGCGTAATCACATAACTCACCTTGCTCTTGAGCGGGTCGGCGCCATTCGATGGCTGGGCTTGCGGGGCCGGCGTCGGCGCGGGCGCAGCTTGCACCGGATCTTTGCCAACGTTCTTGCGGCCCTGGCTCCGGCTCTCGAAGAACTTCGGAGCGACCTGCGGGAACATGGCGTAGGTCAGCACATCCTCGTCGCTGCCGTTTGCGCCCTTCAGCGCATTCGCCGCTGTGCTCAGGCTCTCCCACTCCGGCTTTTGCAGATCGGCAGGGCGAACGGTGATCGCCGGCTTCTTGGCGTGAGCCTCGGCCTGCTTGAGGACTTCGGGATCCTTGGGGCCAATCGTCGCGCCGTAATAGCCCAGCATGAGGTCGGCGAACTCGCCGGTCAGCACCTTGTACTTGCCCATCAGCACGTTGAAGACAGCCTGCGAGCCGACGATCTGGCTGGTCGGCGTTACTAGCGGCGGATAGCCCGAATCCTTGCGAACGCGCGGCACCTCGGCGAGCACCTCTTGCAGCCGGTCGCCCGCGCCCTGCCCCTTGAGCTGGCTCTCCATATTCGAGATCATGCCGCCGGGAATCTGGCTCTTGAAGATCTCAGTGTCGACGCCGGTGTTTTCGCTGAAAAACTCTTTGTAGCGCGGGCGGATCTTCGCGAAGTGGCTGGAGACCTTGAGCACCCGCTCAAGATCCACGCGGGTTTCAAAGCCGGTTCCTTCGAGCAGCTCGATCAGGCTCTCGGTGGGATTGTGCCCCGGTCCAAGCGAGAGGGAAGAGACCGAGGTGTCCACAATGTCGCACCCGGCCTCAATGGCCTTCACCAGCGAGACCATCGTTACGCCCGTAGTCGCGTGAGTGTGGAGGTGAACCAGCGTATCGGCGCCGCAGCGCTTCTTGATCGCCGACACCAGATCGAAGGCAGGCTGCGGTCTCAACAGCGCCGCCATGTCCTTAATGCAAATGGAGTCGCACCCCATCTGCTTCAACTGGTATGCCATCTCGGCGAAGGCCTGGACCGTATGAAGCGGGCTTACGGTATACGAAATCGTGCCCTGCGCATGTTTGCCCGTCTTCTTCACCGCGGCGATGCTGGTCTTCAGGTTCCTGGGGTCGTTGAGCGCGTCGAAGATGCGGAAGACGTCGATGCCATTCTTGGCCGATTTTTCGACGAAGCGCTCGACGACGCTGTCTTCATAGTGCCGGTAGCCGAGCAGGTTTTGGCCACGCAGCAGCATTTGCAGGCGGCTCTTGGGCAACAGCTTGCGGAAGGTCCGCAGCCGCTCCCACGGGTCCTCATTGAGGAAGCGGATGCAGGAGTCGAAGGTCGCCCCGCCCCAGCACTCGACCGACCAGTAGCCGGCGTTGTCGATGTCTTCGCAGGCCGGAATCATGTCATCCAAAGCCATGCGGGTTGCGAGCAGACTCTGATGTGCATCTCGAAGCGCTAGTTCGGTAATCTCTACGACACGGCCCATGTACGGCTCCATAAAATTAGCCCAGCAACAGGTGTCCGGTTTCTTCTGACCAGTCGTTGGGCTTGCGCAGATTGGCAACTAATCTCTCATCATACTATTCGAAATGGGAGAAATGGCAAAGGGGCCTGGAGGCGGGTGGAAGGGCGCGGGAGGCGGTCTGAGTTTTGGCAGGCCAAGTAAACTCAAAGAGCGCTCATCACAGACGGCTATTGCCTCTGAAGCCGTCGATGACCCGGCTCGCGCCAGCGAACTCTGGAGGTCTGTGTGCTCGCTCTATCTTCGGTCTATTGCGCTTTGCGGTAGGTGATCGTCTCGCCGTCGAGCCGGTACTCGGCAGAGCAGACGTCGCCACCGCAGATCATCGGATCGCCGGCGCAGAGCTGGCGGCGCGTGATCAGCCCCATTGTTCCGCAGCGGGGGCAGGACATGACGGCTACGAAGGGGTTTTGGGCTTGACCCATCTTCGCCTGATTCTCAAGCACGAAGATCGTTCCGGGGTCCATTCTTTCGGGAATCCATTCTTCCAGAAACTGCAAATCGGCTGACATAGTGCCCTCCGGTTGGTCGAAGCTACAAAGCCCAGATCCGGAAAATCCGGCTGGCCTTGTCTTGCTACAACAGCAGACTGCGAATGGCATGTCCGAAGGATTGGACTCCCCCGGTCGAAATAAGTGTGCGTGCGGCTGGCGAAGAATGTCAACCACAATCAAGGTCCGGAGGTATCGAAGGGGATTCTCCGGTAGATTACTTCCGCTAGCCAGCTTCCTTGCCCGATCTGGAACTTGACCGGAGTGCAGGAGCAGCCCTACCTTCCTGCTCCTGATGAAGTCTGGCTTTGCGCTCCTGCCGCCATATCGATGGCCCGGTAGGTTTCGATGTTTCTCAGGATGGCCTGGACATATTCGCGCGTCTCGGTGAAGGGAATCGACTCGACAAACTCGTCCATGCCCTGATACGGCCCCGCGGCTTGCCAGTCGATCACCCGGCTGTCTCCAGCGTTGTAGGCGGCCAGCGCATACTCCGTGACACCGCCAAAGTGGTCCAGGGTCTTGCGCAGATAGCGCGTTCCGAGGCGGATGTTGGTCGTTGGATCGAAGAGCTGGAAGGTCTGGAAGTGTTCGATGCCCTCTTCGCGAGCCAGCGACTTGCCCTCCGAGGGAAGCAGCTGCATCAGGCCGCAGGCATTGGCGGGGGAGACGGCCGATGGGTCGAACTCCGACTCCTGGCGAATCAGCGAGGCGACGAGATAGGGGTCGAGATGATTTTTGGCCGACTCGGTCTTGATCGTATCCCAATACGGTTCGGGGAAGAGAATCCGCCAATAGGGAAGCGGGATCGACTTGATCGAAGCGGACGTAGCGTAGGGTAGAGCCTTCTTGAGCGAACGCAGGGCGCGGAAGGTCTCGCCGTAGGAGGCATAGATCTGCGCCTCGGCGAGCGCGCTCCACGAAGCGGAGTTCGGATCGGCGGCGATCTCCTGTGCGATATAGTCGTTCAGCCCCGCATTGGCCAGCAGACGCGCCTTGGCCAGGTGCGGGCTCTCAATTGGGAAGCTCTCTTCCAGCTCCGGCACCGCCGGGGCCTGGAAGCGGTCCAGTTGCGGCTCCGGTTCCGCGGCAGGCGCATTGCCTAGAGCAGTCAGCCGCTCCCGTGCCATCTGGGCATAGAAGTAGTGCTGGTAGACACGCACGATCGTCCGGTAGTTGGCCGCGGCCCGCTCCGGCTTGTGATCCTGCGTCTCATAGAGACGCCCCCGCCAGTAAAGCGCGCTTACGGTCTCCTTTGCCTCAGGATAGAGCCGGATCTGCTCATCGAAGAGGTGTGCAGCATCAGCATAGAGTCCCTGCCGGTAACTCAGCCAGCCCGCCCGCCAGTGCGCGGCAGGGGCGTTTTTGCTGGAGGGAAAGTGGGTCGCCAGGTAGCTGTAGTACTCGACCGCCGAAGCGTATTCGCGGCGCAGCAGATACATATTGCCGCTGGAGAAGAGCGCCTCGGCCAGCCAAGGGCTCTGCGGGAACCGCGATTCCATGTCTGAGACGATCTGCTTCTGTTCGTCCAGTGCGTCGCGATTCCTCGCTAACTCCATCAGCAGATAGAGCCGCCGGGCGCCGATTTCATCCTTCGTATCGGGCAGCGCTGTAGCCTCGGCCTTGGTTAGCCGTTTCAGCTTCAGATCGCAGGCCGCGGCGGCTACGGCAAAGGCGTTGCGGCTCGCCGCATCGAGGTTTGAACGCCGGGCAAGCGCACGGTACTGCTCGCTCGCATCCTGATAGCGGCCCGCGTTGTAATAAGCGTCGCCGAGGCTGCGCAGCTCCGCCGTCGTCAGGCTGCTCTCCGCGCCCAGCGAGGTCAGTTTTGCCCATGCGGTTGCTGCTTCTGGGCTGAGAGGATGAGCCAGCAGCAGCCTTTTGTAGATCCCCACGGCCTCCTGCTCGCGCCCCAGCATGAACGCGGCCTCCCCAACGGCCAGTCTGTACCCGGTGCGATCGGATGCGTCGGTGTCGGCTGCCGCCGCAAGCACATGTTCCGCGCCTTCAGCGTCCTTCAGAGCCAGCAGAATGTTGGCTTCGAGTTCAGGCGCCTGATCAACGAAGATACTGTCCGGATAACGTTCGGAGAAGCCTTTCAGCAGCGCTTCGGCTGCCGGGTCGTTGCCCGCTTCGTGTTCGGCGCGGGCGCCCAGGAACTCGGCGTAGTCGGCCAGCTCTTCTCCGGCCTTGCGAGCCTGTCGAAGGTTGCCGATCGCATCCTGGTAGCGGTTATCGAGCAAGTAAGCGTGTCCGAGGGCTAAATATGCCGCCGCGGCTGCTTCGCCCGTATGTGTCTGCGCGTACTTTGTCACTCCGGTATAAGCAGCAGGAGTCCGCAGCATTGTCAGTTGTTGCGCCATGGGACGCAACTCGGCCGAGGCGACAAAGGCCAGCTTGATTCGCGCCGCTCGCGCGCGCCTCACCTCCTGGCTCGCCCTCTTTTTTGGTCTCCGAGTCTTCTTGCCCGTCAGGGTAGTCTTGCCGGCGGCCGTCGCAGGCTGCTTTGCAGAGGTTTTTGTTGTAGCGGCAGCCGGCTCGGTGGCGGCGGGCGAGCTTGCTGAGGACTGTCCCGCCACCGGCTCGATGACCAAGAGCAAAGACAACAACCCAGCCATGCCGCGGCCAGGCAAACGCAGAAGACACGTTGAGGAGAAAGCAACCTTCATGATTCCACTTTAAGCCGAATTGGCTTTCAGTCCACAGCACAGGAATCAGCCCCGTTACCGCACACGCCGTAAGGTGGGACGGTCTGGTCGGGTCCGGTTGGTCCCGCGCACCGCCGTCCGTTACACTCGATATTAGGGCCCCAAGCTCAACCCCAAAGCCAGGTCCGGCGGATTTCTCGCATCCAAGCCCAATGGCGATCATCCAACCGATTGCAGGAGAACTCGAGCCGCATCCAGACGTAGCCCTCGTTGAGAGGGTGCGCGGCGGGGATGTCGCAGCCTACGATTCGCTGGTGCGCAAGTACGAGCGCCAAGTCTTTCGTATCGCCCAGCACATCACGCAAAACCGTGAGGATGCAGAAGACGTCGTGCAAGACGCCTTCCTGAAGGCCTACGAGAAGCTCGATCAGTTTCAAGGGAATTCGAAGTTTTATACATGGCTGGTTCGGATTGCGGTCAACGAAAGCCTGATGCGCCTGCGCAAGCGGCGCACCGGCAAGATGGTCTCGATCGACGAAGATATCGTCACCGACGAGGGCAGCGTGCCGCGCGATCTGGCCGATTGGGCTCCAGACCCGGAGCAGAACTACGGCCAGGCCGAGTTGGCCGAGATTCTGCGCAAGACCATCCAGGGGCTGCCCCAGGGGTTTCGTATCGTGTTTGTGCTAAGGGACGTGGAGGGGCTTTCGACCGAGGAGACGGCGGAGACACTGGGACTGAGTATTCCCGCTGTCAAGTCCCGCCTGCTCCGCGCACGGTTGCAGCTGCGCGAGCGCCTGAGCCGCTACTTCCAGAGGAAGAAAGCTGGCCGGGGCGCGAAGAGCAAAGAAGCCGCTTCCGTGGCAACGACTCCAGGACAAACGGGGGTTGAGAAGAAGTGACCTGTAAAGAGTTTCTCGCCCTGCTCGATGATCTGATTGACGGCACAGTGGCCGCAGAGACGCGCGCCGAACTCGAAGCTCACCTGGGGCGATGTAAGCACTGCGAAGTGATCTTCAACACCACGCGCAAAACCATCGAGATCTACCGATCGCACGAGATCTACGATCTGCCCACCGGACTTCGCGAGCGCCTGCACGCGGCAATCATGGCGCGCTGCAAGAAAGGCTGTTCATAACGGCAGTTTTTTCTTCCCAGCGGAAATTGCGCCGCGCATTTCCTGACAAAGCTATCCATCCACCTCTGTGCCATCTGGCATTGCCTGGCAGCGGGGGCACCAGAAGGTGACCCGCGCATCGGGTCCTTGCAAGCGGCAGCGAATCGCTTCGCCGCAGCGGCGGCAGGGATCGCCCCTGCGGCCATAGACCCATAAGCTCGCCCCAGGGTCCGATTCGTGCGTTGTGCGCCGCTTTTTGCCGCGATAGGTGACAATCCCGTCGCCAGAATCTTCGAGCACGTTGGCGGCGACCACTCTTTGTGCTGTTTCGATCAATGAGATGGCCCGCTCGCGGCTTAGGGCGCCTACTCTACAGAATGGGTTGATGCCCGCGACAAAGCAAGTTTCCGATTTGAAGACGTTGCCCACTCCTGCGAGCACCTCCTGGTGGAGCAGCACATCGGCGATCTCCTCGTCGCGGTGCGCCAGTATGCGGCTCACAGCCGCCTCGGCATTGAACTCCGCGTTGAGCACATCGAGCGCGGGACGGGGGATCTTTGTATCGCGTGCCAGCGAAATGGCAGAGTGCATCCTCGCCACAGGAACCCGAAAACCGACGGCGATGTATTCGCTGTTTTCGATCAGAATTCTCATATTGACGCGTGGTTGCTGCCAGCGTTCGCCGTGCCGGTAGATATGCCAGCTACCATTCATCAGCATATGAGTGGCCAGCGTTCCGCCGCCCGAGAAGTGAATCAGCAGCCACTTGCCATGCGACTCCACGTTTTCGACGAGTTGACCGGCGAGCGGAGTGTCGTCGTTGAAACGCGTCAGCAACGGGAAGGTCGAGCGGAAGACCGTGACTGGTTTCCCGGCCAGGGCACGGCCGAGCGCGCGCGCAGTGCGGAAGATGGTATCGCCCTCAGGCATGAGCTATTGCAACTCCGCCGGAGGTTCGCGATGCGTGACAGCCAAGGGAATCCGCCGCAGGTGCATCCCGAGCGGGCCTGGATGAAAGCCGGCGTCCATGAGGAAGCGGGCCATCGGATGCGCGGCGACCGGTTGGCCGTTGATCGTCGCGATCAACGCGCCCTGGTGGTTTGAGGCGCGCATGCGTTCCTGGCCGCGAGCGCAGAGAAAATGTGCCAGTCCCGCTGCAACCTGCGAGCGCTCGGGTTCCTCTATCGGCAAAAAGACCAGTAGATTGGGATTGCCGCGCCGCAGCCATGCGACCAGTTGGCCGTTGCGCAGGATCACCTCGGCGTAGGCTGCGCGGGTGAGTACGCGAGGGGCCGATTCTGAGTCCTCCCCGGCAACTGGCAGGTCGGGCCAGCGCAGGACCGAACCGTACGGGTTCGCCGGATCAGTTGCCGCCAACTGGACAAACTCCGGCTTTTCCTGCGGCGGTTCATTGCGTAGCTGGCGCAGCAGATCAACCGCGGCAGGCAAGGCGAACTGCGTGGCGCCAAGGCCGGCCACAAAGTAGCCGCGGCGAATGCGACCGCTCTCTTCGAGGGCTTTGAGCACATCGTAGACGGCGCTGAAGCCACCCGGCATATTCTCTGCCGCCACCGACTCGCGAAGCAGCACGCCGAAGCGGTTGAGCAGTTGCAGAGCCAGCGCATGGCTGGCCTCGGTAGCTGTCGGCTGCCCGGCCGTTTCTGTCCTGCTTCGCGCGGACAGCAATGACCAGCGTCCCTGCGCGGTGGGCGGTGTGGTGCGTCTTGAACGGAAGACTGCGCCGGTTTGCAATCGGCGCGGCGTTCGAGCGCTCTCCGGTCTTGCGATGTAAGCGCGCAGAGCGTGCAGCGAATCATTGGTGATGAGCCCTCGCCAAACCAGGCTCCACAATGCATCGATGGTCTCGCCCGGGTAGCCTCCTCCCGCAGCCTGATGCAGCGGGTCAAAGAAGCTCGCTCCAGTCGATTCAAGGACCGAGACCAGCTTCCCTTCGCGCTCCGTGAGCGCTTCGACTAAAGGCCGCGATTGCAGAAGCAGCGGGAGCTTGTCTGCAAGAAAGAGTGCGATCCGTCCGTCGCGTTCGCCGATAGGTTCTACGCCTGCCCAGGAGACCTCTCCCGCGGCGATGAGAGTATCAAGGCCAGCAGGCGCGTATTCGGCCAGCCGCGCAGGCAAGATTGAACTCTCGATCAGCGATGCGGGCAGCGGAGCGCCCTGCAGGCTCTCAATCGCATCCAGCAGCGCGTCAAGATGTGCGCCTCTGCGTGGCGCTAGCAGCCCCTGCCAATGAGTCAGGAAGCGCGCCAGCGTATGCTGCTCCACCGGTTCGACCTCGCGACGCAGCTTAGCCAGCGATTTGCGGCGAATCTGACGCAGAATCTCGGCATCGCACCATTCACGATGAAGGCCGCCAGGACGGAATCCGCCCTCGATAACGCGTCCCTCGTGAGCAAGCTGGCGCAGCGCATCTTCAACCAGAGTAATATCCAATGCAAATCGCTCCGCAGGCTCGCGCAACGTGAAGGGTCCATGGGTACGCGCGAAGCGCCGAACGAGCTCCAGCACCGGGTGTGCAACCGGCTCAAGCAGCGCGCCGGGCAGCCCCGGCGGCAGAGGAGTCCCAAGGCCGTCGCGGTAACGTGCGGCATCTTCGGCGGCAATCACGCGGCGTTCGCCTGCAATGCGCAACTCCAACAAACGCCGTGAGCGCACTAGACGGTCAAGACTCTGCAACAGCTCCGGCGAAGCCACACGCCGCGCAAGCTCATCGCGCGAGAGATCGCCCAATCGCAAACAGAGATCGTGAATGCCATCGGCGGAACGGGCGCGATGGGACTCGGCGAGACATTGCGCAGTCTCTTCCACCTCTTCAATTGCGTTTGCGTCGAGCAGTTCGCGCAGGTCGGCCTCGCCGAGCAATTCGCGCAACTGTTCCTGGTCGATGGTCAACGCCTGCGCCCGGCGCTCGGCGAGAGGCGCGTCACCGTCATAGAGAAAGTTGGCCACATAGGTGAATAGGAGCGATGCGGCAAAGGGCGAGGGCTTCCGCGTCTCGACTACGTGCACGCGCAACTGACGCTGCTCGATTCCGCGTAGCGTTTCGATCAACGCAGGCATGTCGAAGACATCGCGCAGGCATTCGCGATAGGACTCCAGCAGCAATGGAAACGACGGATAGCGCGAGGCCACACTCAGCAGGTCATAGGATCGCTTGCGCAACTGCCACAGGGGCGAACGGACATCGGCACGGCGGCGCGGTAGCAGCAGCGCGCGCCCCGCAGCCTCGCGAAAGCGCCCGGCGAAGAGAGCCGTCGTTCCCAACTGGCGCAAGACCAGTTGCATTGCCTCGGCCGACTCCACCATGAACCAATCGGGATCGGGAGGCTCGTCGGTGTCGGGAAAGCGCAGCACAAAGCCGTCGTCGCCCCAGAGCGTCTCAACCTCCGGCCCGCCTGCAGCGCGGATGCGAGCGCTTACCGCCATCGCCCAGGGGATATGAATGCGGCTCCCGAAGGGTGTCAGCACGCAGACGCGCCAGTCGCCAAGCTCATCGCGGCAACGCTCGACTACAATCGTGCGATCATCGGGCACGACTCCGGTTGCAGCCTCCTGATCGGCGAGAAACTCCATCAGGTTCTCTGCCGCGCCGGGATCGAGATCGTGTTCGGAGATCAGCCGCGTCAGCGCAGCCGGCCTGAGCAGGGTGCGCAGCTCGCGCACCAATGCCCCGATACGCCGGCCAAACTCCAGCGGCCTTCCGGGACCATCTCCCTTCCAAAACGGCATCTTGCCCGGTTCGCCAGGAGCAGGCGTCACCAGAACGCGGTCATGTGTGATCTCGGCGATGCGCCAGGTCGAAGCGCCGAGGATGAAGGTTTCGCCTGGATGGCTCTCGAAGACCATCTCCTCGTCCAATTCGCCGACCCGGACCGATTTTCCTTCGGTGTGTGCCAGAAAGACTCCGTAGAGTCCACGGTCGGGTATGGTGCCGGCGTTGAGAATGGCCAGGCGTGCCGCGCCTTCGCGAGCAGTCACCACGTTGCGCACGCGGTCCCAGATTAGACGTGGGCGCAGCTCAGCGAACTCATCAGAGGGATAGCGACCACTCAACAGATCGAGCACACCCTCGAAAGCTGGCCGGCTCAGAGCGCCAAAGGGGGCGGCGTGACGGATCAGCTCGTAAAGCATATCGATGCTTACCTCGGGAGGAGCGGAGTTGGCGGTGTCAGATCTGCGACCCTTGATCCCTGGTCCCTGCCCCTTGACCCCTGCTCTTGCCGGCGGATGCGCAATGATCGCCACCAGCTGCTGCGCCAGCACATCGAGGGGGTTTCTAGGGAAGCGCGTCGACTCGATATGTCCCTCATGCATCGCGAGCGTGACAGCGGCGCAGGCCACGAGATCGGCACGGTACTTGGGAAAGAGAATCCCTTCGCTCTCCGCATCCACGTGATGTGCGGCCCGGCCGATCCGCTGCATTCCACTGGCGACCGAGGGCGGCGCTTCAATCTGGATCACCAGGTCCACGGCACCCATGTCGATGCCCAACTCGAGTGTCGAAGTAGCACAGAGTGCGCGAATCTTCCCGGCCTTCAGTTGTTCTTCGATAATGGAGCGCTGCGGCGCGGCGAGAGAGCCATGGTGTGCGCGTACGACATCTTCGCCGGCCAGCTCATTCAGCGCGCCGGCAAGCCGCTCGGCCACTTGGCGGCTGTTCACAAAGAGAATCGTCGAGTTGTGTTCCCGGATGATTTCGAGCAGGCGAGGATGGATGGCATTCCAGATCGAGATGCGGCGTGGAGCTTGCGATGCTGGTCCGCTGGACAAGTATTCCTGCTCTCCGAGGCGCGCCATGTCTTCCACTGGGACTTCAATCTTTAGTTTTAACCGTTTGATTGAACTAGCATTGACAATCGTGACGGGACGATAGCGCAACGCCGTCTGGTCGGCGAGGTCGGAGGCCCAGGCGGCCTCTGCCGATAGGGTTGAGTCGGCTGGCTGCAATGCGGTCGGGTGCTCAACTCCGCCCAGAAACCGTGCCACCTCCTCCAGAGGCCGCTGCGTAGCTGAGAGGCCGATGCGCTGGATTCGCCGCCGGGTAAGGGCCTCAAGACGCTCAAGAGAAAGCGCCAGGTGCGCGCCGCGCTTGGTGGGGACGAGGGCGTGAATCTCGTCGATGATGACGGTATCGACACTGCGCAAGACTTCGGCGGCCTGGGAGGTCAGCAGCAGATAAAGCGACTCCGGGGTGGTGATGAGAATGTCGGCCGGATGGCGGGCAAAGCGCGCTCGTTCGCGCTGCGGCGTATCGCCGGTGCGCACGCTGATCGTCGGCTCGCGGAAGTCGACGTTCATCTTACGCGCCATATTGGCCATGCCTGCGAGGGGCGAACGCAGATTGCGCTCCACATCGACGGCCAGGGCCTTGAGCGGCGAGACATAGACGATGCGGCATCCCTCTTTTTTGCCGGCCGGAGCCGGATGGAGCATGAGCCGGTCGAGGCACCAGAGGAAGGCGGTAAGGGTTTTGCCTGTGCCGGTGGGCGCCAGGATCAGCGCACTCTCGCCACGGGCGATGACTGGCCAGCCCATTCGTTGCGGTGCGGTCGGCGCGTCAAAGACGGCGCGAAACCACTCCGCCGTGACTGGGTGGAAACAAGCGAAGGGATCAGCGGCCGGGGCCGAGTCGCGAGAGTGATCGGATTGGCGCTTCTCGGGAGACATCCTGACTTGAGAATAACGCGGAAGATAGCGAAGAGGAAGCGAAAATAATGCGGATTGCATCTCGGTCTAGCAACTAGGGCAGCAGGCTCCATCGCTTACCATAAACTTGCCGGAGTATTGATGCGCGACCATCTGGCCACACTTCTTGACGACTTCCGCCGCTTTAACCGCCAGATCGCGGTGGTCCGATTCCAGGGCGTTCGCCGGCGGGCGACCACCTATGGCGAAGTTGCACGGCTGGCTGGACGATTCGCCACGCTGCTCACGCAGCGTGGGATCGGGCCGGGTGATCGCGTTCTGCTCTGGGGAGAGAACAGCGCGGAGTGGGTCGGGGCCTTTTACGGCTGCATCCTGCGCGGAGTTCTTGCTGTGCCGCTCGATGCCTACGGGACGGTGGAGTTTGCCGCGCGGGTCGCCGTCGATGTGAAGCCCAAGCTGGTGGTGGGAGATACGCTGCTCCTGCGCCAGTTGTCCGGCGAACCACCCCAACGACACGGACCCGCCGGTGGGGGCCCGGGCGAATGGCCCCGCCTTGCATTCGAGGAGTGGCCCAGTTCACTCCCTACTGAAGAGGCCGCTCCGGTCGGGGGCCTCTCGCGCGAGACACCTCTTCAAATTCTCTTCACGTCGGGAACCACAGGCGATCCAAAGGGCGTCGTGCTGACCCACGGCAACGTGCTGGCCAGCATCGAGCCCATTGAGAGGGGCGCGAAGCCCTATATGCGCTATGAGAAGCCCTTTCACCCTTTGCGTTTTCTCGAGACGCTGCCATTGAGCCACGTCTTCGGGCAGACAATGGGGCTGTGGATGCCGGCCATCTTTGCCGCCGAGGTGCACTTCGAAAATCGCCTGGTGGCGGCGCGGCTGATCGAGACGATCAAGCGCGAACGGATCAGCGTGCTGGCAGCAGTGCCGCGGGTGATGGCGCTCTTGAAGACTCACCTCGAAGCCGAAGTGCCAGACCTCGCCGAGCGAGTGGCTGCCGCAGAGAAGACACGCGCCCTGGGGCGCTGGGTGCACTTCCGCGATATCCACCGCAGATTCGGATTCAAGTTCTGGGCGCTGATCTCGGGCGGAGGCGCTCTCGCCGGGCCGCTCGAACAGTTCTGGAATCGACTGGGATTCGTCGTTGTGCAAGGCTACGGGATGACCGAGACCTCGGCGATCGTCACGCTCAACCATCCCTTCCATGTGGCCTCGGGCACGATCGGCAAGCCGCTGCCGGGGCGCGAGGTGAAGCTCGGACCGGATGGTGAGGTGCTCGTTCGCGGCGAGATGATCTCACGCGCTACCTGGTCAGGGGGGCAGTTGCAGCCCCGCAAGGACGATTGGCTGGCTACCGGCGATCTGGCCGAGACCTCAACCGGCGGCGACCTGCGCTTCCTCGGCCGCAAGAGCGAGGTGATCGTGACTTCGTCGGGCGTTAACCTGCACCCAGAAGATATGGAGGCGGCCATCGATCAGGAGCCGGGTGTGGCTGCCTGTGCGGTTGTGCCGATGGAGACGGGTCTGGGGCCGGAGCCTTGCGCCGTTTTGGCCTTTCGCGGCAGCCGTCAACAAGCGGGGGCTGCGATTGAGCGAGCCAACACCAGGCTGGCGGAGTTCCAGCGTTTGCGCCACTGGCAGCTTTGGCCCGAGCCGGATCTGCCACGCACATCGACCGGCAAGGTGCGGCGAAAGGCGGTTGCCGCATGGCTAGCTGAGAGACGGTCGGTGCCTGCGAGTTCCGGCAAGCCCGCAATCAACGGAGCTGTCAGCTCTGCGGCCTCGGGCGACTGGCTGCTTGCGCTGGTTGTGTCGATCACTGGCGAGGCGCCGACGGAGGTCTCGGACCAACTGCAACTAGCCGAGGATCTGCATCTCGACAGCCTGGGCCGGGCGCAACTTGAGGCGGCACTCGAAGAGCGAGTGGGCATTCCGCCGGATAGCGGACGGCTGGAGGGTGTGCGCACGCTTGGTGAGCTGCGCCAGGTGATTGCCGGGCAGGCTGAGGGTGCGCGGAGTGAAGCGGGAGCTGGCCAGACCGCGGTGAAGCGGTCCGAAGAGCAGGTTGGCGAGGCACCAGCTTCTGTCGATTCTGCTCGTGCCAACGGTGCGGTAATGGCGGTTGAAGAGACGGTTGGGCCAAGCACAGCGACTGGCCTATCGGCTCCCTGGCGGGGTGAAGCTGAGCAGCACCAATACGTCTATCCGCGCTGGCCCTGGCTTTTACCCTTCCAATGGCTGCGGGTGATATTTCTTGAGGCCGTTGTGCGACCGCTGGTCTGGCTGTTGGCAGCTCCCAGAGTTGTCGCGGCGAAGATGCCGGTTCCGGCAGAGCCGATACTGATCGTTGCGAATCACGTGACTGCCTTCGACGGACCGTTGGTACAGTATGCGCTGCCGGGGGCGATGCGGCGGCGGCTTGCGGCCGCGATGGCTGGTGACATGCTCGAAGAGTACCGGCACTTCCGCAATCCTGAACGGCCGGTTGGGCAGCGGGGTTTTTACCCGGTCGGCCCGGCGATTTACCTGCTGCTGACGGCGCTCTTCAACGTCTTTCCACTACCGCGGCAGCGCAACTTTCAGCGCAGCTTTGCTCATGCAGGCGCTGCGATGGACCGGGGATTCAATGTGCTGGTCTTTCCCGAGGGCGCGCGCTCAGCTTCGGGAGAACTGGCGCGGTTTCGCGGCGGAATCGGCTTGCTGGCGAAGGAGTCGGGAACGGCGGTGCTGCCTGTCGCCATTCGCGGGCTTGGTGAGTTGAAGACCGGCAGCAGGCGGTGGTTCCGCTCGGGCAAGATCGAGGTGCGGGTAGGCGAGCCGATTCGATTCGCGATCGACGAGAGTGAGGCTGCGATCACCGCGCAGCTGCATGCCGAGGTTGCGAGGCTGCTGCGCGCGGAGAGCCGTGCATAGAAGGGGGCACCGTCACACTGTTGCACAGAGATTGTTGCCCGTGAAACTGTGCCTCGTATCTAATTGATTTAATAAATAGTTGATGGTATCACCACAGAACCACGGAAGAATAGAAACTGTGAGACTATAAAGTGCTGCTCTGCATCTGGTTGATTATGGATAGGTTATGTGTTGCTCCACAATTTCACCGCCAAAAACGCTCTCCAAAAAAACCGAAGGTGGAATAGGTTGGACAAGCATCTTATAATCTGCTGGTTATGGTTAGAAATGCAAACTTAAGTTAAACGATGGTCTTCATGTGCCTCTACCCTTTTTCTCGATTCAAAGTATGCGCCACGAGAGCGTAATTCTCTGCAATTGCATGCACGATTATCTGAGCACCTTTCGTTATCTTGCGCCGCCCCTCCGGGGCTTCGAGGCCATTTTCGGGGTCTCAATCCCTCACGCTGAAGCGCGGGGCTAGCAACCTCTGCGCCTTCAGCGCGAGAAATCTGAATCAGACATCTATGACCGGGCGGCAGCCTCGCCGCGAAACATCGTCTGTGGGTCTGGAGACCCACAGAACAGCCGACCTGGAGGCGCTACCGATTTACAGGTAGGCTCTTACTCACCAAGGGGGATTTGCCTGGAGAATCGGTTAAGCTTGCAACAAGATTTTCGATCAAGGGAGATTGCAATGTTCGATGTGGGGCAGAAGGTCACGGTCATCACAGACAAGGGAATCGCTTACGCCGGAGTGATTCTGGCTCGGGCGACGGACGATCGCGGCGCGGGAGCCTACAAGGTAACCCTGGACGGGAGCGGACCCGAACAGCTGGGACAGTGGCATAAGGCGGGCGATGTGTTCATGCGGGAGAAGGGGGACGACGAAACGCAGGACGTCTGAGAGAATCTCGAAGGGAAATAATCCGCGGTCGGCCGGCGAATTCTCATTGTCGCGGCGCCGGCACCTTCATGCGGGGCGCCGACTCGGCACCGTGCGTTGGAGTGTCCCTCACAATGCATCACAGGTTGCAAAAACGCATCGCGAATTGCGATCAGCACGCGACCAATGCGCATGACATATTCCTTGGCGGAGAAGAAAATGAGCCTCTCACAGTTTCTTGGCAAGCAATTGAAAACGTTGTTCCGCTACCGGCAGCGAGTTGGACTGAGGCCAGTGGAATGCTTGGCACCAGTATGGTCGTCGACGACATCATCGACTCGCTCTTCAATGAGGGCTGGATGGGTATGGCTGGTGGATACAATAATTGATTTATATGATCGTTTATTTTGAGAAAATCAATTCTTGATATTGACATAATTAATAAACAGAAGTAGCCTCGTGAATGTAAGCAAGAAACGAGGCTGTCTGTCGATGTCTCCCGAGTCCAAACCGGTTTCAGAGTGGCAGGATCTGCTGCGCATAGCTCAGGGATCGCCGTTGGTCGTCGAGCGTGTGAGGGTGCCGGAGAAGGGAATCGCGATTGAAGGCGAGTTTTCGCTGCCGGAGCTGGCTCGTCTGAGCCTGGAAGACCAGGTCTTTATCGCCGCCTTCCTGCGTTCGCACGGCTCGATCAAGGAGATGGAGCAGGTCTTTGGGGTCAGCTATCCGACGATCAAGGCGCGGCTCAATCGCATCGCCGGGCAGCTTGAGTTTGTTGAGACCAATCCGTCGCCATCGCGGGCCGAGGTGCTGGAGCGGCTCAACAAGGGCGAGATGTCGGCTGAGGAAGCAATCCAGGCTTTGGAGGCGCTGAAATGACTCCGATGATCGCAGTCGTGGGCATTGAGACGCCGGGGTTCACGTGCCCTCGGCTGTGGCTGCCAGTCTTTCTGCTATGGATTCCGGTGCTGCTGTTGTCGCCGCTGATCTTTGTGGTTTTGCTGGCAGTGTCTATCGCAGGGCGAATCGGCGTTTGGCGTTTGATCGCAGTGGCTTGGGGGATCTTGTGTGCGCTGCCAGGAACGGATGTTCGAGTAACCGGAGAGAATGCCCGCGTTCAGGTTCGGGTGATTTGAGGTGTTTATGAAAAGAGACCGCTGCACGATCCTTCACCTTGTAGCTTTGGGGCGCATCAATGCTGCCGAAGCTGAACGCCTGCTGATCGCCTGCGATGAGGGACGGGCGGTTGTTTGGGCGATTGTCGCGGGTGCTGCTGCCTTCATCCTGTCACAGGCACATCTTCAAGAGCTGCTGCCGGGAATTGAACGCGCCGTTCATGCATTACCGGCCGCTGCTCCGAAGTTCTTACATCACGCTCTGGCATTGGTCACCGATTTATTGGGAGGAGTTTTATGAACGAGAATCGCCGTCAAATTCTGGAGATGCTGGCAGCGGGCAAGATCAATGCCGACGAGGCTGAGCGATTACTTGCCGCGCTAGACACTGGGGCAGGCACAACCGCGAAAGAGCATTCTGGCTCCAACACCGGCGCCAACGGTGAGAACGCTGGCGCCCGAAAGACTCGCGCAAAGTACCTGCGCGTGCTGGTCGACGCCGATGAATCGATGACCGGCTTGAAGGGGCAAACCTCGGTCAATGTGCGAGTGCCGATGCAGCTGCTGCGCGCGGGTGTGCGGCTGGCGAGTTTGATTCCAGCGCAGGCACACGGCCAATTGGACGAGGCGCTGAGCCGGCACGGCGTGCCGCTGACGCTCTCGCAGATCAAGCCGGAGAACCTTGAAGAACTGATCGACCACCTTGAGGATCTGACGGTGGACGTGAATGGAAGCGAGGGAAACGCGACCAAGGTTCGGGTTTTCAGCGAGTAAGAACATGGTTTGATCAGAGGTCTGTCAGATTTCAAAATCAAGGCGCAGGAGTCGAGTTCGCTTCAGGGCTCTCACCAGCCTTCGTGCGCTCAAATTCAAGATCAATCTCAAATCAAAAGGAGAATACTATGACTACTCTTGGCATGCGCAAGCCCCATGCCGATCGTGGAATTGAAGGTATCGCAGCCAAGTGGTATGCATCGAGCACTGCAGAAATGATGCAGGAGTACGTTGATCTGGCAGGCCGTGTCTCAGACCAGGTTCCGCAGGGCAGCGCGGTGCTCGAGATTGCGCCGGGTCCAGGATACTTCTCGATCGAATTGGCTAAGCGAGGCTCATTCAAGATCACCGGACTCGACCTCAGTCACACCATGGTCAGCCTGGCGTCGAAAAAAGCTGTCGAAGCGGGAGTGAAGGTCGATTTCAAGCAGGGTTCGGCATCCAATATGCCGTTTCCGGCTGGGAGCTTCGACTTCCTGCTGTGCCGCGCGGCCTTCAAGAACTTTGCCAAACCGGTGGAGGCGCTCAAGGAGATGTGCCGCGTGCTCAGGCCCGGCGGCCACGGCATGCTGATCGACCTGAAGCGCAATGCATCGGCGAAGGAGATCAGCCAGGGGATTGATGGGATGAAACTGTCGTGGCTGAATCGCGCGCTCACCAAGCTGGCCTTCAAGACGATGCTCATCAAGAGCGCGTATACGAAGGGCGAATTCCAGCAGATGCTGGCGCAGACGGAGTTCTCGAAGATCGAGATCAACGAAGACTATATGGGATTCGAGATCTGGATGACGAAGTAGCTTTTATGCGCGGTGGAGAGGCTTCTGCATGGGGACGACCTGGACTGTCACGTCGCGCACCTCGGAGAGGAAGCGGTTGATGACCGAACCATGCAGGAAGATGTCCCAGCGCGAACGGACGGACTGGCCGAAGACCACGTGCGAGATGTTTTCCTGTTGCGCAAAGCGGATGAGAGTGTCTGAGACGTCGCGGCCGGTAAGCGAGACCACGTGCGCGCCGAGATCGCGGGCCATGCGCTGATACTCTTCGAGACGGTGAAAGGCTTCGGGGTCGCCGTGGCCCTTGTCGTCGTCTGGACGGCTGACGTAGACGGCGTACCAGTTGGTGGCGAGGCGGCCGGCGATGCGCGCGCCGATGCGCAAGAGGCGTTCGGTGCCGGGCCGCGTGCTTAGGCAGACCATGACCTTCTCGGGGATCGGCGCCTGTTCCAAGCCTTGAGTGCGGCGGTAGGCTGAGGCCTGGTTGCCGACCTGCTCGGCGGTGATGCGCAGGGCGAGCTCGCGCAGCATGTTGAGGTTGCCCTTGCGGAAGAAGTTGGCCAGCGATTGCTCGACCTTCTCGGGGGCGTAGATCTTGCCCTGGCGCAGGCGGGAACGCAGCTCATCGATGGTCAGGTCGACATTGACCACTTCGTTGGCGCGTTTGAGAAGGCTGTCGGGAATCGTCTCGCGAACGATCGTATTGGCCGAGCGATAGACGGCGTCGTTGAGCGTCTCGAGGTGCTGAATGTTGACGGCCGTCATGACGTTGATGCCGGCATCGAGGAGTTCCAGCACATCTTCATAGCGCTTGCGGTTTTTGCTGCCGGGAACGTTGGTGTGGGCCAGCTCGTCGACGACCACCACCTGCGGATGGCGGGCGAGGATTGCATCCACGTCCATCTCTTTGAGGTTGACGCCGCGATAGGGGATTTCTCGTTGAGGGATGACTTCGAGGTCGCGGATGCGGGCCTCGGTCTCTTTGCGACCGTGGGACTCGACCAAGCCAATGACCACATCCACATCCTGCTGATGCTTCATGATGTAGGCATCACTGAGCATGTGGTAGGTCTTGCCGACCCCGGGCGCCGCGCCGAGGTAGACGCGGAGCTTGGCTTCTTCCTGACTACGTTCCAATTTGATCTCTGCCATGGCTCTTTAACCAACCTCGACGGGATGACGAACTTCACGCACGGCCGCCACCGGGAGCGTGAAGCGGAAGGCGGTGCCGTGGCCCAGGCGGCTCTCGACGGCGATCTGGCCGCCTAGCGACTCGACGAGACGCCGGCTCAGCGCCAGGCCTAGCCCGGAACCCCGTTCAGAGAAGGTGCTGAAACGGTCGAAGATGGTGCTGAGCCGCTCCGCCTCGATGCCGCGGCCTGTGTCGCGCACGGTGAACTGCACAAAATCTTTGATCTCTTCGGCGGCCAGCAGGATCTCTCCCTCAGGCGGCGTGTAGCGGATTGCGTTGGACAGGAGGTTTTCGAGAATGGAGCGGACGGCGCGCCGGTCAGCTTGCACGAGAGCGAGATCGGCATAGGCCCTGACTTCGACATGAATGCGTTTTTCGGCGGCCTCATCGCAATAGCGGTCGGCGGCTTCGCTGAGCGCCTGCAGGGGACGGATTCCTTCCAGATTGAGTTGCCGGCCACCGGCATCGAGTTCAGCGACCTCGATCAGATCGCTCATCAGATCGTCCAGCTTCTCGCTCTCTCTGCTAGCCGACGAGACAAGCTCCGACTGCAAGGGAAGCAGCGCTCCGCCAAAGCCCTGTTCGAGAGCGTAGAGACCGCGTCTGAGCTGCAGCAGCGGGTCGCGCAGCTTGCGGCTGGCCACGTTGATGAACTGCGTTTTGAAGCGGTCGGTATCCTGGAGGCTGGTTACGTCTTCGAGGGTGGTCACCGTGCCCAGGAGCCGTCCTTCCGAGTCGCGCATGGGCATGGTGCGCAGACGGTAGCTGCGCTCCTGCTTGCCGATCCGCATGGGCAGCAGCGATGCCTCGTCCTCTGCAGCCACCGCTTTTTGCATGGAGATAGCATCGCGGATGGCGCTGAGGATCTTGTCGCCGCCCGGAGCCTTGGTCAGCGCCATGCGATCGGCAGACGCTTCGCCGAGCAACTCGATCGCGGCCTGGTTCACCTTGAGCAGTTGCCCCTTGCCGTCGGTAACGATGATCGGCTCGAAGATCGACTGCAAGACGGCATCGGAGAGCTGAAACTCCATCTGTCGGCGCCCAGCCTCGCTGTCGCGCAGCTCGCGGAGCCGAATGGCGATACGGTTCAATTCGCTGGCGAGAATGCCCAGGCCGTCGCGGCTGTTCCACGCGACGCGGTGATCGAGATTGCCTTGAGCGATTCGTCGAGCGTCGCGAGCCACCACACCAACCGGTCTCAGCACAAAGACGACGGTCAGCACCGCGACCAGCGCCGCGGCCGCCAGAAGCAAGTAGGCGAGCCTCAACTGCCCAGCCGCAGCCAGTGTGTTGTGCGCGATGGCCACCAGCCCTGCCATAAGGCCGAGAAGCAGAGAGCAGCCAAGGATCAGTCGCTGAGAGAGGTTGAGCATGAACCGGTCTCCGGGCCGGAAGAGCAGAGATTGCGGCGAGCGGTTCGGGATATAGAACTGCCGTATCCTGGCCACCCATCGCTAACCATCAGACTGTTTTCTTCTCAAAACTATCATGCAGCAATACTTCTATTGTACCGGCAGCCGCTCCAGTCTCTTTGCGCTCAGTCTGCCCTGTCCGGGGGTCGCGGATCGATTCAGGAGACGGATTCGCCGGATTTCATGGAATGCGGCAAACGGACAGAGTGCCGTTGTGCCACTCACAGGCCAGGCCTGCGGGCGGAGGATCGGAGACGAGCACCCAGTTCACGCCAAACTCCGCCCTTAGGCGCTCAAAGTCGGCGAGCTTGAAGTTGTTCCAGCCTCGCTGCGCTTGAACCTGCCGTATCCACTCATCGGCAAGCTCCGGAACCTGCGTTACCGCTCCACCGTCCTTGATGTCGGCCAACTGGCTGCGCTCGGCCAACGGACGGAAGCAGTGGTAATCTTCACCTGGCGCGGCCAGATAATCGGGTCCGACAGCAAAATAAGCGTCGATGGGCGTGTTCTGGCGAATCCACGCAAAGGCCTGTAGCCACGGGTTGGCTGAGCTCTGTCCAGTTAGCTCCAGATGCTCGGTGGATGCGAAGAGTGGCCGCTGTGCGGCATACATTCCCGCATTGAAAACGACCAGAAAAACCGCCCAGCGCCAGACGGATGCCTTAAGGAGGTATTTCCCGATGAGGCATCCGCCAATCAGCATCATGAAGATGTACACCAGTTGAAGAAAGCGCATGGGCTGCAACGGAATCAAGCGGGCCAACGATGGATCCGTCGTCATGACAAGGGCGATAGCGATCTGAAAAATAGCGAAGGGTATGACTGCGAGCGCGAAGCGTGCCAGCTTTGATTCACCGCGTCGTTGCATGACGCGCCACAGAATCCAGAAAAGAAGGATTGGAGCAAGCGCGCCCAGCCATTCATACCATTCCCAGCGGAATAGGAAGAGATATCTGCGTGCGTCGATTGCCACTCGCCATGCGGGCGTCGGTCTTTCGAAGATCCACACCAGGGGAACAAAGGAAACCGCCTGGGGAACCAGCCGCGACGGCAAGGGCCGACGCGATCGATTGATCCATTCAGAGTTAGTCAGTGTCAGGAAGAAACAAAACGACATTCCCAGCGCGGCCATGATAGGGTGCAGCACGAGGGCGGCCAAAAGAACTGGGATGGCCTGCCATTTCTTGCCGGCAAGGATTCGCGCGACCGCAATGAGTATCAATCCCGTCGCAAGTGCGCGAGGGTGTAGATGTTGATCGAGGATATAGAGCGCGGTTCCTGCCACCGGCAGCGTAAACATGGCTGCGACCAGGGCAACACCGGCCCATTGCGCTCGCGCCTCGTTGAATAGCCTGCTGGCAATAGCCCAGCACCCGAACACAATCAGCACGATCGAGGCGAACTGGAAGAGAAGCTCGGCTGACGCGACCGATGTTCCTGTAAGCCGAACGAATCCAGCGACGAGTTTATGAAATATAGTTGCCTGCGTTTGCAAGCGGAAGAACTCAGCGCTATGCGGGTAGAGTGCCGGGTTCAGATCGCTTTTCACGGCACTCAGATAGAAGCCGTCATCCTCGTAGCCGGGATGGTAGCCCATCACCAGGAAGCCGAGCAGCGAAAACAACAAAAGAGCGAAAAGAGGCGGACAGATTAATCTTCTCGGGGAAGTAAATCGCATCGGTATGAGGGTGGTCTCCAGCTACTATCGTAAGGCCCCGCCTTGCTGGATGGCGAGTTGTGCGCGAGTTTTGGATCGGAAAAAGCGCCGTCGCCATTCGTGCAAGGCAGCTCTGGAAGCCAGAAAGGATGCTCGGGGGTCTGAAAACCAATCATGTAGCCGCGTGAAAAGGCATTGCGGAACGCCGCGGGCTCATTGGTATGAGGCGAGCCCGCGGTTTCGCATAAGGTGAATCGGTTAATTGGCAGTCACAAACATGTGGTGATCGCTGTCATTCGAAGTGTAAGTCAGGAAATAGGCACCGTCCCATACGGCCGTCGAGGGGTTTAGCTGCTGTCTGCCGTTGATCAATATGCCAGAGTACACGTTTGACTCGAATGCTCCACTGCCCAATGTCTCTGTGATTGTCAGATTGTTGTTCCCGGACAGGACTTTGTAGGCCAAGTACAAAGCCCCGTTGTACGTCGAGGCGGCCACTCCGCTTCCAGCCTGTAGGCCGGGTTCATAGTAGGAGTCGGCTGTGCCGCTCGTGCCGGCATATGTAGAGCACAGCACCAAGTAATGGCTCCAGTCGCCCTGGGCTTGAAATGCGAACCAGAGCTCATTATTAAACACAGCAGTTCCGATCATTGCACCCGTTTGCGGTTCAGCACCACCGGGTAGGTTTTGGCAGTAATTGCTTTCTGTGAAATTCAGCCCGTCAGACGTGATCGCGGATTGCATTGTGGTGGCCGACCCGGCCCCATTTACTTCCTGAGTGATCCAAAGCTGGTTGTTATAGACGACGAGGGATGGGGAGCTGTTGGCAAACTGTTCGTAATTGGCGTTCGAATTCATGACTGGGGTGGGAGTTGCGAAATTAGTGCCGTCCGATGAGGAGGTCAGATACACGAACCCATTCTCGGCGGTGTAGGCGAGCCACAGCTTGCCATTCCACACTGTGATCGTCGGCCCAGTTGCGGAATGCGTCAGAATATTGGGGATTTCATAGCCGTAGGTGAAACCCTCGCCTGTTATGCCTGTCTGCGAAACCGTGATCCACGTAGTGTGGCTTCCGTCGTTTGCCTGATACGCGACATAGAGATCTCCGTTGAAGACAGTCATCGATGGGCTGGTGCCGAATTCAACGTAGGAGAACTCGGTACCTGGTTGTTGTAAGTCGCTCAGCTGCGCATTTGCAATTGCGGAGCAGACGAAGAGTATTGCCGTGATCGCAAGTCCCTTGACGAAAATCGCAGGTTTCATATGATTTCTCCTTGATTTGCTGCGGGTTCAAGACGCGGTTTAATTTGAACATCAAGTCGGGATCATGTCTGAGCCGTATTTCTGGCAGCTTGTAGCCGTTGGATGGCCCTAGAGCTGGGGTTACCTAAATGGATACACTATAGTACCCAATGGATACAATTAGCAATTCCTAAAGTAACTATCCGCGTGTTCCGTTAATGGGCTAAAAGTGACGTGTTAAGTTGCAGATAATTATTGTGAAAGGGATCGTCGGCTCGAACGCCTTCCGCCGAAGGCATGGAACGAGGTCGGAGAGGTGGCGCCGACCATTGCCACGTTGAACGAAGAGGAAATATTCGTGGTTTGCTGGACGATCTACGCTTGATGCGCGGCCCGGCGGGAAGTGCCTACGAGATCCTGTCGTCGATGACGACAGCCGTGACGGGACTGTGGAAATCGTTTCCGCCATCGCTCTCGAAGCCCCCCGTGTGCGCCTCCTGGTGCGCAAGGGACAACGCGGCTTGTCGGGGGCGATTCTTTACGGGTGGCGGCATACGGATGCTGCCATTCTCGGAGTCATGGATGCCGACCTGCAGCATCCCCCTAAACTGCTTCCCGCATTGATCTCTTCCGTTTTGGCCGGACATGATCTGGCAATAGGCAGCCGCTATGCTGCGGGAGGGAGATTGGGCGATTGGAATCCTGCCAGAAAGCTGTTGTCGGCCGCGGCCGTCTGGTTGACTATGCCGATCCAACAGGCGGGAATCCCTGCGAAAGACCCAATGTCTGGCTTCTTCATGGTCCGCCGTCAATGCCTTCAGGGAATTGAGTTCCAGCCTTCAGGTTTCAAGTTGCTGCTCGAGGTGCTTGTCCGTGGCCGCATCCAATCCGTCGCCGAGCTTCCCTTTGCCTTCGGCCTGCGTCATTCCGGCGTAAGCAAAGCGAGCTTCAAAGTGGGCTGGGATTACGCCAAACTTCTCGCTCGCTTGTACGCGGAGAAACTTATCTTTCGCTGGCGCCAAATTCGTAGCTGCGCGCCTTCACAGCGCGGGTAGCAGCATCCGTAGCAGCAAAAACGCACCTACACCGGCGAAAAAGACCAGCGCCATGCGGATGCCGGGTTCACGGTTGACCTCGGGGACCAGGTCGGTGGCGGCGACGTAAAAGGCCACGCCTGCCGAGATCGGCAAGCCGTACGGCAGCCAGTTGGGCACGAGTTGAATGACGAGGACGCCGGCGAGAGTAGCGGCGGCGAGTGCAACGGCAGAGTAGAGCGCGGTAGTGCGGCTGCGGCCACTGGCCAGCATGACCGAGGCCATGGTGAAGCCCTCCGGAGCCTTGTGCAGCAGAATTGCAAGAAAGATCAGCCAGCCCAGCCAACCGGAGACGAGAAAACCAGAGCCGATGGCTACTCCGTCAAAGAGGGCGTGGAGGCTGAGGCCAGCCATGACGGAGTTGCCTGTATGCCGGGAGACGAATTCGCCCTGATGGGTCTCTTCGCCAAAGTGGAAGTGGGCGTTGATGGTGTGCTCCAACAGATGGACGATGCAATAGCCGGCCATGATGAGAATCGGGCCGAATTTCGGGCTCAACCGGAGGCTCTCCGGCGCCATCTCCACGACGGCTGTCGCCATAAGGAAACCGGCGCCCAGTGCGACAAAATAGCGCAGGTAGCGCTCCACGCCCTTGGCGCGCACCAGTACGAATCCGCCGGCTACGTCGGCCAGAGCGGCAATCGCGCCGAGAATGAGAGAGAGCTTGAGCATGGGCGCTTACCCGCTATGCCGGATGTGCATCACATCGCCATCCTGGACAACGTATTCTTTGCCTTCGAGGCGGAGCGTGCCTTTGGCGCGGGCGGCGGCCTCGGAGCCTGCCTCGAGGAGCGCATCCCAGCGAATGGTCTCGGCGCGAATGAAGTGGTGCTCTAGATCGGAGTGAATCGCGCCGGCGCCTTGGGGGGCTTTGGAGCCGACGGGAATCGTCCATGCGCGGCACTCATCCTCGCCGGCGGTGAAGAAGCTGATCAGACCTTGCAACTCATAGCTCTTGCGGATGAGGCGGACCAGACCGCTCTCATGCAGACCATAGCTCGAGAGAAACTCGGCTGCTTCCTCGTCGTCCATCTCGGCCAGTTCAGCCTCGACTTTGCCGCAAATTGCCGTTGCTCCGGCGCTGGGCTTTTGGGCGACTTCGTCGAGCTTGAAGCGGCCGACGGCGGCTGCGAGATCGTCGCCCAGTGCGAAGCTTTCGCCGATGTTAAGGGTATATAAAATAGGTTTTTGCGAGAGAAACATAAAGCCGCGGATGAGCTTTTTCTCTTCGGGCGTCATCTCCAGTTCGCGCAGCGGTTTTTCTTTTTCTAGAGCTTCCTTGGAGCGAAGCAGGAGGGCCTGTTCGCGCTCCAGATCTGAGGTGCGGCCCTTTTTCAGATCCTTTTCCAGACGCTCAAGCCGCTTCTCGACCTGAGCGAGGTCGCTGATCATCAGGTCGAATTCGACGTTTTTGATGTCGCGCAGAGGATCGATGGGGCCGACGTGGGGAATCGACTCGTCCTCAAAGGCGCGCAGGACGTGAATGAGCGCGTCGACCTGGCGGAGGCTGGCGAGGAATGCTGTCTCTTTCAGCGCCTCTTGCCCGATGGCTGCGACGTCGACGAACTCGACGGAGGCATAGGTGGTCTTCTTGGGCGAGTAGAGGGCCGAGAGCTTGTCGAGCCGTTCGTCGGGCACGCGCGCCACGCCGATGTGCTCCTGGCGCGAGAAGCCGCGCTCTTCGAGTTTGGCTTTGGTGAGAATCTTGAACAGCGATGTCTTGCCCACCTGCGGCAGGCCGATGATGCCAGTCTTCATTGATGTCCCAAGGGGGTCTCGGAGGGATTAAGGAGCGCGAGAGAACCTATTCAATGATACAAGACGAGGGAGTCGGGAACAGGCGACAGGTGTCAGTGGATACCGGTCAGGATCGCACCGGCAAGGTCCATGGACCAGTGCGCGACAATGAGCGGCGAGAGGCGGCGGATGCGCAGATAGACCAGCATCATCATGGTCAGCACTGGAAGCATCATGACAAAACGGTATGCCAGGTACCGCCAATCGGGGATGAAGGGGATCATGCAGTGTTGCAGTGCCCACCAAAATCCGACGATCGTAAAGGCGATCCCGGTACGGCCGGTGAGCGCTTCCAGCCGGGGCAATGCATATCCTTGGTAGGTCATTTCTTCGGTGGCCGACTGAATGATCCACCACACCGTCAGGCTGTAAACCGTGGCCCACAGTGGCAGCGTGTGTCTTTGCCAAAGGAATTCCAAGGGCGCCTTGGCGATCGAGCCGTAGGCGACCCAGGCCGCTAAATAGCCCCCGGCGATGAACAACGGAATGGAAAGGGCCAGGATCCCGAGCCCGAAGAGGATGTCGCGCCCCCACCGCATGCGAATCGGCCCGATGAGGTCGCGGAGGCGAATGCCTTCTCGCCGCGTGAAGTATCGCATTCCAAGTAGGCAGCACAAATCGCTTAGGGTGCCGTAGACGATCCACCAGTCGCCGGCCGTCCTAAAGGGATTGGGGCGGTGCAAGGCAAAAAAAAGCAGCGCTAGCAGCGATTGCAAGGTCAGCCACAATACCGAACGCGCGGAGACGAGCAGAAGCGGCCCGAACCACGGGATACGTCCGGCTGCCAAGCGCTTCTGAATCTGAGGAAGTGCGTTGACGGGGCACGCAACTGGGGATGAGATTTCGCGCACAGACGACATGAAGGACTCTCTCCGCTGCGGAGTCTAACACGTGCCGGACTCGATCGGATGTGATGCGCCAAGAGCCTTGAGCGCTCAAAGGCGCGTGGTTTCCGCATTGGCCACCAATACGACGGTCGCCAGCCCCAGCAGCAGGATGGCTCCTTCGACATTGATGCTGCGATGGTGCAGTTTTTCGAAGTCAACGCGGATGGGATTTGCGGCGTCGACTGCGTTGATTGTTCCACCGGCGGCGATGCGGTCCCGCTCCATCGCTGGGATGATGCCGAATTGCGAGTAGAGTGTGAGGCTGATCATCACGGCCAAGAGGATCATTGGCACCAGCACGGCGCGCGGCTTGTAGATGCTCCAGACCGGCGCAAGTGCAAGAAGCGCTAATGCGATCATGCCAGAGACCAGCCCCATCATGTGAAGGATGCGAAGCAGGTGGCCCACAATCGCTCCGGCTGCGTGGGTGTCTGGCTGGAGTGTCTGGAAGGTGATAGCGGCGACGATGGGGAAGAAGATCTCCGCGCCCAGCCAGACGATGAGCGCGAGATACAAAGCGGTGCGGAAGAGGGTCTTCATGGTTTCAGTGGACAAGTGAACGAGTGAACAGGTGAACAAGGGAACGGGTAGACGGTGAGCAGTGACTATGGTCTTTTTAGAGCTCGTCTCAATACTGTTTCCAGCGCGGCCTTCACCTCGACGTACTCCGCGGGTGTGAGCGTTCCGGCGATCTTCTCGTTCTCCAGCGTGAAGAGCTCTTCTTTGAGCACATTCAGCAGGGCTGCGTTGCCGGCTGCGGGCAGGGCAGCGTGCACTGCAGCCGGCGTTGCCGGAAGCTGACTGGGTGATTGCGCGGTTCCTGCTCCGGCAGGGGCCACGGCTCCGGCTGGCCTGCGGAGCAGGAAGGCTGCTGTAGCCACCATGATGAGCGCGAGGCCGCCGAGAATCCAAAGCTTGTACTTCGATAGCGGATCGGGTGTGTCGATGGGCACGCCGATGCCGCCGCCTGGAGTTGTTCCAGGAGTACCGGTGTCCTGAGCCTGGCCGCCCTGTCCTGCAGCCTGGGTGGTTTGAGCGCTTTGATCCTCGCGAGGTAGAGCTCCGGTGCCGGAGATGGTGAATTCAAGCGAACCGCCGGGTGTTGCATTTTTCGAGAGGAAGGTTTGAAAGCTCGGGTCCTGCGGCGAAGACTGGAATACCGATCCAGCACCGGCTGTAAAGGTCAGGCTCTTGGGCAAGACCACCCACACGGTTCTGGCGGGTACAGTCAATTGCGAATGGAAGGTATACTTCCCGCTGCTGTAAGGCAACGCGTATTCGATCTGGAAGAGCGTACCCTTGTCGCCGGCGTCAGGCTGGATGGGGAAGTTGAAGGCATAGTGACCGTTGGGTCCGTCGGGGTCCATCTTGAGCGAGGTGGGCAGGCCGCTGGGCCGCTGCGCAGAGGCGCCTCCCACCACGGCGTCAGCAGGCAGGATCACCGAAAAGGAACGTGGACTCCATTGGGTTCTTGGAGGTGAACTGGAGTTGTGCACAGAATAGCGTTGTACGACCTGAAGCTGACCATTCGAGGCGTCGACGATCGCCGTGACGTCTTCGTCGAGATTGACGCCACTGACTTGCTCGGCGACGTCATAGACAGCGATGTCGCCCGGCGCTCCGCCCTCGGGCGCGGCGATGAAGTAGGGCGCGCCCTGATGGGTTACGCGCACCAGAGCCGGGCCGTTGCCGGGCTTGTTGAGCGAATAGTGTCCACGGGCGTCGGTGGTTGCGTGGGCCACTTCGCTCATGCCGGCCTGCACATCGACCAGCACAACGGTATCACCCACGGCGGGTTTTCCGGTGGTCTTGTCGGTGACGGTTCCGGTGACTTGAGCTGTGAGCGCCGAGCTGCTCCAGCAGAGCAGGCTCAATGCGATGGCGGGGAAGACGAACTTTGTCGATCTCATGGTCTTGTGGAAGTCCTAGGAACGAGTTGGTTGGATTCGTAGCGAAGAGCAAAAATCACCCAGGTCCCCAAATGCGAGGGACCTGGGCCTACCGTCTTAAATCAGGTTTGTTGCAAGAGCTCGATCTCGGCCAGCAACTGCGCCGCCTCGTTCTCAAGATGCGTCCGCTGAACAGTGAAGTCTTCTTCAGGATACTTGCCGGCGCGGTACTCGAAATTCAGGTCGCGCAGATTTTCGTAAAGCTGCTCCTTGCGCTCGAGCAGATAATCGAGGCGAGTTTTCTGGCGCTGGCTGGCAAAGGCATTCTCTGGCCAGAAGGTGTAGATGAATAGCGCGAACATCAACAGCATTCCGGCGATCAGGCCCTCGGTGGGTGTCATGGCTCAATAACCTCCTTCGCTGTCTGTCTCTCGGCGAATCCGTTCCTTGAGCGCGTCGGTCGCCGGATCGGTCGCCAGAGTCTCAGCCGGAGGCATGACCGCGGTCCATCTGCGAATCAGCAGGATCGTTCCCAGGAGCGCCGCGAGAAAGACCGCAAAGGGCGCGATCCAGGCCACCAGGTCGAAGCCTTGTGTGGTTGGCGCGGCCAGCACGACCGCGCCGTACTTGCCGACGAAGCCGTCGAGGATCTCCTTGTCACTCTTGCCTGCGGCCATGCCCGTGCGCAGCTCTTCGAGTTCACCGGAGGAGTTAGGGCAGCCGACGTGGTTGCACTCGCCGAGGATCTCGGCGCAACCGCAGGTGCACATCAAGCGGTGATTCAGATTGGTAAAGCGCGAGTTGGCATCCGTTGCGCCGAGTGAGAAGCAGACGGCCACAGCCAAGGCGAGAGCCTGCGCCGATTTGATCCATAAGGTGAAACGCGCGGGAGCCGGCATCAGTCGCCTCCTCCAAGCACCGGCTCAGCATGAGCCGTTCGAGCGGCGGGCATGCGCAGAGATGCGGTGGTGGGGGTGAGGCTGGGAACGAGAGCCACAACCGTGCCAATGACGATCAACACGACTCCGGCCCAGATCCAGCCCACCAGGGGATTGAGGAAGGCCTTGATGATCGGCTGTTGGGTATCGGGATTCGTGCCCTCATAGACCACATACAGGTCCCACAAGGGAATCGAATGGATTGCCACCATCGTCTGCGGTTGTTCGCTGGCAAGATAGACACGTTTTTCGGGGGTCATCTGGAACTGCTTCTTGCCGTTCTTGTATACATCGAGCATTGCGAAATCGGAGTTGTAGTTGGCGTTGGAGTCCTGGGATGCGCCCACGCACTCCAGCGTGTAAGGGCCGATGGAGATCTTGTCGTGGAGCGCCATTTCGCTCTCCACGTTGCGATTGAAGGCTGAGCCTGCCAGGCCGATTACCACGATTACCACGGCGATGTGAATGATGTAGCCGCCGTAGCGCCGGGTGTTGCGCCGAACTAGTAGAACCATCGAGGCGAGGTAGTTTCGTCCGCTTTGCCGAGCGATGACTAAGGCCCCTCGCCCGAATTCAGATGAGATAGCCGTAAGAACTCCGGCCGCCAATGCGAAAGAAACCACCGCATAGAAGCTGCCGCTCTCGAAGGTGCCATCCTTCCAAGGGCGCATGCCCAGGATGAGGCAAACGAGGACGGTGGCCCAGACGGCAATGCATGGGACGATGAAGTTACGGCGGATAGCTCGCAGCGATGTGGATCGCCACGGCAATAGGGGTCCGACGCCAGTCAAGAACAGCAGAAAGAGCCCAATAGGGATGGCTACGGTGTTGTACCAGGGCGCACCTACCGTCACCTTGTTGCCTACGACATACTCCGACAAGATCGGGAAGAGTGTTCCCCACAAGATCACAAAGCAGGCCGCCAGCAGGACAAGATTATTGAACAGGAAGCTCGACTCTCGGCTGACCAACGATTCGATCTGGTGTTCGCCCTTCAGGTGGTCGCGCTGCAGGATGTAGGTGAAGATGCAAACCGCGAGCACAATTCCCATGAAGACGACGAACCATGTTCCGATCGACGATTGCGCAAAGGCATGAACCGAACTGACCAGTCCGGCGCGGGTCAGCAGCGTGCCGAGCATCGTCAGCAGGAAGGTGGTGAAGATGAGCCAGACGTTCCAGCTCTTCATCATGCCCTTCTTCTCCTGCATCATCACGGAGTGCAGAAAGGCTGTACCGGTGAGCCAGGGCATGAAGCTGGCGTTTTCGACCGGGTCCCAACCCCAGTAGCCGCCCCAGCCGAGCACGGCATAGGCCCAGTGCATGCCGAGGAAGATGCCGCAGGTGAGAAAGAGCCAGGTGACCATCGTCCAGATACGGGTGATCTTGATCCACTTTTCACCGGGATAGCGCATCATGAGAGCGCCCAGCGCAAAGGCAAAGGGCACCGAGAAACCCACGTATCCCAGATAGAGCATCGGCGGATGAATGACCATCTCAGGATATTGGAGAAGGGGATTGAGGCCATTCCCGTCGGCTGGAGGAGCGCCGCGCAGAAGCGCGAATGGTGGCGCGGCGAAGTTCAGCACCAGCAGAAAGAAGACTTGAATGCCGGCCAGAATCGAGCCGGCGTAGGCGTAGAGTTTCACGTCCTGTTTGTGCGTGAGGCGAAGCACGAAACCGTAGGCGGCCAGCAGCCACGCCCACAGGAGCAGCGAACCCTCCTGGCCGCTCCAGAGCGCGGAGAATTTGTATGCGCCGGGGAGGGCGCGGTTGGAGTGCTCGAGGATGTAGGTGATCGAGAAGTCATTCGCGAAGACAGACCAGATGAGAGCGAAGGCGGCCGCCGTGACCGCGATGAAGACGGCGATTCCCGCGCGCCGCGCAGTGTCTGCCAGCCGCTCGGGGGAGATGGGCGACGGTTGCCCGGTTGCGATCAGGCGCAAGGCCAGCGTCCCAGCCACCAGATTCCAGGCGGCCAGTAGAAGGGCGATCACGAGAGCAAAACTGCCAAATGCTGCCATTCGAACTCCGCTGTCACTTCAAGATTCTCGCACAGAGCCCTGAGCCCTAAGGTGCTCTCGGACAAGGATTCTCCAATACATCATAAGCCGTTTAGGTGTGATTTGGCTCACTCTTTGGGTGGGGATGAGGTCTGGCTGAGAGGTATCATGCCGGAAAGGAGAACCGGCGCGATGGTTTTTGCCAAACGGCTGCGCGAGGGAGTGGTCCGAGGGGAGATCACCTGCACGGTCCGCATCTGGACCGGCCCTCACGTCAAAGAGGGCAGCCGTTACTCGATGGGCGATGGCGCAATCGAGATCGAGTCCATCACGCCAATCGGTTTCCCCGACATCACGCCGGAGCTGGCCCGCGAATCAGGCTTCTCGGGCCTCCTCGACCTGCTCAAAGTGGCAAAACACGGCAAGGGCGACAAGATCTATCTCATCCGCTTTCACTACATCCCTCCGCGCGGCAAGCGTAGAGTTCCTCCAGGGAAGTCGAAGAAGACCGAATAGTCTCACCCCGAAGCGACAAACCGCGAAGTGTATCCCGCTATAGACGATTGGGGCCCCATCCTTCGCGTACTTTGCGAAGGGTGGGAGACCACGAACCTCGGCCGCCGGCGTCTCTCGTCTGCGCGCCGTCCACTCCGACTCGATCTCCACAAGCCCTTCCAACCCTGTCGCGTAATGCCGAAAGCTCGACCATTCCCAGTCCTCGGGCTTTGCCACCAACCCACGATTGACCGGGTTTCGATGCATATATTGCAGCTTCTCCTCAGTTTTCTCTTCGGTTCCCACATTGAAGTCGTAGTAACGCCGCTGCCAGAACTGCGCTTCACCTGCGCTCTTCAGTTTTCTCGATGTCCGCTGCTTCAAAACTTTAATTGCTGTCGCCAGCAACGCAATACTCGGCTCACTGACGAGCAAATGGACGTGCTCAGGCATCAAGACGTAGCCGGCGACCACAAATCCATATCGCCTGCGCACCGCCTCAAGCTCACGTTCTAAAGATGCTGTACGGCGTGGCGCTACCCAATAACGGCTTCCTTCGATAACAACTGAAGGTAAGAAAATGGAATGCTCCGCACTTTTGGTAACGAACCAATCCCTTAGGCATAGCAGGAGAATCTTATACCGGCGCTGCCAGACACCGTACATTTTTTCTGAAAGCGAGAAACAGCTTGGGGTTCGTGGTCTCCCACCCTTCGCAAAGAACGCGAAGGATGGGGCACCCAATCGTTTTAGGCCGATCCGAGGACGGGGCACCCGGCGGGCCATTGAGGAATTGATGAATGGCCTCCCGACGGGCGAGATGCACCAGGTGCTGCCGAGTACCCCAGGTCTTGACTTTGAGATCCGGGAGAGCAGGCTTCAAGCCATCGGCAGTTCGTCCCCTGGCATGGGAGGGTTATCCGGAATGAGGTCGAGGTAGGAACTCATCCCCTTGCCCGCGCCCGAGGATCTGCGCCGGAAGAACTCGGCGGCGGTCTCCACCGCGCCAATCTTCTGCGCCAGCGCGGAGGTCACCCAAACATCCAGGGAGACGCCATCTTCACGCGCCAACTCCTCTGCGCGTTTCACGAGAGAATTCGGCAGATCGAATACACGCGTCATGCTTCCCTCCCTTTCCGCCTGAGCCGCTCAAGCAATTCCGCCGGCGACAAGACCTCAATCCCAAAGCGTTCGGTTGCCCGCTCGAAGTCTCTTCCATTATGCGTCACAATTGCCTCGGCCTGCCCGTTAATCGCCGCTTCGAGCACCATTTCGTCGTCGGCGTCGCGCAACTGAGGCCGCCAGACGAATCGAATTTCCACCGGAGAGATACACAGCGCCAGTTCGGCAAGAAAGCCGTCCACAAATTGCGCCGGAAGACCATGTTCTTCCCGCTTGAGCACTGCCTCATATTCCAGAAAGAGCGCGGGGCTCGCCACAAGCGCTACCCGGCTCGCGCCAATCTCCCTGAGCAGCGCCGCACTGGCACCCTGCCGGGAGCGCAGTCCTGCAACGAGGGCCGACGTATCCATCACAATACGCATTCTTGCAACCGAGCCTCCATTCTACGTGAAATCTCCTCTCCATATTCGCTTCTTCTTCGCTCTTCGGATATACTGCTTGCCATGGACTTTCAGTTGGTCACTAGCTACACCCCACGCGGAGATCAGCCGCGGGCCATTGAGGAGCTGATGAATGGCCTCGCGGCCGGCGAGAAGCACCAGGTGCTGCTCGGCGTCACCGGCTCGGGCAAGACCTTCACCATGGCCAAGATCATCGAGCAGTCCAACCGGCCGGCGCTGATCCTGGCGCACAACAAGACCCTCGCTGCCCAGCTCTATCACGAGTTCAAGCAGTTCTTCCCCGGCAATGCGGTTGAGTATTTTGTGAGCTACTACGACTACTACCAGCCCGAGGCCTACATTCCCGCCGGCGACTTATATATAGAGAAGGAAGCCACGATTAATGAGGAGTTAGACAAGCTGCGGCTCTCGGCTACACGGAGCCTTTTTGAGCGGCGCGATGCGATCATCGTCAGCTCTGTGAGTTGTATCTACGGTCTGGGTTCGCCGGAGGCTTATTACGGCATGTTGCTGCTGCTCGAAAAGGGCCAGCGTATCAGCCGCAAAGACATCACGCGGCGGCTGGTCGAGATTCTCTACGAGCGCAACGATACCGACTTCCGGCGCGGGACATTCAGGGTGCGCGGCGACATCATTGAGGTCTTTCCGACCTACGATGAATCGGCCTATCGCATTGAGTTATTCGGCGACGAGATTGAATCGCTCTCGCAGATCGACCCGCTCTTTGGCACAGTCAAGCAGAAGTATTCGCGCCTGCCTATCTATCCCAAGAGCCACTATGTCGTGCAGCCGGAGCAAAAATCCCAAGCAATTGCCTCGATCGTCGGCGAGCTGAACGCCTGGATTCCCGAACTCGAAGCTCAAGGGCGAATGGTCGAGGCGCAGAGAGTCAATCAGCGGACGCGCTTCGATCTCGAAATGATCAAGTCGATGGGCTACTGCCACGGCATCGAGAACTATTCGCGGCACTTCTCGGGCCGGTTGCCGGGCGAGGCTCCGCCTACGCTGCTCGATTATTTTCCGCGGGATTTTCTGCTCTTTGTCGACGAGAGCCATGCAACGATTCCGCAGGTGCACGGGATGTGGTTCGGAGACCGAAGCCGCAAGCAGAACCTGGTGGACTACGGATTCAGGCTGCCATCGGCGATGGACAACCGGCCACTGAAGTTTGAGGAGTTCGAAAACCGGATTCATCAGACCATTTACGTCTCGGCCACGCCGGGGCCTTATGAGCTGACGCGCTCGGCCGGGGTGGTCGTGGAGCAGGTCATTCGCCCAACAGGTCTTGTCGATCCAGAGGTTGAGATTCGCCCGGTGAAGGGGCAGATCGACGATCTGCTCGCCGAGATTCGCGATCGCGCCAAGCGTGGCGAACGGGTGCTGGTGACGACGCTGACCAAGCGCATGGCCGAAGACCTGGCCGGCTATTACACCGAGGTCGGCGTGCGATGCCGGTACATGCACTCGGAGATCGAGACGCTGGAACGCGTCAAGCTGCTGGCCGGGCTGCGCAAGGGCGAGTTCGATGCGCTGATCGGGATTAACTTACTGAGGGAGGGCTTGGATCTGCCCGAAGTTTCGCTAGTGGCGATTCTCGATGCGGACAAGGAGGGCTTTCTGCGCTCGACCGGCTCGCTGATTCAGACGATGGGACGGGCTGCGCGGCATCTTGAGGGCAAGGCGATCCTTTACGCCGACAAGATTACGGACTCGATGCGCCGGGCGATGGATGAGACCGACCGGCGGCGGGCCGTGCAGAAGGCTTACAACGAGGAGAATGGGATTACGCCGCAGTCGGTGATCAACAAGATGGACATGGGGCTGGCGCAGATTATGAAGGCCGAGTACGGCGAGGTCGAGGTGGAAGAGGCCGCCGCGCTGCCGGAGTTCACCACGCAGCTTGAGTTGGACACTTATATCGCCAAACTGGAAACCGATATGCGCGAGGCGGCGAAGAAGTTTGAGTTTGAGAAGGCCGCCAAACTGCGGGACAGCATCAAGGAATTGCGGGACAAGGAGTTCTTGTTTGGGTGAGCCTTAGGCCGCGAAGCTCTTGTCGGATCGCAAGTCGCCGAGACCGGCCAGCTTCCCAGCGCTGAAGCGCTGGGCTAACGACCTTTGCGCCTCCGGCGCGGTAACGAACGAGCCGATTTCGTTGATCGAAACGTTAAGAAGCGAGCCGATTTTGCCAATAAATTGCGTTCATGCGGTTGTCCTGCCTCGCAGTCGCGACGCGGGACGCAATCGGAAAAGATGAGTGAAACCGGCGAGGGTTGAGGTACATCTAATCGCGTGTCGGTTGAGAGGTCACCCGCATTGCTCCTTTGTAACCCCAGGCAAGGGAAGAACCATGGCAAAACCTGTACTGCTGACGGTCGATGACGACCCGGAGGTGTTGCGCGCGGTCGAGCGAGACCTGCGGCAGCGCTATGCCGAACGGTATCGTGTGCTGCGCGCGGACTCCGGAGCGACGGCCCTTGATGCGCTGCGTGGATTGAAGCGCCGCGACGATGCTGTGGCGCTGCTGCTGGTGGATCAGCGGATGCCGCATATGACCGGAGTGGAGTTTCTCAGCGAGGCGATGAAGATCTTCCCCGACGCCAAGCGAGTGCTGTTGACTGCCTATGCCGATACCGACGCGGCCATTCGCGCGATTAACGAAGCCCAGATCCATCACTATCTACTGAAGCCCTGGGATCCGCCGGAGGAAAACCTCTATCCGGTGCTCGACGACCTGCTGGACGATTGGATGGGATCGCACAGGCCGCGTGTTGACGGGGTCCGCGTTCTCGGGACGCGGTGGTCTCCGCACTCCTATGCGATTCGAGATTTTTTAACGCGCAACCAGACACCTTACCAATGGATCGATGTGGAGACAGCAGGACAGGTTGCCGAGGTGCGCCGCCTGGTCGAGGCTGCGGGAGCGGAGATCACAAGCCTGCCAAAGGTGCTCTTTCCCGATGGCACCTCATTGTCGGATCCGAGCGTGAGTGAGTTGGCTGAAAAGCTTGGGTTGCGCATCCGGCCCGAGGTTGCATTTTACGATCTGGTAATCGTTGGCGGCGGACCCGCGGGACTTGCGGCGGCGGTGTATGGCGCGTCGGAGGGCCTTAGCACCGTGCTGATCGAGATGGAGGCGCCGGGCGGACAGGCGGGTATGAGCTCGCGGATCGAGAACTATCTCGGGTTCCCTTCGGGTCTGAGCGGAGGCGATCTCGCGCGGCGCGCGGTTGCCCAGGCCCGGCGCTTCGGTGTGGAGATTCTCTCTCCGCAGCAAGTGCTGGGCGTGAGTGTGGCAGGCGCCTCGAAGATCGTCAAGCTGGCAACCGGATCGGATGTGGGCTGCAAGGCCTTGTTGATCGCCACGGGAGTCGCTTATCGCAAACTTGACGTGCCCGGCGCCGAAAAGCTGCAGGGTAGCGGCATCTACTACGGCTCCTCGATGACCGAGGCAAAATCCTGCGAGGGCGAAGATGTTTACATTGTCGGTGGCGCGAACTCAGCCGGGCAGGCCGCGATGTATTTCTCGAAGTTCGCGCGGCGAGTGGTGATGCTAGTGCGCGGCCCATCCCTTTCCGCGACGATGTCGCAGTACCTGATCGATCAGATTAAGAAGACGCCGAATATCGAAGTTCGAACCCACTGCCAGGTCGTGGAGGTGCATGGCGATACGCACCTTGAAGCCATCTCCATTCATTGTTCTGAGACCGGGGATACTTCAACTTCTCTGACAAACCTGCTCTCGGTGTTTATCGGCGCTGAACCCAAAACAGACTGGCTTTCGGGAGTTGTTGAGCGGGATGAGCGCGGATTCATTCTGACTGGAGCCGACCTCGTACGCGATGGAAAGAAACCGAAGGGGTGGCAGTTAGAGCGCAATCCCTACTGGGTCGAGTGCAGCGTTCCCGGCGTCTTTGCCGCTGGAGACGTGCGCCACGGGTCGGTGAAGCGAGTTGCCTCGGGCGTGGGCGAAGGCTCGATCGCCGTGCAATTCACACATCAATATCTCAGCGAGGTGTAACTTGGCGCAGAGCGTTACTACTTCAACTGGCAGGGTCTCAATCGACGAACTGCGCAAGATTGAGGTCTTCAGCGACTTGCCCGCCGAACAACTCGATTGGCTGGCTGAGCATCTGCAGGAGATGCGATTTGATGCTGGAGAGATCATGGGCCGCGAGGGCGACCCTCTCGACCATCTCACGGTGATCCTCGAGGGAGAGATTCGAATACAACGGGGAACCGGAGCCGACGAGATCGTCATCCGCGGATTTGCAGGTCAGGTGACCGGGCTTTTGCCTTATTCGCGGCTGACGCACTATGGCGGCACCAGCCGGGCCGTTCTTCCAACTCGCATAGCGAATCTGCATAGAAGCCTGTTCTCTGAGATGCTTCAGCGCATACCACTGCTCGGCCAGCGGCTTGTTTCGATCATGGCCGACCGGATTCGAGAGACGACACGAATCGAGACGCAGCGCGACAAACTGGTGGCGTTGGGCAAGCTCTCCGCGGGGCTTGCGCATGAGCTGAACAACCCCGCCGCCGCGGCACAGCGGGCAGCGGCAAGCCTTCGTGAGGTTCTGGAGACAGTACGTGATGCGAGCATGCGGCTGGCGCGTCACGCGCTTTCAGCCGAGCAGCGAGAGATCATCACCGGCTTCGAGCGAGAGGCCAAACAGGCCTCTAGCGCCTCCCCCGATCCCCTGGCTCAGAGCGATCGCGAGGAGCTCATTACCTTATGGCTCGAAGCGCACCGTATGCCGGATGCATGGGAGATTGCGCCCGCAATTACCGATGCTGGGGTGGATATCCCAAGGTTGGAAAGACTGGCGAGCGAGGTCGGGGATGAGGTGCTCTGCGATGCGCTCGTTCGCATCGCGTCCCTGATGACGATCGCAAAGCTGATCGACGAGATTGAGATCAGCACCAGGCGAATTACACATCTGGTCCAAGCGGTTAAAGAGTATTCGTACATGGATCAAGCTGCGATGAAGGAGGTCGATCTTCGCCAGGGGATTGAGAACACGCTCACGATTCTTCAGCACAAGCTTAAAGCTGGAATCACAGTGACTCGCGAGTATGACGAGAGCCTACCGCGCGTTTGTGCCTATGGCGGCGAACTCAATCAGATCTGGACTAACCTGATGGCCAATGCGATCGAGGCCATGCACGGGAAAGGTGAATTACGGGTGCGCACCGCAAAGGAATTCGATCGCGTGCTTGTCGAGATTGGCGACAACGGCCCCGGAATTCCGCCGGAGGTTTTGCCGCGCATCTTTGAGCCTTTCTTCACCACCAAGGGAGTTGGCGAGGGAACGGGCCTCGGACTCGATACGGTTCGTCGCATCATCCAGAATCATCACGGCGAGATACGAGTTACTTCGACGCCGGGCGACACTCGCTTTCGGGTCTACTTACCTTTGACTCAACCTAAAAGCGCAGCGGTTGGGACAGGAGAGGAGGGGGACGATGCAGCAAACCTGTTCGCATCTGGAGCAGATTCAAAACCCCTCTCCTAACACCGACGGATGCGAGGAGTGCTTGCAGATGGGCGATTCGTGGGTCCATCTGCGCCTCTGCGAGATCTGCGGCCATGTTGGCTGCTGCGATTCTTCAAAGAATCGGCACGCGACCAAGCACTTCAAAAAGACAAAACACCCCATCGTGCGTTCGCTGGAGCCGGGTGAGGACTGGGGCTGGTGTTACGCCGACGAAGCGATGATTGAGCCGTTTTCGCGACGGCGTTGAGACGAGATTGCGAGAGGATGACATATGAATGCTTCGGCAACCTACATGGACACTCGGAGCCGGCTCTTGCTGCGCCTGGCTGAGTCGCGTTCGATCACCGATGACCTGTTTCGGGTTGTGCGCACCGAGGCGCTCTATGACAGGCCCATTGCCGAGCGGCACAGAATTGTCTTTTACATTGGGCATCTCGAGGCATTCGACTGGAATCTGATTGCAGGTCAGACACTGGGAGTTGAGCCAGTGCGCGAGGAATTCGATCGTCTCTTTGCCTTCGGTATCGACCCGCTGGGAGATGGCCTTCCGCAAGACAAACCCTCCGATTGGCCTCGGCTCTCGGAGATCAATGCCTATCGCCTGCAAGTTCGCGAGAAGTTAGACAACATTCTCGAAGGTCATCTCAAAGCCTCGGCAATCGATTGGAAATATCCCAGAGAAATCATCCTGAACACTGCGATCGAGCATCGACTCATGCATGCGGAGACGCTGGCTTATATGTTGCACCAGTTAGGGACGGAGCAAAAGATTTCGCCACGCGGTTATCGGCCTACCAACTCGCCGGGGTCCGGAGTGCCAGTCGCTAACCGCATGATCGACATTTCTGCAGGGACTGCCACGCTGGGGATCCGGCACAGAGGAGAATCATTTGGCTGGGATAACGAATTCGAAGAGCACTCCGTAAAGGTTCCGGCGTTTGCGATCGACGTACACAAGGTTACGAACGGAGAGTATCTCGAATTTGTACAGGAAGGGGGATACGAGGACCGGCGGTTCTGGTGCGATGCGGACTGGTCCTGGATCAGCGAGCACAAGATCGCGCATCCATCTTCGTGGTTCCCGCGGCAAAATCAGTGGCTTTATCGGGCGATGTTCGAGGAGGTTGCGTTGCCTCTTGACTGGCCCGTCTATGTCAGTCACGCTGAGGCTGCCGCCTATGCGCGCTTTGCTGGCAAGTCGCTTCCTACTGAGGCTCAGTTCCACCGCGCCGCCTATGGAACACCGGAAGGGACGGAGAGAGCCTATCCGTGGGGCGATGCGCCCCCCGATGCCAGTCACGGCAACTTTGACTTCCAGCATTGGGATCCAGTCGGGGTCAACAGTTATCCCGCCGGGCGTAGCGCCTTCGGATTGGAGGAAGCTCTCGGCAACGGATGGGAATGGACGTCCTCGACCTTTGCGCCGCTTCCAGGTTTTGAGGCATCTCCCTTTTATCCGGGCTACTCGGCAAACTTCTTCGATAACAATCACTACGTGGTGAAAGGCGCTTCGCAGCGAACGGCCGCATGCATGTTGCGGCGCTCGTTTCGCAATTGGTTCCAACCACATTATCCCTACGTCTACGCCTCATTCCGTTGCGTGGACAACTAAGAGGTCTGCATGCTCATTCGTGACGATGCGACAGAGGCCGCAAGCTCATTTGCAGTGGACGTGCGGAATGGGCTGGGGCAAGGCGGGCAAAAGGAGTTGCCGTCGAAGTATCTATACGACGACGTTGGTTCAGCGCTTTTCGACGTGATAACCAAGCTCCCCGAGTATGGGCTGACGCGGGCAGAGGAGCGGATTCTGCGGCGGCACTCAAGGGAATTAGCCGAGCATCTGACGGCGCATGGCATGGTCGTCGAACTCGGCAGCGGCAGCGGCAAAAAAACACGCCAGATACTCGAGGCTCTAGCTCATCATAAGTCGATGACTTATTGCCCCATCGAGATCTCCTCCGCGGCACTCGTGAGCTGCGAGCGTGAACTCGACGATCTGGCTCATGTCAGCATTCTCGGCTTTGAGAGTGAATATCTTGACGGCCTGACCCGTGCTGTCGCTCACCGCGAGCCTGGGGACGCCGTTCTGGTCTTGTTTTTAGGCAGCTCGATCGGCAACTTCGATCGCGAACCGGGTGAGGAGTTCCTATGCCGGATTCGCCAAGCGCTTGAGCCGGGCGATAGCCTGTTGCTTGGCACAGATCTTGAAAAACCATTGGACCGGCTGATTCCCGCTTACGATGACTCTCTTGGCGTGACCGAGGCTTTCAACCGCAATCTATTGGCTCGGATCAATCGCGAACTGGCAGGGGATTTCGACTTGTCGCGTTTTGAGCACGTCGCCCTTTACAACGCGCGCGAACGCCGAATCGAGATGCATCTTCGTTGTGCCGAAAGGCAGATTATCACGATTGACGAAACCCAATTCACGCTCCGCGCCGACGAAACGATCTGGACGGAGAGTTGTCATAAATATAAACAGGACGAGCCGCTGGAGATGGCCAGACGCACCGGGTTTGAGTGCGTTGAACAATGGGTCGATAGTGAATGGGGATTCGCCGAGAATCTCTTCGTTGCGGTATAACGCCGAGTTCGATTTCAAAGGCTTTGATCGTCGAGCTTCACCGCACTCACTGAGCCGGGATTCCAAAGACGGCGACTCCGATAGGAGTTCCGACATAGACCTTGCCATTCACGATCAACGGAGTGATGAACGTATTTCCGTTGCCGAAGCTGTCTCATCCATTTGCGGTTTGCCTACTGTTATATAACTGGTGCGCCAAGTTGGTCGCATCATAGGCGTGCAGCACGGCCGCGGTGCTCACGTTCGATTCCAATGCCCACACGATTCCATTCCGCGTTCCATTGGCGGAGACGCTCGGCTCTCGTCAAGTCTCAGAGTGCTACCACGGAAGCGGCTTGCCGAGGTGAAAGAATCCGCCGGTCGGTCCGTCATCGGGCAGGGTTGCTAGAGCCGCGCCGGTCTTCGCTCCTTCACTCAACTCCATCGGGGCTTGCGCGCCGCCCATGTCGGTCTTGACCCAGCCGGGATGCGCCGAGTTGACCTTGATCTTTGTGTCGCGCAGATCATAGGCCAGGTGCACTGTAAAGGCGTTGAGCGCAGTCTTCGAGGCATCGTAGGCGAAGGACTTGGCGTCGTAGATGGGCGACCCTGGAGTTGCGTGCAAAGTGAGCGAGCCGAGGATGCTCGAGAGGTTGACGATGCGGCCTGCGGGGCTCTTCTTCAAGAGCGGAAGCAGAGTATCGGTGAGAGCCACTTGTGCAAAGAAGTTGGTTTCGAAGACCTTGTGCAGAAGGTCGGCCGAAATCTCTGTAGCGGAGTGCTCCGGACCGGTTCCGGGAAAGACGCCCGCGGCGATTCCGGCGTTGTTGACGAGGATGTCGAGACGGCCATACTTCGAATTGAAGTAATCATAGGCGGCCTTGTGGTCGGCGGCTTTGGTGATGTCGAAGTGAAGCAGCTCGGCGTCCACACCTGCCGTGCGGAGCTTGGCAAGAGCCTTTTCGCCCTCGGCAATGTCACGTGAGCCGATAACGACCTTCGCGCCGGCATTCTTGAGTTCGAGCGCTGTTTGAAAGCCTAGTCCGCGGTTGCCGCCAGTGATGAATGCGATTTTTTGAGACATGGAAGCATCTTCTCCTATGCTGCGTTTGATTCGCGCGGCACGTAACAGGGTGCATCAAAACCCGTCCATTGGAGCGATGACGTCCCAAGTCTGGATCGCGTCGGGCGACGTCGGGGCCGGGCAGGGCGGCGAATGAGTCCGCCGGCCCGCAATTTGCGGCGAGGGTTACTTTTTTGCGAAGTATTCTTGTTTCTCTGTGGGTTCGCGCGGCTTTTCAGGGCGATTTTCATTGAGAATGGAAGGGTGACCCTGAAATCACGAATTGCGCTCATCGCGGTGCTTATATCGCCGTGTCTGGCGTTCGGTCAGTCGTTGGCTGAGTCACTCACCGTGCGTGTCCCGTTTGATCCAGCCACCTACCAGCCACTCGACGGGCACGAGCGATGGCAGCGCTGGGTGAGCGAAGATGGCCGATCTCCCGCCATTCACGTCGAATCTTTGGCCAGCGCCGCGTATTTGCAGAGTATTCCCGATCCGTCTGCGTGGGGCAGGAGCCCCGGCGGCTTCGTTCGCCGTCTGGGATCGAGTTACGGAAGCAACCTGATCCAGAACACCGTGCATGAAAGCCTGGCTGGCGCAGTGGGCACCGATCCACGCTATTATGCCTGCGCCTGCTCCGGCTTCTTCCATCGCTCCGGTCACGCGCTGAAGATGACCCTTCTCACCTACGATCGCAGCGGCCGACAGGTACTGGACATACCCCAGATTGCCGGCGCCTACGGCAGCTCGATGATTGAGGCAATGTGGTGGCCGCATCACTACACAGCGCTGGTGCAGGGCGTACAGACAGGCCACATCGAGGTGGGATTCATCGGCGCGGAACACCTGGCACAGGAGTTCGCTCCAGAGTTCAAGCGTCTCTTTCATCTTCATTTCTAAGTTTCCGCCGCGGCAGCGTAAATCCCCTTGCGCTACAATGCATTCAATCGAGGAGGTTGTATGCGCAGGGTTCTTCTGGCGATTCTGGCCATGGCATTTTCCGTTTCGTTTGCCGCGCCGCTGTTGGCTCAGGGCGCGCCGCCGCAGGGTGGCGCAGACCAGCCATATACCGTCGAGTACTACTACAAGTGCCAATGGGGTCACCAGGCCGAGTTCCTGCAGCTGTTTTTGAAAAACCACTACCCGCTGCTCAAGAAGATCCAGAGCACCGGGCGCATCGTCTCGGTGAAGATCGAGTCGCCGGCCTATCACACATCAGAAGAGCTGCGCTGGGACTATCGCGTGACTATTCGATATAAGAACTCGACTGCGGCGACGACGGCGAACCCGGACGAGGCAGCCTTTATCAAAGAACTCTGGCCGGACCAGGAGACTTACAAGCGAGAGGAACAGCGGCGGTTCGAGATCCTGCTGGGACACATCGACTTGCCGGTCACGGATATTACACCAACGGAAAAGTGATTCGTTGCGATTGTTACACCCTATTCTTCCATTTGTGCACGAGGTCTTCGGCGGCTTCGTGCCAGTCGGGGAAGTCGAATTTGAATCCGGCCTGGAGAAGGCGGCTGGGAACGGCGCGGCAGCTTTGCAGCACTAGCTCAGGCTCCGTCCGCATGAGGATGGCGCCCAGCCCGATCGCCAGCGACGGAGCGGGAAGGCCATTCGGAACATCCCATGCATAGCGAAGCGCCGCCATAAATTCTCGATTGGGAAGGGAACTGGGCGCGGCGAAGTTGAAAGGTCCATCCAACTCTTCGTGAGCGACCAGAAAGTCGACGGCGCGCGCGTAGTCGGCTTCGTGAATCCAGGAGACAAACTGGCGTCCGTTGCCTTGCGTGCCGCCGAGTCCAGCGCGGACGAGATTGGAGAGCACGGCAAAGGCAGTGCCAGACGCGGGGCTGAGGACCACGGCGCTGCGCAGGGAAACCTTGCGGGTACGCGGCGTATCCGTCGCGAAGAATGCGGTTTCCCAGTCGCGAACTACGCGAGCGGTAAAGCTGCGCCGGTTGCTCCAGGGTTCCGCGCCTGCAATCGCGGATTCTTCGACGGCGCTGTTCTCGTCCAACGGCAGATCGATTCCTCTTGCGTCGAGCGTGCGTTTGTAGAGAGTCGCCGCAGAGGCATTCATCCACACTTTAGGCGGATTGGCGAGCCCGCCAATCACGCTGCCGATGAGCTGCGTCGATTGAATACGCGATTCATAGATTGCGCGGCGGTTGGCCGCGGTGTGGCGACAGTTGATGCTACGTCCCGAGAGATTGATGCAGACATCGATGCCCTCGAGATACTCGGTCCACGGGCCCGCGGTGAGGCCATCCCAATGAACCGTCTGCCACGGCGCTGTGTAGGGCCCGCGGGTGAGCACCGTGACGTGATGGCCCTGCTCTTGAAAGTGGCTCGCGAGCACCTGGCCCACCTGTCCGCTTCCACCGGGCAGGACGATTCGCAGCGGTTTTGCAGCGAGTGGAGAGAGAGCAGCTAACGCTTCCATACTCTCAGCTTACGGCGTTCGGGCTAAGGGCAGCGGTCCATTCGGCTGGGGAATCCACCAGAATGTCGGGAGGGTTGGCTGCGAGGGTCTGGGGCGAGAGACCGAAGGTGCATCCGATGGACCATGTGCCGGCGTTGCGCGCTGTCTCGACATCGACCTGGCTGTCGCCGATCATCACTGTCTCTTCGGGCGCAGCGCCGGCTTCGCCCATCAAAGTCACAAGGCCCTCGGGATCGGGCTTCTTGGTCTTGAAGCTGTTACCCCCATAGACATGCAGGAAAAAAGGCGCGAGGTTGAGCGCCTCGCAGATCGCTTGTGCCGGGCGGACTGGCTTGTTCGTCAGCACAGCCATCGACCTCGACGAGCCAGCGTGCAACTTGCGCAGAGCGCCGAGCGACTCAAGAACTCCTTTGTAGGCGTAGGTGAAATCCAGCTTGTGTTCGCGATAGTAATCGAGAAAGTACTCGTAGGCTTGAGCGAGGAAGGCTTCGTCCACCTCAATTGCATCGACCCCGAAGAGCGCACGCCGCATCAGCATGATGGCCCCGTTGCCGATGTAGCCGGCGATGACTTTGTCAGGCAGCGTCCTGCATGAGAAGTGAGCGAGCGTTGCGTTGACGCAGTTGCAAAGGTCCTGCGCCGAGTCGATCAGCGTGCCATCGAGATCAAAGACCAGCAGCTTCAGCTGTTCGACGGGGATGGGGCGGAGAATGCGAACCATGACTCCAGTCTATAAGGGAGCTAGGGTCGACTTCGAGAAGAACCGAGGCTTCAAGAAAAAGTGGGCGAGACCTTCCCAGGAGCCGTACAAGTCTCGCCTCACAAAACAACCTTGCGCACAGGGTGCCAGTGTCGCCGGTCTAGTGTTCCAGTTGGAAGTTCGTTGAGAGTTGGCGACGCGGGGATCAGTGAATTCGGACGTCGCCCGAGCCGGTTGTCATGTGCACGGTGGGGCCTCCGCCATTGATCTTGCCGGTCACGTGATGCTTGTCAGTCGAGCCCTGCGTCAACATCTCCATGTCAGTGTGAATGCTGCCTGAGCCCGTAGCGGCTTCCAGGGTGAAAGCGGCTCCGCCGGATAAGTACTCGATGTTGCCCGAGCCTGTCTCCAGCTTCCAGTCGGTCGATGGCGTTCCGGCGGCTTTGATGTTGCCTGAGCCGGTGTGCGCATGCAGGCTGCCGTGGAGATTGCGCAATTCAATGTTGCCCGAGCCTGTCTCAGCCTTGATGTCGCCCTGGCCCGTTTGTTCGACGTAGATGTTGCCGGAGCCGGTGTCCACCTTGAAGCCTCCGCGAAGGCCGGTGGCGTGAATGTTGCCCGAACCAGTGGAGATCTTCGCATTCTCGCCGACGCCGTCATCGGTAACATCGCCCGAGCCGGAGCTGGCATCGAGAAATGAATTCTCAGGCGCCTGGATCTCGTAATCGATGCTGATGTTGCGCAAGTTCTCGTGGTGGGCGCCGATGCGCACAATGTTGCCGGTCTGTTCGATGGGCGGATGGGCCGCTACCTCGCGAACCCGATCATCGCTGGTGCCCCAGCCCGACTTCACCTTGCCCCAGATGTGAACCTGATTGCCCGCGCTGTGCGTGATGTGGATGTTGCCCGAGCCCGTCGAGACCGATAGTTCCACGCGCCCGTTGACCGAGAGCGTGCGCTCGAAGGTTGCCTCCGAAGCCAGCGCCGGAAGCGCGACGAGCGCCAGAGCCGCTGCTACAAACGAAAGTTTTCTCATCGCATTTTGCTCCTTGGAGAATTCAAAGAAGATCTGACCCCTTGATCGCCCTGTTTACTGCTGTAGCACCACCTGGTCACCTTCTTTCAGGCCGGTGAGAATCTCGGTGACCGAGCCATTGGACAATCCAACTGTGACTGGTACCTTGCGCTTGCCTTCCTTCTGCTTCTTGTCTGGAATCTCGACGGTGGCCTTTCTCTGGTTGTCGTAGATCACGGCGTCTTCCGGCACCGTCAGCACGCCTTTGTGCTCGTCGAGCAAGATCTCGGCGTTGGCGGTCATGTTGGCCTTGAGTTCGCCGCCGGGATTGTCGATCGAGACGCGCACTTCGAATGTGGTGACGTTGTCTTTTTCAACGCCCATCGGCGAGATCTTGGTGACACGGCCATTGAAGACGCGATCGCGGAAGCTCTCGACCTTGATGCGGGCGGGCTGGTTCATGTAGACATGCGCGATGTCGGCCTCGTCGACCTTGCCCTGAACGTACACCTCGCGGACATCGCCTTCGGTCATAACCAGCGTAGCCGTGGAGCCCAGCACCAGGATGGAGCTGACCGCATCACCCATTTCTACGTCGCGGGATAGGATCACTCCATCCATCGGCGCGACGATTGTGGTGTAACTCAACTGCTCCTCGAGCTGCTTGAGGCTGGCCTCGGCTTGCAGCACCTGCGCCTTGGCCTGCTTCAGCTTTGCCTGGTCGACGCCAATCTGGGCCTTTGCGCTATCGCGACGGGTGAGTGCGGCCAGGTAGTCTTTATTGGCGTCGTCCAGCGCCTGGTGGCTGACGATGCCTTCTTTTTGCATCTCCATATTGCGGTCGAGCGTGGCCTTGTACATCGGCAGGTCGGGAGCCGCGGCGTTGACCTTGTCCTGATCGACATTGGCCTGATAGGTGCCGACGTTGGCTTCGGCGGAGGCCAACTGTGCCCGCTGCGCCTCAACCTGAGCCATAATCTCCTGCTGGTCGAGCTGCGCGAGTTCCTGGCCCTTATGCACATAGCTATTGATGTCGACCAAGAGCTTTTCCACGATGCCGGAGGCCTTGGACTTGACCTCGACCTTGGTGATGGGCTGGATCTTCCCGGTGGCGACAACTGACTTTGCCACATCGCCGCGTGTCACCTTGGCAATCTTGTTCGGATCGATCGACGATCCCCGCGCGAGCCGCGCCAAACCAATGCCCAACACCAGCACGACCAGCAGCACTCCGGCGCCGAGCCAGATCCAGAATCGTTTGCTCCGTTTGCGCGATGCTGTCACAGGAACCTCCCAAAGTGTGAAAAACCCTTGAATCTTTCGTTGCCCGGACGAGCGCGTGGATAAGACGATAAGTGCGGAAATCGGTGTTCGGGCTCAAATCTTCAGACGCAGCCGGAGCGCGATTCGTTAACCACGGCCCGTCCAGCCAGCCCCGGTCTGCCTCCTTTCACACATACGCAGCGACAGGCGGGCTAGTTCCAACAAGTTGACTCCACGGAGGCCGAATCGCGATTCCTGGCCGCATGGACCTGATCTTCAGCCGCCGCCAAATGCTATCCTCACAAGCGAGATGCACGGTCTGTCTCTGCTTGAGTTTGTCGCCGTGGCCATGCTGATTTTGGCCAACGGATTCTTTGTGGCCGCCGAGTTTGCGCTGGTTTCGATCCGCGACACGCGCATCGAGCAGATGATCGGCGCGGGAGTTCCGGGAGCCCGGGCCGTTCGGCGGTTGCAGCAGGATCTCGATGATTTTCTTCCTGCCGTACAGCTCGGCGTTACGCTCTGCTCGTTGGCGCTGGGCTGGATCGGCGAGCCTCTGGTGGCGAGTGTCTTTGCGGGATGGCTCGACGCGCTGCCCATGGCTCCGGCGACGGCTCGCCTCTATGCCCATGTTGCGGCTGTCGGCGCGGTAGCGCTGGGATTCGCGCTCATCACCTATTTTCACGTGGTTGTTGGCGAGCTTGTGCCCAAATCGCTGGCGCTGCGCCGCGCCGAGGCCCTGGCGGTCGCAGTGGCTCCGCCGATGCTGCTCTTTATGACGCTGGTCCGGCCTGCCGTGCGCCTGCTGAGAAGCTCCGCGGCGTTAATTTTGCGCGGCTTCGATATTCCCATGACCGAGCGAGCCCAGGTGCACTCGCCGGAGGAGCTTAAACTCATCGCGACAGCCGCGCGGCGCATGGGGGTTCTGGCGCGATTTCAGGAGACACTGATTCATCGCGCCCTGGAACTGGACGATGTTCCGATCCGCGAGATCATGACGCCGAGGCAGAAGATCTTTTCGCTCCCGTCGACGATGACGGTCGAGGCGGCCAGCGCCCAGGTGATCGAACAGATGCGCTCGCGCATTCCGGTTTACGACGCGAGCCGAGGCCCGGAGCACATCGTTGGCGTGATCTACTCGAAGGACCTTTCGCGATTGATGTTCCTCCGGCGAGGCGCTCCCTTTGTCGAACTCAAGCTCTTGCAGGTGATGCGCGATGTGATGGTGGTGCCTGAGACCAAGACTGTCCTCGACTTGATTAGCGAGTTTCAGCAACGGCGGCGGCAGATGGCCATTGTGGTGGATGAGTATGGATCGACGGTAGGCCTCGTCACTGCCGAGGATGCGATCGAGCAGTTGACCGGTGAGTTGGAAGACGAGTTCGATGACCCGGACCTTCCAGTGCCGACCACGGCAACCGGTGCGCTGTTGATGGATGGCGGCGTGAATCTGCGGGATCTCGAAACCCAGATGCAGTGGGATCTGCCGCGCGATGGCGGTGTGGAGACCCTGGCCGGCTTTGTGTTGATGAAGTTGGGGCATATTCCAGTGGCAGGAGAGTCCGTGGTTCACGATGGCCGCAAGCTAACGGTGGTTGAGATGGAAGGCCGGCGCATCGCGCGTATTCGCGTCGAGGCAGTCGGGGCAGGGAAGCCTTCAGTAGCCAATTCCAGATCTGAGGCCTGACCGTCGCGGTGATTTATCGTTAAAGCCAGCCCATGAAGCAGATCCTGACACGACTTGCGCTCACTCTTCCGGTCGTCTGGCTGGTGGTGTCGCTCGTCTTTCTGCTCATTCACCTTGTTCCCGGCGATCCGGTTCAGATGATGCTTGGCGAGGGCGCTTCGCCTGCAGACACCAAGGCGCTGCGACATGAGATTGGCCTCGATCTAACGCTTCACGAGCAGTATCTGCGCTACTGGAATGGCGTTCTACATGGCGACCTGGGCACTTCGATCCGGCTGCACGATACGGTAGCTCATCTGATCGCGGAGCGATATCCGTACACACTGGCGCTGACGCTGACGGCTCTGGTTTTTGGGTTGTTGCTGGCTCTGCCTGCCGGAATTCTCGCGGCAGTGCATCGCGGCGGATGGCTCGATCAGCTGCTCTCGGTCGTAAGCCTCTTTGGACTCTCCGTGCCTGGGCTGGCGCTGGGGCCAGTGCTGATTCTGCTCTTCGCGGTTGACTTCGGCTGGCTTCCGGTCTCGGGGGCGAATGCGGGCGGGAGCAGTGCAATCGATTGGCGCTATCTCGTGCTGCCGTCGGTGGCGATGGGCGCTTCGCTTGCCGCGATTTTGATTCGCATGGTGCGCACGGCGATGCTCGAAGAGTTGGGCCAGGATTACATCCGGACGGCCAGAGCCAAGGGATTGAGCGAACGCTCCGTGGTATGCCGCCACGCGCTGCCGAATGCGATGGTGCCGATCATCACGGTCGTTGGTTTGCAATTTGGCGCGCTGCTAGCCGGAGCCATCGTTACGGAGACGATCTTCAGCTGGCCAGGGCTGGGGCGGTTGACGGTCACCTCGATCTCCAATCGCGACTATGCACTGGTGCAGGGCTGCCTGCTGTCGATTGGGCTCACCTATGTGCTCGTGAATCTTCTGACCGATGTCGTCTACCGGTGGGTGAATCCAAGGATGAGGGGTTGAGTTACCAGCTCCAGGTGTATCCGACGCCGGTCGTGGTGTACCAGGGAATTGTCGGAATCTTGTTGTAGGACTCCTGAATCCAGCTCGAGCTGTGACGGCTGAAATGAATTACAGCGCCCAGTGCTTCGCCGTCGTAGAAGCGATTCTCGACATGCGGGTAGCCGGTGAGGCTGGTGAGTCCCGCCTGAATCCAGGTGTACCCCGAGACCGCCTTGGTCTTGGGGATGTCAAAGTTCTTCATTACTCCCAGGCTTTCAGTGTGCGATCCGAAGCCGGTGTGAAAGAAGCCGTGCGAACCGGCGTTCTCATAGGTATATGCGAAGGTGAGCTCATCGCCGAGTGGATCTTTTTTCAGGAATGCGAATGTGTGCCCGAGGCCGATGTTGAGGTTGGCTCTGGTTGCAAGTCCAGGCCGGTCGAAGTCCGAGCCCGGCATGACAAACAGGTCGTATGAGGTTCCGGAGTCGGCTGGCGCTACCTGCGCTTGCGAGGCGAGCGACTGCGTACGCGCAGCGCCACTTACCGATAGAAGAATGATCGCAACACACCAAACGAGTTGGAGAGATCTCATTCTCACCCCTTTTGCAGGGAATGGTTGCCACAGCTGGGATCGCTGTAGCATTCATTGAATCAGGTACGAGGTGAGGAAAGCATGAAGAGGAAGACCGTTCGCCGGTATCTGAGACGTAATGCTTAGGTCGGCGAAGAGATCTTCAGATAGACAATCTCCGGCTCGATGCTTCCATCCTGACCGATGTGCAGATGCCCAACCGTGACCGGAAGATCAAATCTTCGCGGCCCGCACGATCCAGGATTGAAGTAGAGGACGCCTTTGCGCCGGTAGAAGTTGGGAACGTGCGAATGGCCGAAGAGGACAGCGGCAAATTTGCCGGCGGCAGGGTCGAGGTGCAGTGTCGCCAGATCGTGGAGCATGTAGACGTAGCGCTCGGCGATGAGCACTACATCGGTCTCTGGCAGCTTGTTGCAAGGGCCTTCGCGGTCGACGTTGCCGCGAATGGCGGTGACAGGCGCGATCTTCGACAGTTCCTTGAGGACGGATGGTTTGCCCACATCGCCGAGATGCAGGATGCGCTCGACACCCGCGAGAGCTGTGGCCACCTCGGGGCGAAAGAGGCCGTGAGTGTCGCTGACTACGCCGATCTTCACCTGTTTTTGATCTCCCGCTTGCTATATAGATCCAGATGAAGGTATGGGTTCACGGCCCATCGGAGCCTTCCAGGCTTGGAAGCATCTTCGATGGCGATGCAATACAGTCCACTCCAGTTGAGTTGCCATCGCCAACCATTGACTGTGCCGGGTGCATTGGCTTCAATGTAGGATGCGGCAAATTCGGCGGAGATGATGAGGTTGCAATGCGGACAACGAGGTGACGCCCCCTTCTTAAATCTCCCTCCACATGCACATGAATCGATAAGTGGCTCAAATTCTTTGTTGATCTCTTGATAGGCGGCAACCACGGGCGGCAGGTCAGACCTTTCCTCTGTTTGGTAGCTGAATGTGGCAATCGCTCCGCATCTGTTGCAGTATGCATATGAGATATCGCTAAAGCCTGCGTGCCAAAGCTGATAATTGAACTCGCGTTGGCAGTATTCGCAGTTGCCTTGTTGAACGAGGGCCATAATCCTCCTACAACCCCATTTCCAGCCGTGTTCGTGGATCGAGTTGATCGCGCAGCGCGTCACCGATGAAGTTGAAGCCGAGGACCGCGCCTGCTACGGCTAAGGCGGGGAAGATGACCAGATGCGGCGAATCGAAGAGATGCAGGCGGGCGTCATTGAGCATCGCTCCCCAACTCGGCGCGGGAGCGGGAATGCCGAGGCCGAGAAAAGAGAGAGTGGCCTCGGCCAAAATCACGCCGGCCATGCCGATGGCGGCCTGCACGAGGATAGGCTGAACGATGTTGGGAAGAATATGGCGGAAGAAGACGCGCAGGCCGCTTGCACCGAGCGCGCGTGCCGCGTCGACATATTCGCGGTCGCGGACGGACATGACTTGCGCGCGAACCAGCCGCGCGTAGCCGGCCCAGCCGCCGATGGCCAGAGCGAGCACGAGGTTGGCGAAGCCCGGTCCGAGAAAGGCTGCAAATGCGATGGCCAGCAGAATTCCCGGCAGCGCGAGAAATGTGTTCATGGCGAAGGTGGTGAGGGCGATGTCGATCCAGCCGCCGAGGTAGCCTGCGAGGCCACCGATGGCTAGGCCCAAAGCCAGCGAGATCGTCACGACGGTCACAGAGACGGCGAGCGAGAGGCGCGCTCCAAAGAGCAGGCGCGAGAGCGTGTCACGGCCCAACTCGTCGGTTCCTGCCCAGTGGGCTGCTGAGGGGCCTTCGAGGCGATGCTGCAGATCGATGTCGGCAGGGTTTGCGGGTGCGAGCCAGGGCGCTGCCAGCCCGCAAAGCACAAAGGCCGCCAGCAACAGCACTCCCGCCACGGCCAGCGGCTGGCGGCGGATGCGGTTGCGGAACGCAGGAATCGTGCTGGCGGAGAAAAAAGTCATTGCCATAGCCAGAATACCGCGACAGTGGCGGCAAAACGGGGTTGAATCGACCATGAACAACCTTCAGAGGGGATGGGCTGCATGCCTGTTGCTGGCAGGGCATCTGCTGCTCGCCCAGGAGCCTTTAACCCGGTCATCTCGAGCCGCCAGCCCCTCCGTGATTCAGCCGGAGGCCTGGCGCATAGTGGAACTGGCCAATCAGGCTCGCGCGGAGGCAGGTGCTGGAGCGCTGAAGTGGGACCCTGCGTTGGCTGACGCCGCGCGCAAACACTGCCTGCGCATGACCGCCGAGGGGTCGATCTCTCACCGCTATCGGGGTGAACCCGATCCGGCTGAACGGGCCGCGCAGGCCGGCGCGCATTTTAACCTGGTCGAGGAAAACGTCGCGCTCGGTCCCGATCCGGCGACGATTCACCAGCAGTGGATGCACTCGCCAGGCCATCGAGTCAATCTGCTTAACCCCGATGTGGACCGGATCGGAGTGGCCGTGGTGGCGGGGCGCCATGGACTCTATGCCGTAGCCGACTACGCGCGTAATGTGCCGGTACTGTCACAAGCGCAGGTCGAGGCCCGGGTTGCCGGGATGGTGCACGATAGCGGCGTGGCAGTCGATCACGACGCAAAGGATGCTCGCGAGGCGTGTGCAACTGACGATGGAGTGCCCGGTTCCAGGCCGGGCTCTCGGAGCCGGTTTGTGATGCGCTGGCAGTCTTCAGAGTTGAACCAGTTGCCCGATGAGCTGACAGAGACACTGGCGTCGGGTGAGTTTCGTCGAGCGCAGGTTGCAAGCTGCCCTGCGCAGGGTCAGCGAGGCTCATTCACAGCCTACAGGCTGGCAGTGCTGCTTTACTGATCCCTAACCGGGACATTAGGCTTTGACTCCCAGAGCGGCGGCGTCGCGCTCCGCGCGCTCCTGCGGCGAGGCGATCTTCACGGTGGCCATTCCCGCGGCCGCGGCGGCCGCGATGCCCATATCGGTATCTTCAAAGGCTAGGCAGTCTTCGGGTGCGACGCTGAGCCGTTTGGCCGCCAGCAGAAACGCATCGGGCGCCGGCTTGCTGTTGACATAATCCTCCGAGCCGACGATGGTCTCGAACTTGTCCATCAGGTGCAGCGCGCTGAGAGCCCTGGTCACCGAGTTTCGCCTGCCGCCTGAGACAACAGCAAAGGGAATGCGTCCATGCTCGGCCTCAATCACTTCGAGTACCTCGGGAATTGCCTTGAGATGCGGCAGCAACTCAAAGTAGAGTTCCTCCTTGTGTTCGGCGAGTGCTTCAACCGGCATGGCCAGTCCATGCATTTCATTTAGCGTGGCAATGATCTCCCGAGTTGGCTTTCCGCCCCAGGAGTAGAAAAGATCTTCGGGAAACGGGCAATTCCATTCCGCAAAGGCCGTCTTCCAGGCGATGTAGTGCAGAGGCATGGAATCGACGATGGTGCCGTCGCAGTCGAAGAGATAGGCACGGAAGTCGCCCGCGGGCAATTCAAGTTTCATGCAGTAAGAGAGCTCCTTTTTAAGAGAAAAACATTTGCAGATCGTTCCGCACGGTTGGTTCAGACTATGAATGCGCCGGGAGGAGACAAACCGAACGCATCAACGCCGTCCGGGTGATTCCCCCCGATTCTCCTCTGAAACTGTGAATGCCGTTGAGTTTGCTTTTTTGATCCTTGCAGGTATCTTTATCATTCTATCGTCGCGCAGCCAACAATGGGATGAGACCTCACCCGGAAGATGTCGCCGATGTTGTTGCGCCGGGCCTCGGTTTTTTCACGGAGCATGATTGTCTCAGCAGCACACTGCGATCGGCCCTGGAGATTTGGGAGATCCGAGCCCCTTTGCTTTTTTCATGGTGTCGCGGTGGTGGATTCAGGCGGGCCGAACGGTCGAGCGATTTCCGCCCAGCTCTTTCCGGGTTGCCAATGAGACCGTCGGCCGAGATATCGAGCCGAGAAATCGCAGAATTTTGACGTGTTTCGCGCTCTCTGCTACCTTTGTAAGGGACAATAAAGAGCGTAGCGTTCCTCAGTAGCTCAATGGCAGAGCATTCGGCTGTTAACCGAAGGGTTGTAGGTTCGAGTCCTACCTGAGGAGCCA
>Ga0181520_10000962_pt1 | contig 61130 bp, 46 predicted proteins | sample PEATcosm2014_Bin_29_FD_132451 | JGI IMG/M metagenome (GOLD analysis project Ga0181520, IMG submission 132451) | Peatland microbial communities from MTU Mesocosm Facility, Houghton, MI, USA - PEATcosm2014_Bin02_30_metaG | ecosystem: Environmental > Terrestrial > Soil > Wetlands > Peat | place...
TAAAAGAAAGCAGTGTAATCACTCACTCTTGCAGCCTGCTGCATATTATGTGTAACTATAACAATTGTGTAATCTTTTTTTAGTTCAAAAATAAGCTCTTCAATTTTAGCTGTCGAGATAGGATCAAGTGCGCTGGCAGGTTCATCCATTAAAATAACTTCCGGATTTATTGCAATCGTTCTTGCAATACAAAGTCTCTGCTGCTGACCGCCGGAAATATCAGCACCGGATTTATTAAGTTTATCCTTTACTTCATCCCATAAAGCAGCCTGCCGCAAACTTTTTTCGACAATTTCAGATAAGTTTTTCCTGTTATGATGACCGTTTAATTTATATCCTGCAATCACATTATTAAATATGGACATTGTCGGAAAAGGATTAGGCTTTTGAAATACCATACCCACTTTTCTTCTAATCAAAACTGCATCGGATTTCATTATATCTTCACCATCAAGAGTAAGTAAACCGGTAATTGTGCCTCCCACAACTTCATGCATTCTATTAATAGAGCGTAGAAATGTAGATTTACCGCAACCAGAAGGTCCGATTATCGCAACGACTTTTTTCTCGGGAATATCAAAATCTATATTGTTCAAAGCTTTTACTTTTCCGAAAAAAGCGCATAAGTCTTTTGCAGAAATTTTAGGAGCCTGTTGAACTGCAGGAGCCGGATAAGTACTTATAACATTAGTCGGTTTTACTTCTTCGCTAGACATATATTAAACTCAAACTTTATATTTTGATCTTGTTATTATTCTAAATATTAAACTAAAAATTGAAATAATCATAATTAGAACTAATGCTGCCGTCCAGGCTTGTTTATTCCAATCCTCAAAAGGCGCCCTGGCATAATCATAAATGTATACGGTTAAAGAAGCCATTGGCTGGAAGACATTTGTTGACCAAAACCTGTTTCCTAAAGCAGTAAACAACAGCGGAGCAGTTTCGCCGGCTGCTCTTGAAAGACCGAGCAAAATACCTGTTGCTATTCCTTTCCATGCCGTTCTTAAAACAATCAATACGGTTGTTTTCCACTTTTGAATGCCCAATGCTAAACCGGCTTCTCTATATGATTGAGGAACAAGCCTAATCATTTCTTCCGTAGTTCTTGTTATGGTAGGAATCATAAGAATTGCCAACGCAATCCCACCCGCCAATGCAGAAAAATGTCTCATGGGTATGACAACCATAGTATATGCAACCACACCAACAACTATAGATGGAATGCCGCTCAGTACATCGGCTAAAAACCTTACCATAAAACCAAATTTATTATTTCCAAATTCCGAAAGATAAGTTCCAGTAAGAATGCCAACCGGTATTCCAATAGCACCCCCGATCCCAATTAAAATTAAAGTGCCAACAATTGCATTTGCCATTCCGCCTCCGGCTTCTCCTACCGGCTTAGGCATGTGCAGAAAAAAATCTAGATTTAAATACGATACCCCTTTTGAAATTGTATAATAAAAAATAAAAATCAAAGGAATTATCGTTATTATTGCAGCTAACAAAGACAGAGTCAGCATAATTGCATTTACAATTTTCCTACGGAAAAAGGATAATTTATTTATTTCTAACCTTTTTTCCATTTTCTATTCATACTCCAGACTAAAAGTTGTGCGAATATATTGATGATTATAGTGATAATGAATAATACTAAGGCTAATTCAATTAAAGCACTCAGATACATATCTGAAGTTGCTTCGGTAAATTCATTTGCCAGAACGCTTGCCATAGTATAAGAAGGAGCAAATAAAGATTTGGAAATAATCGGTCTGTTTCCAATTACCATCGTAACAGCCATTGTTTCACCGATTGCGCGGCCCAAACCCAGCATTATTGCACCTAAAAGTCCAGACCTTGCATTTGAAAGGACTAATTTAATGACCTCCCATTTTGTAGAGCCTATTCCATAGGCAGCTTCCCTTAAAGAAAACGGAACAGATCTTAGGATATCTCTTGAAATAGACGAAATTATAGGGAGAACCATAATCGAAAGGATAAGCGCGGCTGCAAGCATTCCAAACCCATAGGGAGCACCCTGGAAAAAAGGCAGATTTCCAAAATGATCGGATAAATAAGGTTCAATGTGATCTCTTAACCAAGGGACTAAAACAAATATACCCCATAAACCATATACTATGCTTGGAATTCCTGCGAGAAGTTCAGTCAAAAATGAAAGCGGTTTTTCAAGCCATCCGGGAGCTATTTCCGAGAGAAAAATTGCAACGCCAAGACCCAAAGGCACTGCAATAAGCAGAGCTAATAAAGATGATACAACAGTTCCGTATATCACCGGAAGCGCTCCATAAACCTCTGTTACGGGGTCCCACGTAGATGAAATTAGGAAATTCCACCCAAACTTCGCAATTGAAAGCCTGGAATTGGTATACATTTCGTATGCCATTAATATTACTAACAATAAAACTAACACCGCAAAAAGCAGTGTTAGTTTTTCAAAAATAAAATCTCCAATATTTGACTTGCCAAATATTTTTTCAAATAGACTTTTATTACCGGGTCTATTTTCAAGACCCTTATAAGCCTTTGTATTTGTTACATTTTCAATCTTACTATTTGACACTAATTTTATTTCCATTGCAAGTAATTGAAGCAATCTTTTTTTCACACAATTTAACTACTTCTTTTGGGAGAGGAGCATAATACAAATCTTTAGCATAAACTTCACCTTTTCCCATTGCCCAGTGCAAGAATTTTACAAGCGCAGTTGCTTTATCTTTATCCTGCATATTCTTATATATTAATAACCAGGTAAAACCGGAAATAGGATAAGCATTTTTGCCGTCAGCATCGGTTATAATTGCTCTGAGGTCTGCAGGCATATTTTTAACTGTGGCAGCAGCAGCTTCTGTTACTGTAGTAAAATTTGCATCTATAAAATTACCAGATTTATTCTTCAAAAGTGCATAAGTTAAATTATTTTTTACAGCATAAGCCAATTCAACATAACCAATGGAACCTTCGGTTTGTTTAATTAAGCCGGCGACGCCATCATTACCTTTGCCGCCCAAACCTACAGGCCAATTAACAGAGGTATTGTTACCAACTTTATCTTTCCAGTCTGAACTTACTTTGCTTAGATAATTTGTAAATATAAATGTTGTGCCGCTTCCGTCGGAACGATGTGCAACTAATATTGCTTTATTAGGAAGAGAGACACCGGGATTTAATTTTTTAATCTGAGTATCATCCCATTTTGTAATTTTGCCTAGAAATATATCTGCAACTGCTTTCCCATCAAGTTTTAATTTAGTACTTACTGAAGAAAGATTATAGCTTAATACTATACCACCCATTACAGTAGGTATATGCAATATGTCGGTACCGCGTTTGTCTTTAGCTTCTTTCAATTGCTCGTCAGACATAGGACCGTCACTTGCGCCAAAATCTACTGTACCCTCAATTACCTGTTTAATACCGCCGCCGCTTCCGATTGCCTGATAATTAATCTGTACTCCTGTAGTCGTTTTATATTCATCGAACCATTTAGAATAAATTACTGCCGGGAAAGTAGCTCCGGCGCCGTTTAATTGCACTTGAGCCGAAATGGCTCCCCCTAAGACTCCAAGTAATAGAGTCAGCAAAGCAAAAAAGTTTTTTTTCATAAAATAATTCCTTTCCATATCTTGTTATAATAATAAATATCTTAACGTATTCTTGAGTCCGCTCTCACAAGGTATATTTGTCTTTATAATGTTTTAAATATTAACTAAAAACAAAGCTCAAAAACTGAATTTACGCATTTAAAGGCGGACTCAACCATATTATCTTTTTTTAGAATTCCCAGTTAAATGTTATCCTTGGAACAACGTCCTGGCTATAGCCTCCCGCAGTAGGAGGAGCCTGATAATGAGTAATTTCTATATTTGGTGTAATATCAGTATGTTTTGAGGGACTGAATTGTAGACCCAAAAGAATTAAAGATTTTGCATCCGCAATTGAGGCTGCATTAGAATTAGCTGTATTTGGATCATATCCATCATAACGTCCAACGATCTGAATTGTTTCGGTTAAATTTGCATAAGCCCAAAAGGAAATTCCATTTCCGCTTTGTGTTGCAAGAGCAGATGTTGTTGTTGCCGCATAATTATTTGCCTGTGATTTTATAAATCCTTCAGCGCCAATTGAAAAACTTCCTTTTTCCCTATAGTTTAAGAAAATCGCTCCAACAAAAGCGCCATTAGCATCATAGTTATATGTAACTTTATCATATATTTTCGCGGCAGAAGCATAATCGCCGTAAACAGTAAATAATAAATTTGCGGAGGGATCAAATTCCAATAAACCGTAGAATCTTTTATATTTATCTGTTTCAGGACCATTGCTGGAGTTGTTACCGATTTTTAACCAGTATTTTACGGTACCGCCATCATCAAATTTTCCTTTTAAATCAATACCAAGATCACGTGACGAAACGATGCCATTTAAATCCATGATAGTTTTTTCCAAGTAACGGTGTCCCCATGCGGCTTCGGAAACATCAAATGCAGGTGTGGGCGAAAGACCGAAAATAAGATCGGAACCTGAAAATATATTGCCCCATTTTAACCACGCATCTTTAACCATTACACCAAGTTTACCTCCTGCAGTATTAGAATTACTTGATTGATCAGATTCTAGACGAAATCGGGCTGAAAAATTTGCGTCTACAGCATAATCCGTAGTAATATAAATTCTTCTGAACTGGAAACCGTTCAAATCATTATTAGCGCCATTATTTGCTTTGGCATCATAGAAATAGTCACCAAACATTAAACCGCTAAATGTTGGAAGGTTCTTTTCTTGTGCAGTAATAAGTCCGGCAAAGACAAGAAGCAATGCAAAAAGTAGTGTTAATTTTTTCATAAATCTTTCTTTTAATTGTTTATAAATAGTTGTTATTTTGATTTTTTTAAAAGGGTTAAAAAATCTTAGACGTAATATTATGCAGAATTATTGTCCTGTATGTTAAGGGAATGTTACGCTTATGTTAAGAAATTGTTAAGAAGGGTTTGAAATTGATTTAATTAAATAATAAAAGGTTTAAGGGCAGACTAAAAAGTAATTTTTGAATGCTACGGTAGAATAAACATCTTAATTTTAGACAAAACTGAGCCAAAATAAGGATCGGCTTGGCAAGTCGACCTATATTTTAGTCATCCACTTTTAATTTAAGAAAATTTATTCATTAACTCAAAAATTAAACGGATACACGAATGATATACGTGGTTCAACTCTTTTTTGAGGTTGATAATCAATTATGTTATTATTTGAATCGCGAATGGGAGCAAATGTCCACTTGTAAAACATCGAAACGACTATATAAGGATCCGGTTTATAGCCGAATTCAAAGTATAGAAGTGATCGATCATCAAGTTTAAATATTTCGGTTTCGCTACTGATATTAACCTTATCATATCCTGCCTTTATCACAACCGGCGAGCTCTCCGGCGCAGCATTAGCTTCAAAATGAAGAATTCCACTGTACGGGGTTTTATCCAATCTTTCATAAGTACCGATAACATAAAATAGACCTAATGCATTTGCATATAATTCACCGAAATAACCGTTATCAGCATTAGTCAAATTCGCAAGTTTAGTCGCCATACTTGAATATATTCCTGAAGCAGTATCGTACTGATATCTTTCAACTTCATATAAAGTATTAAAATAGCCGGGTATGTATTGCGATTTATTAAATCTTCTCTCAAATTGCGCTGAAGCATTTATTATTCCTAAAGCATCAAAATCTGCTTTAATACCAACAGCCGAACCTGATCCAAAATTAATTATTTTTGTTTCATCGGCATATAGTTGAAGTCCAAATATTCGTGTTGACAATAACGGCAGCCCTAAATCAACTCCGACAATATTGATTGAGCCATTATTGACAAAGTCTGAAGCCGATTGGGGTTGATTGAAAACGATACCCGCATATTTATTAAAATCTATAGCATAAGTACCACCAACGGTTAAATTACCAATAATAGGAATACTACCGGCGCTTGAAAGTTTAAAAGGTCTTACATATCCTCTTACGCCAATTACTCCTGCTTCAAGAAAATTGCTGTAAATGGATTCAAACCCAAACTCGCCTAAGTCTATATCTGTAATAAGTCCAATAGTACGCGCATCAAAGCTTGGACTGTTATTGTAATTCAACATTATATTCCCATATCCAAGCGTATAATAATCTAAAGCTCCAACTTTAATATAAACCGGGTCATTTTTCATACCATAACGTATATACCTAATAATATTCAGATAATCAGAAAAATTAGTAAAGTCCTCTTTCCTGAGATTTCCGTTCTGGTTTATGTCAAGGTTCAAATCCAACCCAATACCGAAATTAGCAAAAGATACTTCAGGCCTGATATGAAAAGTGTAGTATAAATCTCCGTCTATCCAATTTAACCCAAATCCCCCGTTAAAGTTTCCCTGCCCTGGTCTTGGATAATTATCAATTTGTGCATTAGCAGACACCGTCAGAAACATAACCGTGAAGTACAGAAATAGTTTTTTCATTGATTAAAATCCCTTATTAATTGATTAGTAAAATTAAGTAATTTTAATTAATTTTTTGTATTTATTAAGAATCGGTTTAAAAAAATTTTAACAACTTAATTACTTTTTTGTAAGCCAAATTTCGGGATTTTGTTTATTGCGTGAATTCCATATTTCAAAATGCAGAACATTCCCTTCAAGGCTTTCCCCAACTTTTCCTATAATACTGCCTGCATTGACATGATTGCCTTCCTTAACGAATATCTCCGATAGATGGCTATAAACAGTACGGAAATCAGCTTTATGAGTAAGAATTAACACGCTTCCGTAACCCGGCAGCCAGTCAATTGCAGAAACAACTCCATCTGCCACGGAACGTACATCGGCATCCGGGAAAGTTTTAATATCAATCCCGTAGTTGAGTGTGACCGTATTAAGTTTTTCATTCCTGTTTTCCCCGAAATTTCGGATAATCTTCCCGCCGCTTACCGGCCAATTTAACCTGCCTTTTAATGCAGCAAATGAAGGCAGCCCGGAAATGGAAAGGTCGACATCATAATTTTTTTCTTCATTAATATCCGTCTTCTCAACGTCCGATTTTGAGGCAAGCTTGTATGGAGTGGCATTTAATTTCTCCTTTGCAAGCCTCTTTTCTTCGGCTATTCTTCTTAGCTCTGTCTCCATAATAAGTTTATTTATCATATTCTGAATTTTAACTTCTGCATTTTTTTTTGCAAACAATTCACTTTTTAAAGCAGCTTTATCATTTTTAATTTTATTAAGAATTTTTGTTCGTTCACCCCGTTTAACCTCAAGTTTTTTTTCTTCATCTGTTTTCTGACTGGCGAGCAACATCTTCTCGCTTTTTTCTGTTTCAAGGTTCTGTTCAGCGGAAAGCAGTTCATCTTTTTTATTTTGCAGTTTTTCTAAATCCCGTTCACGCTGATCTGAAAATTTTTTTAAATATTTATATCTCAATATCGCCTGCTCAAAAGAATTTGCATCAAGAATGCTTTCCCAATAATCAGGTTTACCATGCTTATAAATGGCAACTATATATTTGCTATAGTTAATTTTAAGTAAGTGTGTTTGGTTAGTTAATTCTTCAATTTTATTTTGAGTATCGGATATCTGTTGTTCCATTTCCGATTCATCAGCCATTAGACTATTTATTAAATTGTGGAGTAAGTAACTTTGTTTGTTATAATTATCCAGTGTATTATAAGATTCTTTTTCTTTAGCGGTTTTAAGATTTATCTCTTTTTCAAGGGAGGAAATTTCTTGTTTAACTTTTGAGAGTTCATTCTTTTTATTTGAGATAGATGGATTTGTTCGTACATTCTGAATATCTTTCTGCGCAAACAGTGAGCAAAGAGCGAAAACCACAATTGCAATTGTAAAATATTTTTTTGCAATTACCATTTTATTACAGTTGCATCATCCGGGACTTTGAAATCAATGGATATATCCGCGGCATTTGCACGTATCTTTTTATACATTATGGAAACACTCTGCCCTTCCTTCACATTCTGGATTACAATAGTATAAGGGACGGCTACATTTCCGATATAATCAAAGTCGGAATATTTGCAGTCTAAAGCGACCTCGCCATCAGGATCAATTACCTGGAAGCTGGTTATTCCAAGGCTTCTAATATCAATCTTGTAAATAGATGTAAAATTTGTCGTAGAATCTAAATAAGTAAGAGTATATTTATCGTACTCTACTGAATATTTAGTAGGCTGTTTATAAAGATGCTTTGTTAAATTTACCGAGCCAATGAAAGCATCAATAACATCGCTGAAAGGAAGGTCTATCTTAAAAATATTTTTCAATACATCTTCGGTTAGCTGACCCTGGTAAGCAGTATTATGAAGATCATCATAGAAAATAAAATTGTCGGTTGTAACTAATGTCTGGGCTAATTGAATTCCAAATGCACCCAATATTGTTAAGTATATTGAATCCGGCTTCACAAGCGATGTTTCAAATGATGCTTTATTTTCAGTATTTGAAGTTTGAACTACTAAGGTACCTGAACCTTCAAAAGATTTAATACGCCGCCTATTAGCTTCTAATTTATTTACTAAACGTTCTGCGGGTAAAATTTCCACTTCCTCCGAAGGCTTAGAAGGAACGCAGCCTGAAATAAAAAGTATTATAAATAAAATAGGTAAAAGAAGGATTAAACTATATTTTTTCAAATTTCACCTTTTTCAATTTTTTTCTTAAGTTCACCGTTATTTTTATCAAGGTTAAAAGCTTTCTGCCATGTTTTTAGAGCTTTATCTTTTTCGCCCATTTTAGATTGAATATCGCCGAGATGTTCAAGAATATCGGATTTTTCGCCTCCTACCTGAATTGCTTTATTTATATACTGTATTGCCATATTAAAATCGCCAGATTTAAAATAGATCCATCCTATAGTATCAAGGTAAGCAGAGTTATTCGGTTCTGCTTTGATGGCAATTTTCGCCATTTTTAATGCTAAGTCAAGCTTAATTCCTCTCTCCGAAAGTGAATATGCAAAATTGTTATTCAATAAAGCATTTGAAGAATCAATTGATAATGCTTTTTCATAAACGCTGTCACATTCTTTCCATTTTTTTTGTCCATCATAAATCAATCCCAGCGTTCCCATCAAGTTTATATCTTCCGGAGTAATAGAGAGTGCCATTTTCAGGTAAATAACGGCTTCGTCATTTTCTTTTAGCTGACTTAAAGTATAGCCGTAAGCTGAGAGTGCCGTAATATCTTTTGGATTAAGTTCAACCGCTTTTTTAAGTTTTACCCTCGCTTCATAGTTTTTATTAAGCTGTGCAAGCGAAAGACCTAAAATTAAATTTACGCGGAAATCTACCGGAAAATAAGCAATAGCTTCTTGCAGTACCTTGACCGCTTCATCGTATTTTTTATTATCAAAATAAAGCCCTCCCAGCCTTATCCAGGTTTCAACATTCCAGCTTGCCAATTGCGTAGCGGCTTTAAAATATTCAACAGCTTCGGAATCATTTTTCTCATTAAGCGAAATAGCTGCCAAATACATTTTAACCTGCCAGTTGGCAGTATCTTGATCAATAGTCTTAAAAAAAACTTTGGCTATCGGAATAAGAGCGCTATCTTTAAAAGACTGCTCGAAATAAGTTGCGCCGATTCTAATTTTTAAATCGATTGGTACATTGGACTGTTTAAGGATATAAGAATATTCGCCGGAAGCAGTATCCCATCTATTTTCCGACAAATATATTTGTGCTTTTCTGTCATGAGCATCCAAATCATCCGGGTTTAACGTTAAGACATCATTAATAACTTTTAACGCTTCATCAAACATTTTAGCTTTTTGATAATTTTCTGCAAGAAGTTTTTTAAGCCCCATGTTGCCTGGGTCTATTGTCAAAATCTGCTTAATAGAAGAAGCTGCATCTTTAAAATTTCCAAGATTTGCTTGAAGCTCTGCCACGCGCATTAAGACATTCCAATCCGGCCCAATAATATTTGTAATCTCCTGATAAATACTTATTGCACTTGAAGGTCTGCTGGTTTCATAAATACGGGCAAGGCGATAATAAGCGTCCACATTTGTAGAATCCATGCTTATAATCTTTGAAAGTACGGAGGCGGCAGAATCCGACTGCTTGGCATTTGAATAAATTTCAGAAAGTAATTCATAATAATCAATTTGGGTAGAATCAAGAGCAATGGTTTTCTTGGAATATTCAAGAGCCTGTGAAAGCTTATTTAAATTAAGATAATTTTTTGCAAGTGCATAATATACTCCCGGTTTAGGGTTAAGTTTCGATGCTTGTAAATAATAAGAGATTGCTGAAGCATAATCACCTTTAGCCTCTGCAACAGACCCGCTAATAAATTGATCCATGGCAGTTTTGGAAGAATCTCCGTATGTAATTTCAGATAACCCCATATTTGTTTTAGTCTCTTTTACAAATGCTTGTTGCGCGGAACAACCGTAAACAATTGATATTATTATAATAACGGCGGGAAATCTTACCATAAATATTTATCTATTCCTTAAATAAGTAACTTTATAAAATTTTAAAGGGTAATTTATCTATTTCCAGTAATGATTGAAACTAATAACCTCATCACCTTGATTATTCTCAACTTAGCAAATCTCTCTTTTTACGGGCATAAAGCATTAACTAATATATACTTAAAATCTTGCTTACAAATATAGTAAACTATATCTTTGTAAAAATATATTTATGCGATGGAAAAATTTGATTTGGGACTGGCTTTTGTGTGGGAATATGATGTAGATTTTATTGATTTGATTGAAGAAATATTCCACAAGGCCGGGCTTACGACATTTTTAATTTCTTATTATAACATTTCAGAAATCACTAATAGGATTAATAATAAAGAGCTGGCTTTTAATTTTTATTTTGACAGAGCATCAGATGTTGAGCAGGAGTTTGAAAACTTGGGGAAAATCTTAAATCGCAGGAAGGTAATAATTTTTAATCCCTATAATAAAGTTCTTCATGCTATAGATAAAGCAAGTATGCATCTTGAATTTATAACAGCCGGATTAAATGTTCCACACTCAATTATAATCCCTCCGCACAGCGAAAAAGAAGAGATTTATATTTCACTTGATGACTTGGCAATATTGGGAAGACCCTTTATCATAAAGCCATGTAACACGACTGGCGGAGGAATGGGCGTAGTAACCGGCGCAGAATCTTTAAAAGAAGTGCTGGATGAAAGAGTTACACTTATACACGATAAATATATTCTGCAGAAAAAGGTTTATCCTTCTTTTTTTGATGGAAAAAGAGCATGGTTCAGATCTTTTTGGGCATTCGGTCAGGTCATCCCAGTCTGGTGGGATGATCAGACCCATCTCTATTCCGAACTTACTTTTGAAGAAATGAATCGCTATAACCTGAAAAAGATAATTAGTATAACTAAGAAAATAGCTGAAATTACAGGTTTGGATTTTCTGTCGACTGAAATAGTTTATACTAAAAATAATAAATTTGTCCTTATCGACTATGTAAACGATCAGTGCGATATGCGTTTAAGTTCAAAACACTTAGACGGAGTACCGGATAACGTTGTTAAAAAAATTATTAATTGTATGTTAAAAAGGGTTATAAAGCTTAAAAAATCATCAGTATAACAATTAATTATAAATAATTATTGCAAATAAAACTTTAAGAATGGGAAAGAACGGGAAAAAATTGATAATATTTATTTCATTATTTTTAGTAATAATCGTATTTATTTGCTATTACATTTTTAATATCTATGAGACAATAATAGAAACCCAACCGAAAAATTTATTTGCCGACAGCCAGTCAGTGGTTAATATCTCAATATATCCTGTAAATGCACTCGGTTTTAAAGTACCTTTCCGGAAAATCTGTGGAAACCTTGAAATAACCGAAGGAAAAGATTTAGTCGATATTATAAAAGAGAAAGATAAAAACGGCAGCCTAAGTCTGCGAGCAAAGAATCGAACCGGTAAAATTGTTATTTATGTCAAATGCAAATATTCATTATTGCCTTCACTTGTAGAAATAAATATTTATCCCGACACGTCAGGAATAAAAAAAGAGCTTCAAATTTTTAATTAATTATTGTTATCTTTTAGAACTGAATTATTCGATTCTTTTTTAGAAAAAACACTGAGGAAATATGAAAAAAATATTATTGCTCATTATTTTTCTTATTACAACAGGTTCGATTTTGCGGGCACAGGGAACAGCGGGCACAGGTGCAAAATTTGAGTATAGATCTTTAATCGATATGCAGACAGCTGGAATACTTCAAAAGGGATATGTAGGGGTTACTTCAGATGTACTCCCCGGCGGTATATTAATTGAAAAAGTTGAAGTTGGAGTGTTTAACAATGTAAGTTTCGGAATTTCTTATGGAGGCGAAAATATAATCGGCGCCGGAAAACCGGATTGGTACAATGCTCCAGGCGTGGATGTCAGGTTTAGAATTCTAAATGAAAATATTGCTTTGCCGGCAGTCACTATTGGTTTTGATTCACAAGGTAAAGGTGAGTATTTTGATTCTACAAGCAGATATGCAATAAAATCTCCGGGCTTTTTCACTGCCGCTAGTAAAAACTTTGAATTTTTAGGCTATATGAGCCTTCATGGAACACTAAATTATTCTCTTGAAGACAAAGATGGAGAAAATTTTATTGATCTTTCCGTAGGATGTGAAAAGACAATAGGTTCCAGTGTTTCTGTTATCGGCGAATATGATTTTGCTTTTAACGATCATTCGACAAAATACGGAGCAGGGAACGGTTATTTGAATATCGGGATAAGATGGGCAATAGGCAACGGTTTTACACTGGGATTTGATCTGCGTGATTTATTAGACAACAAGCAATGGAGTCCAAGTGCGGCGGACCGGGCTTTAAGACTCGAATATATTACGAATATATAAAAAGTGTAGACTACTTATTTTAGTATTAAGAATTAAACTGATTTTGCTTATATTTTGTCAAAGAAATAGTTAAAAAATAATCTGTAGAAAATTGTGTACAATAAGTTTATTTTTATATACAAATAGTAGTTGTTCTTTCTTTATCAAGTGAAATTTTTAAGCCTTTATTTAGGCTCGATTATTGTTGAATTTTAAATATGTTATTTAAGCGGAGGATGTAAGATGAAAAGGATAAAAATATTAAGCGGACTTTGTTTGTTGGTCTCCGCTTTATTGTTTGCCGGCTGTTATACTCAATTTCCAATGAGAATCTCTGGAGGTTATGGTTACAGTTATCATCGGGGTACACAGAATAATCAAACCCCAACCGATTCAAATTACGGCAACCAATATGGAGATCAAAATTACCCCGATTCCATCAATAGTGACCAGTATGGAGATCAAAATTATCCCGATTCCAGTGATGGTATCGTAAATAATTATTACGGATGTCCGCCCTATTATGGTAATGATTATGGGTACAACTCGCCATATGTATATGGAGGTCTTTATTGGAACTCCCCATTTTATGATCCATTTTATTGGGATCCATATGGATTATGGGCTTTTGGACCCGGCTTTTATTATGGCGCCTTTGGTTTTTATCCATATTATCACAACCTTTATTATGGCAGTTATGGATATGGGCATGGATTAGGTTACGGACATGGTGGATTTACACAAACACGCGGTACAGGAAACTTACGAAATATCGATGGTTCCAGGAGTATTTCAGGCATAAACTCTAATAATCGTATCCCAACAACCACTGCAAGAACTTTACAGCCAAGAAACTACGGCACTTTATCAAGTGCTGGAAACATAATAAGATCAACCGGCAAAATCAACAGAAGCATGAGCCATCAGACATCTCAAATGCAAAGAAAATATTATAACAGAGGTAACTCGTACAGAAGAAATACCGGCTCAAAAAGTACGCAACAGAATGTTAACAGACCGGCACCAAGAAGTTACAGCCCGCCGGCTCGTTCTTATTCAGGAGGCGGAGGCAGAAGTAGTTCAGGAGGCGGACGAAGAGGACGATAATTATTTAAATTATGAAAGACCTTTTAATAAAAGTCTTTTTTATCCTTATCATAGGATTATTATACTCCGGATGTTACACTACGCTTCTGGTGCCTGATGGAGATTATGATTCTGAGGATGTTCTGAGTAAACAGAAAGAAAATTACTATCAAATTAATGATTATGGTGATTATTATTATTATTACAATAGACCATGGTGGTATTCTGCTATTCAGGACAGCCAAAATATTAATGAAGAAGTAAATGATTCCGGTGAAATTGATTCCGGAAACGGAGAATTTATTAGAAGCTGCAGAACAGTCACAGAGCTTCCTACTTCTCCATTACCAACAATAAGTACTTCGGCACCCTTTTCATCAGCCTCGACAAGATCAAATTTTTCAAAGAATAAATCTGCTGATAGAATTGAAAGCGTTAGTTCTTCCAGAAATGAAAATAATTCAAATAACAATAACCATGTAAGAAACAATGATGGAAACAGAAACACGAGCGGGAGGTAAAAAATGAAAGACTTCTATTCATTCTCTTCAAAGCTTTTTGCAACAATTGCTTTAATTTTATTTAATTCAAATATTTATAGTCAAGACGCGAATGATGCACTTAGATTAGGATTTGCAGGTCTGAGTCCGGATGCAAGGGCTCTTGGTATGGGTGACAGCTACATTGGTTTAAGCGATGATGCCGGGGCTGCTTTCTTCAATCCTGCAGGATTTGGACTCATAAGGAAAATGGAACTTTCCGGCGGGTTAAGTTATGATAATTATGGAAATAATACCTCTTTTCTTGGTAACTCGTCTAACTATACAGCCAGTGCAACAAGATTAAATAATCTTAGTTTTGTCCTTCCTTTCCCCACGGTTAAAGGAAGTTTGGTATTCGCATTTTCGTATCATACTACAAATGATTTTACAAGCGCTTTAAAATTTAATGGTTTTAACGGTAAGAATAATTCTATGATCCAGAATTTAAATAATGGAAATGATATAGATTCTTATATTCCATATGATTTATATTTGACCGACACTAACTTTGTAACCCCAATTAATGGACACTTGAATCAGAGCGGCACTATTATCGGCAGCGGCGAAACTCATAGCTGGACATTCTCAGGCGCAGTTGAAGCATACAAAAATTTCTTTATAGGATTAAATCTTGATTTTAGCTCCGGAAGTTATGATAACAATAATAATTATTATGAACAAGATTTGCAGGGTTATTATAGCAATGTACAAACCGACCCGGCAACCCCGGCTACTAGAGGATTCCAAACTTTTTACTTGAACAGACTTTTAGATTGGGATATTACCGGATGGGATTTAAAGTTAGGTATGCTTTATCAACTGGAAAATGCACGAATCGGATTAACGGTTCAATTCCCTAAAACTTATACAGTTAAAGAAAATTATAATGTAAGCGGCTACAGTCAGTTTAGTTCAGGTTTTTCGCCAAACCTTGATCCATCATATTATAGTTACAGTGATCAATACGATATTGTTACACCTTATGAATTAGGTGCCGGATTTTCTATAAATCTTTCAAGTTTGATCTTAAGCGCTCAGGCTACATTAATAGATTATTCCCAATTGAAGTTTGAAAACGCAAATGGTTTGTCCGATCAGGATGTAAATAGCATAAATCAAAGTATAAAGGATAATCTTAAATCTGTAATTAACTTTAATATCGGCGCAGAATATACAATACCGGTTTTAGGATTAAGATTAAGAGCTGGATATCTCAGACAGCCTTCTGCATACCAGGGTGACAACGCATCTTACGACAGGAATTATGTAACGGGAGGCTTAGGGTATTTAATTGATGAAGCAGTAAGCATTGATTTAGCTTACGCTCACGGCTGGTGGAGTGATTACGGTGATAATTACGGCTCCAATGAATCCAGAACATATCAGAGTATCACAGATGATAGGGTAATTCTTTCAACAACTTATAGATTCTAAATTTTTTCACAACTTCTCCTGCTTCGACAGCAGGAGAAGTTTTTACTTTATACAAAATCATCAATGCCTGCATTTGACATAGAACTCCCCAAATATTATTTTTAAAAAAAAATTTTACTAATTTAGGAATAGATCATTAAAGGAATAGTCTGCCGCATAGAAAGTAAAGATTACTATGTTTTCCCGCAAGACCGGGAAGATTTTGTACGTTGTTCTCTTCCCGGAAAGTTCAAAAATGATATTAAACTAAAAAAAAATAAGCAATATCTTACAGATATTGTAGCAGTAGGTGATAATATTGAATATGAACTGAACAGAGATGGAAGCGGAGTCATAAATAAAATTGATAAGAGAAAGAATTATCTTTCAAGGAAAACTCCAAGAATCAGAGGCGCAGGCTACAAGGGAGAAAGGCTTGAGCAAATTGTTGCGTCGAACTTAGATAATTTTTTTATTGTGAGCAGCGTAGCCGAACCTCCGTTTAATTACAAAACCCTCGACAGGATTTTAGTTGCCGGTGAAAGTTCCGGCTTAAATATTAACATCATAATAAATAAAATCGATCTGGATAATGATAACTTTATTGACTTTTGGGCAAAGTTATATAAAAAAATAGGTTATAAAGTATTTACTACAAGTGCAATTTCTAATGAAGGAATTGATAAATTAAAGAAACAATTAAATGGTAAAAAAAATTTATTTTTCGGACAATCCGGCGTTGGCAAATCATCTCTGTTTAATAAAATGTTTCCTGAATTAAATCTAAAGACGGGTAAAATAAGCAGCTTTACAGATAGGGGTATACATACTACGGTGACAAGCGTAATGATAAAAGTTGATCCCGTTACGTATATTATTGATACCCCGGGAATTAGGGAAATTGCTCCCTTTGGCATAATGAAACAGGACCTTTCTTATTATTTTATTGAATTCTCAGGATTTCGAAAAAATTGTAAATTTAATACTTGTACTCATAGCCATGAACCGGGTTGCGCAGTTTGCGAGGCTGTTAAGAATGGAGATATTACCGCTGAACGGTATGAAAGTTATCTCAGAATTCTGGAGACAATCGAGGAAGATTAATTGCTTTGATTGACTTAAGTGTTTCATAAATCTACATTTTTTAATATTTTATAGCATACATAATTTTTCTGTGTAATAAGCATTACATAAAATTTTAACAGATTGTATAGTTTTTTTTTATGAATTATATTTAAGAGTAATAAAATAAATACTATGATGGAAGACTTTATTTCGAGTGCCGTAGCTTCTTTTTCTAAATTTTTATCAGAAAACAATTCTAAGATTAAAGAGCGTTCTCCCTCAAATGTACTCGTAAGTTATGCTATAGTCATTAATGATTTTCCTGTCTTTGAAAGGATAAATCATTTGACTAAAAACTATGAAAGATCGTTTTATTTTGAGAAGCCCGAAGAAAATTTTCTTATTTTTGGCGCTGATGAGGCTCTGACAATCTCAGAAAATGGAGAGAGAAGATTTACTGCAATCGACAAAAAAATTAAAAACTTAAAAGATTCCTTTATTAATAATTGGGGGACACTCCCTGAAAAGGAAATACCTTTATTTCTTGGCGGAATGAAATTTATGACCGATCATAATGACAATGAATGGCAAGACTATAATGATTCAACTTGGTTCATTCCCGAAATAATGATATTAAGCACCCAAGAGAATAAGTATTTAATTTCCAATTTTTACATTCAAAATACTTTGGATAAAGAGATAGTGAAAAAATTCAAGGCAAAACTTGATAAATTCCTAAAGCAGGGAAGCCCAAAAGAAAAATCCACTGACCAAAAAATATTAAGTAGCAGCGGAGATAGTCCAAAAGATAAAAAAAAATGGAAACAGCTTGTTGAAGAAGCTTTGGAGCGCATCTCCGAAAATCATATTGAAAAAGTCGTGCTTTCAAGAAAAGTTGAGCTTCTTTTATCAAGTGAACTAGATTTCAACAATATTGTTGGAAAACTAAGAAGTCATCACCCGAATTGCTCAATATTTATTTATCACCATGGCAAATCTTCATTTTTTGGAGCCACTCCTGAAATGCTTGCTAAATTTACCGGAAGCAGAGTAGAAATTGATGTGCTTGCCGGTTCAGCTCCCCGGGGTACTACTATAGTGGAAGACAAATTGATAGAAAAGGAGCTCCTTTCTGATGACAAGAACCTGCATGAACATGATGTTGTTACCGATTATATAAAAAGGACATTAGCCGACTTTACGGAAAATCTTGTTATTGAAAAACATTATTCAATTAAGAAATTAGCAAATATTCAACATATCTGGTCAAAAATCTCGGCAATGCTTCTTTCTCCCGGTTCAATTATGCTTTTATTAAAAGAATTGTATCCTACACCTGCTATCTGCGGATTCCCCAAAGAAGCTGCCTTACATTTTATAAAAAAGTCGGAAACTTACCGTCGAGGACTTTATTCAGGGATAATCGGATGGTTCAATTTAGAAGAAAATGGAGAATTTGTAGTTGCCCTTCGTTCCGCGCTGACTGTTAATAATAAGATTATTTCTTTTGCCGGAAACGGTATTGTGAATAATTCAAATCCTGAAAAAGAATACAAGGAAACTGAATTAAAATTGAAAACTATCCTGTCGCTGTTCAATGATTAAAATAAAAATTAACCGGAATATTCTTTTTGCCCAGTCTTTTGTAAATGAACTCTCTGCACTCGGCGTCAAATATGTTTCCCTTTCGCCGGGTTCTAGAAACACTCCTTTAACTATTGCCTTTTCAAATAATAAAAGAATAAAATCATTTGTTCATATTGATGAAAGAAGCAGCGGGTTTTTTGCCCTTGGACTTGCAAAAGCTTCCAATACTCCCGTTGCTGTAGTTTGTACATCCGGTACTGCCACGGTGGAATTATACCCTGCAATTGTGGAAGCGTATCAACAAAGAGTCCCTTTAATTATTTGCACTGCCGATAGACCCCCGGAATTATTAAACAGGGGAGCTAATCAGACTATTAATCAAAATAATATTTACAGAAATCATATTAGATGGTTTTTTGACACCGGATTACCTGAACCCGAAATAAAAAAGATCAGAAATATTAAACTTGCAGCAGTTAGTGCCATATATTATAGTAAAATAAAATCGCGTGGACCGGTTCATTTAAATTTTCCTTTTAAAAAACCATTTGAACCCAAATCTTATACAGATGAAATAGAAAAAAAAACATTGATTTTTGCCTATGATACATTATCTGCAAAAGAAAAACTCTGTATCGCCAATAATAATAATATTGCTAAACAAAAATGGTTTTTAGATATTTTTAACTATTTTGAAAATTTTGAGCGCGGGTTGATTATTGTCGGACCGGATAATTATAATCCGGAATTCCTTAATAATTGCCAAATATTATCACACAAACTTTCTTATCCGGTACTTGCCGATGGAACTTCCCAATTAAGATTTGGAAACCATAGTAAAGATAATATCATTACTAATTTTGATGCGTTTCTTCGCTCGGAAAAATTTGCAAATGCTCATCAACCGGAAATTATTATTCAATTCGGCAGGACGGTTACTTCAAAAGGTCTGGATACTTTTCTAAGTAATTGTACTGCAATCAGATTTATGGTAAATGAGTTTGGTGACTGGTTTGACCCGGCAGATATAGCTTTAGCTGCATATGCCTGCGTACCTAATATTTTCTGCAAAGAGATGATAAAGTTAATTGACTCTCTGTGTTTTACACGGGGAAAAAGTTCCTGGCTTCAGGCTTTCGACTCGGAAGAAAAGATTTCCCTTAAACTAAAAACAAAAATCATCAATAGCGCAAGCTTTCCAAATGAAAGCAGAATAGTGGATGAAATCTTAAATGCCGTTCCCGATGATTGCCAAATTATGATTTCCAACAGTACGCCGGTTAGGGATTTTGACTACTTTGCATCATTCAGTGAAAAGAAAATTATTATTTATAACAACAGAGGCGCAAGCGGAATAGACGGTATTACTTCCACAGCATTAGGAATTGCTGCCGCAAATAATAAACCAACCTTATTAATAACAGGTGATTTAGCTTTTTACTACGATCTTAACGGACTTCTTAGTGCAAAAAATTATAATATCCCGCTTGTTATTATTTTAATTAATAATAATGGGGGTGGAATTTTTGAGGTTCTCCCGATCTCAAAATATGGAGAAATTTTCAAAAAATATTTTCTCGTTGCTCATAACCTTGAATTTAAAAATATTGTCAAAGCATTCAGCGGTAATTATAAATTGATCAAGGGCTGGAAAAATCTAAATTCTTCCCTAAGTTCGGCTTTTAAGGCAAAGCAATTTTCTGTGCTGGAAATTAAAACAAGTGCGGTCGATTCACTTAAGACGAGAAGAAAATTTTGGAAAGCTGTAGCAAATAATTCATAATTGTAATTTGAATTCCTTAATCGCATATTAATTTGACTCAAAATAATATAAAAATTAAACTTTCCAATGTAACTCTTAATATTGAAGAATACGCAAGCAGTTCTTCTGCAAAAGACTATATCTTTTTTTTTCACGGCTTTACCGGTTCATCACATGATTGGGATGAAATAATTCCGTCATTACATCCTAATTTTCAAATTATTGCAATAGATTTAATCGGACACGGCAAAAGCTATTCACCTGAAGACTTGTCTTTCTATACCGCTGAATCAGTCATAGAGCAAATACATCAGTCAGTATTATATTTTACAAATAACCCGGTTATTATTGTTGGTTATTCTATGGGCGGAAGAGCATCTTTATCTTTTGCAGCAAAGTATCCGCAATTATTAAAAGGATTGATTCTTGAAAGTGTAAACGCCGGAATTATTGAAGAAAATTTACAAAGAGAACGGACAATGCAGGATGAAAAACTAGCTGAATTTATTGAGACACATCCTCTGGAAGAGTTTGTTGATTATTGGATGAATATAAGCCTTTTCAATTCACAAAAGAACCTTCCTAAAGAAAAATTAAAACGAGTAAAAGAATTAAAATTGAAGAATTCTAAAATTGGATTGGCTAATAGTATACGTGCATTCAGCACAGGGAAGATGCCCCCTCTTATTAATGATATTAAGAATATAACCACAAAGACTCTTCTGATTTCAGGTGAACTTGATTTAAAATATACCGGCACTAATGCAGAATTAGTCAAAATTTTCCCCGCTGCTGACCACATAATTATAAAGAATGCCGGGCATAATGTTCATTTAGAACAGCCTTTATCGTTTATTAAAGTGATAAATGGCTTCCTCAATAAATTCTAAGTTAAGTTTTTTTTTGATACTTTTGTATGTTTTGATATTAATACCTTAGGTGAAATATGAATTTTAATTGGGAAAAAGTAAAAAATTATACAGACATCATTTATGAAAAGATGGATAGTATTGCAAAAATTACTATTAACAGACCTGAAGTCAGGAATGCCTTTCGGCCCGAGACTGTAAAGGAAATGTACGATGCATTTTCAAATGCACGCGAAGATCAATCAACTGGAGTAATATTGCTGACCGGGAAAGGTCCAGCAAGAGACGGTAAATATGCTTTTTGTTCCGGCGGCGATCAGAGGATCCGCGGAGATAAAGGCTATTTAGGCAGTGACGACGTACCAAGATTGAATGTTCTAGACCTTCAAAAATTGATTAGAAGCATACCTAAACCGGTTATCGCTCTTGTCGCCGGTTATGCAATCGGTGGCGGACATGTTCTTCATGTTGTATGTGATTTAACTATTGCCGCTGATAATGCTATCTTCGGGCAAACAGGACCAAAGGTCGGAAGTTTTGACGGCGGATTTGGCGCCGGTTATCTTGCAAGATTAGTAGGACAAAAGAAAGCCCGCGAAATATGGTATTTATGCAGGCAGTACAATGCATCTGAGGCTTTGGATATGGGATTAATAAATAAAATTGTACAACTTGAAAAACTTGAAGAAGAAGGCGTAAATTGGGCAAAGAAAATTTTAGAGCACAGTCCAATGGCAATTCGTTTGCTTAAATCATCTTTTAATGCAGAGCTTGATGGTCAAGCCGGAATACAGGAACTTGCCGGTAACGCAACCCTGCTTTATTACATGAGCGAAGAAGCACAGGAAGGAAAGAATGCTTATCTTGAGAAACGAATACCTCGATTCGATAAATTTCCAAAACTTCCTTAATAGTATTTAGGTTTATTAACTGAAATATATAAAATAATTATTTGAAAAAAATTAATTGCCAAATTAATAATGAAATTAATGGGAAAGACTTTACAAAGCGATAGTCAATTAGGTACAAAAAAATATAAGAGCTGGATTATCGCCGGCAGGCCTAAAACACTCCTTGCAGCAATTGTCCCCGTAGTAGTTGGCTCAGCTCTTGCTGTACATAAAGGAAGATTTGTTTTATTATTTTCTATAATCGCACTCCTTTGTTCTCTATTAATCCAGGTCGGCACAAATTTTACAAATGATCTGTATGATTTTATTAAAGGAGCCGACAGTAAAGATAGAAAGGGACCGCTTAGAGTCTTAGCTGCCGGTTTAATTTCATTAAATGAAATGAGAATGGGAGTTGTTTTTATATTCTCTGCAGCTTTTATTCTTGGACTGATTTTAGTTTATGAAGCAGGTCCTGTCATTTTCATTATCGGTATATTATCAATTATTGCAGGTATAACATATACAGCAGGCCCCTTCCCGTTAGCCTATAACGGGCTGGGTGATATTTTTGTATTCATGTTTTTTGGTATAGCAGGAACTTCCGGAACTTATTACATACAGGTTAAAGAGTTTTCAATGGTTTCTTTTTTAACCTCGATACCGGTGGGTGCTTTAATCACCGATATTCTTGTTGTTAATAATTACAGAGATATAGAAGAAGATAAGGCTGCAGGTAAGAGAACTCTGGCAGTTATTTTTGGTAAAGATTTTACCAGATTTCAATTTATTTTTTTAATACTGACCTCCTTTGCAATCCCCGCTGTTCTATATTTCTTCTTTGATTTCAAATACTGGATCTTTCTTCCTTATTTTTCTTTTCCAATTGCGTATAAGCTCATAATTATGCTTTATACTCTTGAAGGATTTCAATTAAATAAAACATTGGAACTTACTGCAAAACTTTCCGCACTATACGGATTTCTTTTCGCTGTAGGGTTAACATTATGAAAAATATCGACTTAACATATTCCTCTTATAAGCTTAAGTTTATCGAACCTTTTGAAACTTCTAAAGGAATAATAGATGAAAGAAAAGGTTTTTTGATTCACATGAAAAGTGATTCCGGCAAAACCGGCGTTGGTGATGCGGCACCATTCCCTGAATTCGGCTCTGAATCCTACGTTGATGCAGAGAATAAGTTAAAGAAGTTTAAGTTAAATCTTAAAATGAATTTTCAGAATATTGAAAAAAGTATAGGGGAAAGCTTATATATTCTTGATAAATTTCCAGCATTGCATCACGGTTTTGAACAAGCTTTAATAAACCTTATAAGCAAAGAAAACAATCTTTCTGTTAATGAAATTCTTAACGAATCTTCTAAGAAAGATATTAAAGTTAATGCAGTTATAGGATTCTTATCGCCCGAAGAATCGGCAAAGGAGGCGAAAAGACTTATCCGGCAGGGTTATTCAACATTAAAAATAAAAGTGGGCAGGGAAAATTTTGCAGATGACTTAAAATGTATAATAGCTATTAGAGAAGTCGCAGGGAGTAAAATTAATTTAAGAATTGATGCAAACGGTAAGTGGGAATTAAAACGAGCAATTGATAACTTGAAAGAGTTGGAACCGTTGTATTTAGAGTATGCAGAACAGCCGGTAAACGGCATAGCTGACTTTATCGAGCTGAAAAACAAAACTGCAGTTCCGCTTGCGGTTGATGAATCAATAAGAACAATAAAAGATGCATCCGAATATATTCGACACAAAGCGGCAGCGGTTCTCATCCTTAAGCCGATGATGCTTGGCGGAATTATCACTTTACTGAAAATAAAAAATCTTGCTGAACAAAACGGCTTAAAGGTAGTAGTAACTTCCTCTTTCGAATCAGTTGTTGGCAGAGCGATTGCTGTTTTTGCCGCTTCAACCGTAACAGAAGTAATAGCTCATGGTTTAGCGACAGGAAAATATTTCGAAAAAGATTTATTTACGGATCCATATCAGGTGAAGAATGGAATTATTTCTCTTGAAACAAATTCGTTCTGACGGATTATACTATGGAATTTATTGGTCTATTATTAAAGCCCAAATGCAATCTCGACGCCCTTTCAATAAGAGAGGACTCAACTGCAATTATAACTCCACATTCTTTACTCACTTACAAACAGCTTAATGAAAAAATTTCTTCTACAGTTCAATCATTACTTAAGCTTGGCATAAAAAGATGGAATAAAGCAGCAATCCTTAGTGAAAACAGCACAGAGTACGTCATCCTCATTCTTGCTTTGTGGAAAATAGGGGCTGTACCTGTTCCGTTAAATATACGTCTTCTCCCTAATGAACTCGAAGAATTGATTTTATTTGCCGGGTGTAATTTTTTATTTACCGGCAAATTAAATGAAGAAATAAAAAGCTTCCCCGGTATAAATATATTCAGATTCCCGCTTGTAGAAGAAATGGCTGATAAATATTTATTAGATGAGAATAAATCCTCCTATTCAATCAGAAAATTTAAAATGAATAATCCTGCTTTAATAATTTTCACTTCAGGCTCAATCGGCAAGCCAAAAGGAGTAGTACTTTCATTCAATAATTTATTTTACAGCGCTTTATACGGAAATAAATTATTTAAACATCAAAGAAACGACAGGTGGCTTGCAAGTTTGCCGTTTTATCATATCGGCGGATTCTCAATTATTACAAGAAATTTCCTTTACGGCACGACATTAATTATCCCACGATCATTAACGATAAATGATATAGTTTATGCAATTGAGATTTTAAAACCCTCATTGGCATCTTTAGTAACGACTCAATTACAAAGGTTAATGAAATCCAAATGTACACCTAATCCTGAACTGCGGCTTATTCTATTGGGCGGCGGATTTATTGAAACAGCATTAGTTAGTGAAGCCTTAAAGAAAGGTTGGAATGTTTCAAAATCTTACGGTACCACGGAAACAGCTTCATTCGTTGCAGCGCTTTCTGCTGAAGAATTTGGAATTAAGCCTCTTTCTGCAGGGAAAGCAATTCCGCCAAATCAGATATTAATTTTAGATGCTGATAAAAATACGCTGCCCAATGAAAGAGTAGGGGAAATTGCTGTTAAAGCAGATTCTGTTTCAATGGCTTACTTTAATAATAAAGTCGAGAGTAAAAACAAATTTTCAGGAAATATTTTTTACTCAGGCGATTACGGATATCTTGACAAGGATGGATTTCTTTTCGTTGAATCAAGAAGGGAAGATTTAATTATTTCAGGAGGGGAAAATATAGTTCCTTCTGAAGTAGAGGCTGAAATACTTAAATATCCCGGCGTAAAAGAGGTTTGTGCGTTTGGCTTAAACGACAGAGAGTGGGGGCAAATAGTTGCAGCAGCAATTGTGTCTGAAGACAGTATTACAGTTGATGAGCTAAAGAAATTTCTAAAAGAAAGGTTGCCGTCTTTCAAACATCCGAGAAAAATTTTGATTTTAGATGAATTGCCAAAAACGGAATTGGGGAAAATTCAAAAAGGAAAGATTAAGGAGAAATTTAATAATTGAAAGATGAAAAGATTTATATATTCTAATCGTTATCTTTATTGATTAAATAATATTTCCTCAAACAAGCCATAATATTCTTTTTTATTACCTTCTTTTTCCATGTAGGTCTATCCACAAAAATATGGACTGTCTTTACAACCGTGCATTTCTCCCCTGCTTCATTTTTTATTTTATACTCCAGCTCGAATGAAGATGATTTTAATTTTGAAACTTTTATTTCAACTGAAATTGTTTCACCATACTTTATCGGCTTATGATAATGTGCTTCGCTTTTGAGGATAGGAACTGCATATTTATCATTTTCCCAATAATTCTCTTCTAATCTAAAACTCGAGATTAATTCTTCATAAGCTGAATGGCAGAGTTCATAAACTCTTCCATAAAATAGAATGCCTGCCGGATCGCAATCATAAAAATTTATTTTCTTTTTTATATTGAACATCTATTTATCAATAAGCCGGTTTTCTTTTTCCAATAAATTTTTTGAAATTACCATTTGGATTCTTTGAGTAAGAGCATCAATAAAATGTTTCTTCAAGCTTTTGGATCTGCATGTTTAAAGTCGGCTGAGTAACAAAGCAATGATTTGCTGCTGTCCGAAATGCCTGAATGATTCCAGGGCAACAATATAATATAGCTTTCCTAAAGTCATAAGATCTCTTTTATAAATATAAATAAAGTAACCTGGAATAAAAAAAACGAAGATATATGCTGCACCCCTGTTTAACTTATTCGGTAGTATCTGAATAATCAATTCAGGATAATAAAGATTCTATATTTAAAACATATTTGTAAATATATTAACTTCTCGACAAGCATGCCAATCAATAATCTCTATCTCACAATATCTAAAATCTATTTGAATACCCTTTTATGGTAATGTACATTTGAGGTATAAAATTATAGTTATAAACAAGATTGGAAAGGAATTATTTAATGAGGAGCATTTTATCAATAGGGACAAAATTCCCGGAATTCAAGAAAACTTCAGTAGTATCCATTGAAAAAGGTAAAGAATTTGTTGAAATTACATCACAAGATCATGTTACAGCAGCCAAATGGTTAGTAATGTTTTGGTATCCGAAAGACTTTACTTTTGTATGCCCTACAGAAATTGCCGAGTTCAATAAAAATTGGGAGGAATTCCGTGATAGAGACGCTGATCTTATAGGCGCATCCACCGATTCCGAATTCGTACATCTTGCATGGAGAAAAGATCATAAAGATCTAAAGGAATTGAAATTCCCTCTCCTTGCGGATACTTCAAAATCCTTAGGTGAATCGCTCGGAATCCTTGAAGCAAATGAAAAAGTCGCTTATAGGGTAACTTATATAGTTGATCCTTCAGGAATTATTCGCTGGGTCAGCGCTAATGATTTGAGTGTCGGTAGGAATGTTAAAGAAGTTTTAAGAGTGCTCGACGCATTACAGACTGACGAACTCTGTCCGTGCAATTGGGAAAAGGGACAAGAAACTTTAAAAGTTGTTTAACCGGTTAGATAACTAGAACGAATATTCTAACTCTTATTATAATACTTTCTTCTCTCCCCTCTCCTTCATAAGAGATGGGGTCGGGGGCAAGATCAAAACCTAAACAAAGGAAATTTTAATGTCACTTACAGAAACTAAAATGGATTTATTAAAAGACCTGGGTCTTGATGAGAATAATATTCTACCAAACCTAGAAACAATGGCTGACGGAGAAACAAAGTTTTTAAAAGATTTAAGAATAAATCTTAAAAACACAATTAGTTCGGAATACTTTAATATAAAAGAAGCATATTTAATAGCCTTAGCAGTAGCAGCAAATGAAGAAAATAAAATTTTAACAAGCGCTTTTATAAATCATGCTAAGAGTAATGGTTCAAATGAAAGTGAAATTGCAGAAGTAATTGCCTGCGCATCGCAGTTGGCATCAAACAATGTTTTTTATAGGTTTAAGCATTTTATAAAAGGCAGCAATGAGAATTACCAGGCTATGCCGGCGGGAATAAAAATGAATATAATGATGAATCCTGTTTTGGGAAAAGAATTGTTTGAATTAATAAGCCTTGCGGTTTCAGCCGTAAACGGATGCGAGTCTTGCGTAAACGCTCATGAAGAATCCGTAAGAAAACTTGGTGCTTCCGAAGCAAGAATATTTGATGCAATCCGTCTTGCAAGCGTAATAAAAGGATTGTGCGTTGCAGTGAATTAAGAGATATCTTCTAAACCTCAGAGTTTTATTCACAAAGTGATATCTATGCTAGAAAACCTCTGAGATTTTTCTTTAGAAGTTTTATTAAAAGCAAAATAATTGACTGAAGTGTTATGTTTAATTACGCCGCATTCTCTTCAACAATAACTTCTTTAGTCAAAAAGTTGTGAACTGCTGATGCACACTTTCTTCCTTCTGCTATTGCCCAAACGATTAAAGACTGTCCGCGCCTCATATCGCCACAGACGAATACTTTATCTACACTGGTTACATGTGCGTTCTCGGAATCTCCAAATTCAGCTTTTACATTACCGCGCTGATCAAGCTCAAGCCCGATTTCCTTTAACTGGTCAATCATTCCGTCATGCAAAGGATGAACAAACCCAGCTGCAACCAGAACTAAATCCGCTTTAAGCTCAAATTCAGTTCCCGGGACGTCTACTAATTTTCCATTTTCAAATTTTATTTCATTGCAAAGGAGTGAAGTAACTTCACCATTCTCATTACCATTAAATAACTTAGTATTAACACTCCATTTCCTTTCTACTCCTTCTTCCTGACTTGAAGATGTTCTTAGAATAGTGGGCCAGAAGGGCCAGGGTGCATTTTCTGGCCGGTCTAAAGGGGGCATAGGCAAAAGCTCAATCTGTGTAACCGACTTAGCTCCTTGTCTGTTTGTTGTTCCGACACAATCCGAACCAGTATCTCCACCGCCGATAATAACTACGTCTTTACCGGTAGCAAGTATCTGATTCTGAACATTTTCGCCTGCATCTACTTTATTCTGCAAAGGTAAAAATTCCATAGCAAAATAAATTCCTTTCAAATCCCTGCCGGGAATAGGAATATCTCTCGGCTTTTCAGAACCGCCGGCTAATATTACCGCATCAAAATTCTTAACCAGTTCAAGTGCAGAGATATCAACCCCGACGTTTATATTTGTTTTAAATTCCACACCTTCAAATTTCATCTGCTCAATACGGCGGTCGATAACATATTTTTCCAATTTAAAATCCGGAATTCCATATCTAAGAAGACCGCCAAGCCTGTTGTTCTTTTCATACACAGAAACTGTATGCCCTGCTCTGCAAAGCTGCTGTGCAACCGCAAGACCGGATGGGCCTGAACCCACTACTGCAACCTTTCTGCCCGTCAAAACAAAAGGCATTCTTGGCTTAACCCAACCTTCTTCCCATCCCTTATCAATTATAGTACGTTCAATATATTTAATGGAAACGGGGTCTTCATGAATTCCAAGTGTACATGCTGTCTCACATGGAGCGGGACATAACCTGCCTGTAAATTCCGGGAAATTATTTGTGGATAAAAGATTGTCAAGAGCTTCTTTCCAAAGTCCTTTATACACAAGATCGTTCCATTCCGGAATATAATTCTGCACCGGGCAGCCCGTATCGCCGTGACAAAAAGGGATACCGCAATCCATACACCGTGCACCCTGTATTTTTGCATCTGCACGGTGAAAACGTTTGTCGAATTCTTTAAAATGTTTTACGCGTATTTCAGGCGTTTCATGATCTAAAGAAGCTCTTTTATATTCTTTAAAACCAGTCGGCTTACCCATTTACTACCTCCGCTTCCTCTGATTCTTTTTTCATTCGCCCGGCAACTTTTTGTTCCTCCGCCAATTTTGCAAGCGCTTTCCTGTATTCATCGGGAATAATCTTCCAAAAATTATCTTTTTCATGGCTCCAATTATCGAGAATAAGTTTAGCTCTCTTTGACCCGGTATATTCAAAATGTTTTTGCACCATTTCATGCAGCCCGGAAATATCTTCATCATATATAAGATACTCAACATCAACCATGCCGTGGTTAATATATTTTTCTGCGTCCTTATTCGGGTCCCATACATAAGCAACGCCGCCGGACATACCTGCTGCAAAGTTTCGCCCGATTCTGCCCAGAACAACAACCGTTCCGCCCGTCATATATTCGCAGCCGTGATCTCCTACACCTTCAATAACTGCATAAGCGCCGGAATTTCTAACTGCAAATCTTTCACCTGAAATTCCGTTTATATATGCTTCTCCGCTTGTAGCGCCGTATAGGCAAGTGTTGCCGATTATTATATTTTCGGCAGGATCAAAAGTCACTTCCGGCGGAACTTTTACAATTAATCTGCCACCTGATAATCCCTTGCCTGTGTAATCATTAGATTCACCGGTCAGATTCATTTCTATACCTCGCGCTAAAAATGTTCCGAAGCTTTGTCCGGCTGTTCCTCTTAATTCAATTTTAATTGTAAGGTCAGGAAGTCCTTTATCGCCGTAGTGTTTTGCAACTTCGCCTGAAAGCATTGTTCCGACTGTACGATTAATATTTCTGATTCTCATTTTAATATTAACAGGGGTACCGCTTTCTAAAGCAGGCTGGGCAAGCTTTATAAATTCATGATCAAGTTGATTCTCCAAACCATGATCTTGTTCTCTTGTCCTGTAAAAATCAGTTTTGTACAAAGGCGTCGCTTTAAATAATGGTTTTGTAAGGTCAAGCCCGCGTGCTTTCCAATGGTCATTTAACCTGACAGGAATAATCTTCTCTGTGTGTCCAATCATTTCGTTAATAGTTCTGAATCCCAAAGCAGCTATTATTTCTCTAACTTCTTCAGCAATGTAAAACATGAAGTTAATTAAATATTCTGGCTTACCGATAAATTTCTTTCTTAATTCAGGATCCTGTGTCGCAACTCCGGCAGGACATGTATTAAGATGACACTTCCTCATCAGAATGCATCCTTGTGTAACCAGAGGTGCTGTTGCAAACCCAAATTCTTCCGCACCTAGCAAAGCGGCAATTACAACATCGCGGCCTGTCTTCATTTGCCCGTCCACAGCAAGATATACACGATCTCTTAACCCGTTCAATACAAGCGTCTGATGAGCTTCGCTTAATCCAAGTTCCCAAGGCGAGCCTGCATATTGGATAGAGGAAATCGGGCTTGCACCAGTACCGCCGTCATGACCGCTTATAAGGATATGATCTGCGTGAGCTTTAGCTACTCCCGCCGCAATAGTTCCTACTCCCACTTCAGAAACTAGTTTTACACTTATTCTTGCTTCTTGATTAATATTCTTCAAATCGAAAATTAACTGTTTTAAATCTTCAATTGAATAAATATCATGGTGCGGAGGAGGGCTTATAAGCGTTACACCCGGTATACTATGTCGTATTCTTCCAATAATTTTATCGACTTTAAAACCGGGAAGCTGCCCGCCTTCGCCCGGTTTAGCGCCCTGCGCCATTTTTATCTGAAGTTCATCCGCATTTACTAAATAATTAGCCGTGACACCAAACCTTGCAGAAGCAACCTGTTTAATTGCCGAACGCATACTGTCACCGTTTGCAAGAGGAATAAATCGTTCTGCATCTTCACCGCCTTCACCGGTATTTGATTTACCGCCCAACCTGTTCATAGCAATTGCCAACGAAGTATGCGCTTCTCTTGATATAGAGCCGAAGCTCATAGCGCCGGTAGCAAATCTTTTTACTATATCTTTAGCAGGTTCCACTTCTTCAATATGAATAGGTGCATTGGTTGTATCTAATTCATATAAACTTCTAAGTGTAACTCTCTTTTTGTCCTGATTATTTATCAGTTCCGAATATTCCTTAAAAGTTTTATAATCGTTTCTGCTTGTGCTTAGCTGAAGCTTTGAAATTGTCAACGGGTTCCAGAGGTGTATCTCACCGTCTCTCCTGTATTGATATAGACCGCCGACATCAAGAGTGCTTTGATCAATCTGAGGATCAAGTGCGTGCACATGTTTCTTTATAGTTTCTTCCTCAAGCATCTCAAGACTTAAGCCTTCAATACATGTAGGAGTACCTGTAAAATAGTTTTCAACTATTTCAGTATCCAAACCGACTGCCTCAAAGATCTGAGCGCCGCAATATGACTGCAAAGTACTAATACCCATTTTACTGAAAATTTTGTACAAACCTTTGCTTACAGCTTTAACAAAGTTATCTCTTGCAATCTTGTAATCTTTTATATCCGGTAGAAATCCTTTTTCTGTTAGATAAGCGAGAGTTTCATAAGCTACATATGGATTGATTGCATTAGCGCCGTAGCTGCATAGCAAAGCAAAATGATGTACTTCCCTCGGCTCGCCGCTCTCAACTATAATACCCGTTCTGGTTCTTAAACCGGCTCTTAACAAAGCATGATGTACGCCTGAAGTTGCAAGTAGACTTGGTATAGCGGCACAACTTCTGTCCACTCCTTTATCGGATAATATAATTAAAGAAATACCGGATTTAACAGCTTCAACCGCCTCATTACAAATTTGGTCCAGCCTTTCACGCATATTATGCCTTACACCCGGATTGAAAAGTAACGGAATAGTGATTGATTTGAAATGTCCTTTTGCTATATTTCTGATTTTCTCAAGCTGCGAGTTTGAAAGTAAAGGATGCTCAAGTTCAAGCCTGTGGGCATGCAAAGGCGTCTCCGCCAGTAAATTCTGCTCAGGCCCTACATAGGTAGTGAGTTCCATTACCAATTCTTCCCTTATCGGATCAATAGGAGGATTAGTAACCTGCGCAAATAGCTGCTTGAAGTACCTGAATAATATCTGCGGCTTTTCTGATAAGACAGCCAGCGATGCATCCGAGCCCATTGAACCAGTAGCTTCCTGTCCATTTATTGCCATAGGTAGCATCACCTGGAAAAGATCTTCTTTAGTGTACCCAAAAATTCTTTGGCGTAAATGAAGCGTGTCAAAATCGGCATTATAAATATTATCAGGCTGGGGCAAATGAGAAAGCTTTATCATATTATCATTAACCCATTTGCGGTATGGTTTCCTTGTTACAATTTCTTTTTTAACTTCTTCATCTTCAACAATCCTTCCCTGTTTCAGATCAAGTATAAACATACGGCCAGGCTGAAGCTTACCTTTTTTTTCTACGTTCTCAGCGTCCACACTAAATGTACCTGCCTCGGAAGAAAGAACAACAAGACCATCTTTAGTGACTACATATCTAGAGGGACGCAAACCGTTACGGTCCAGAGTGGCTCCGATAATATTTCCATCTGTAAAGACAACTGCCGCCGGGCCGTCCCACGGTTCCATCATTGTTGCGTGGTATTCATAAAATGCTCTTCTATCCGGGTCCATCAAATCATTCTTTGACCATGCTTCGGGTATCATCATCATCATAGCATGGGGCAGACTTCTTCCACACATAACAAGAAGCTCAAGGACGGAATCAAATGTCGCAGAATCACTTTGTCCCTCCATAATAATTGGGAGCATTCTTCTCAAATCTTTTCCGAAATAGGGCGATTCCATTACTGCCTGACGTGCAGCCATCCAATTCTTATTTCCACGAAGTGTATTAATCTCGCCATTGTGCGCAATCATTCTGAAAGGATGTGCAAGATCCCATGTAGGGAATGTATTGGTTGAAAAGCGCAAATGAATCATCGCCATTGCTGATTTCAAATCCTTATCGTTCAGATCAGTATAAAAATCCGTTACCTGAGGAGCAAGAAGCATTCCTTTATATATCAATACATTACTTGAAAAAGACGGTACAGAATATTTGCTTCGATCGCTTTTTAATTCGGCACGAACGCGGTGATCAATAATTCTTCTAATCAAATAAAGTTTTCTTTCAAATTCATCCTGCGTTGCAAAACTTTTATTTGCGCCTATAAAGCATTGACGTATAAAGGGTTGCGTCCTTTTAGCGCCTTCCCCGGGAATATCTGGATTAACAGGAACATCACGCCAGCCGAGAAATTTCTGGTTTTCATCAATTACAATTTTTTCAACAATATTTTCAATTGCCTTTCGCATTATAGAATCCTGCGGGAGAAACATCATCCCAACGCCAAACTTACCTGCTGCAGGAAGTCTAATTTTTTTCTCAGAAGCCGCTTTACGAATAAATTCATCCGGCATTTGAATTAAGATACCCGCGCCGTCGCCTGTTTTAGGATCGGCGCCTACTGCACCGCGGTGTTCAAGGTTTTTTAATATGTCAAGTCCTTTATCTATTATAGAGCGGGATTTTCTTCCTTTTATATCGGCTACGAAACCCATACCGCATGCATCATGCTCGAATGCAGGGTTATACATACCTTGATTCTTAACAGGAAAAATATAATTACTCAAATCCTCTTCTCTATTAAAATTTGTACTCATTAAAAACTCACTCCTTCACAAACTTATTGGCATGCAAATGCTTAAAAATGTATAAAGATACTCTTAAATTCCGTTTTTATACTCATATTCCCTTATATTTTAAGGATAGCGGAATAAAATTATAAAATATTTTAGGCAATTTAAAAAAAATTAGCAAATTATCAAGAATAAAATGCTAAAAAGCCTAAAATAGTTTTTACTATTGTTAAAATTGTTTTATTCTTTTCAAATTTAACAATATTTAAAAATAATATTAAATTAAAAAAATTAATTAATTAAACGGTTAAACGCTCTTTTTTAATTTGAAATTTAAATAATTTATAATTCATACTATCAATTAAAGCCTGAAAACTTGCTTCAATAATATTTTCGGATACGCCTACGGTGCTCCAAGTTTCGTCTCCATCGCTGGATTGAATCATTACTCTTACTTTTGCAGCAGTGCCTTCTTTTTCATCAAGTACACGAACTTTATAGTCTATTAATTTAACAAGGGCAATCTCAGGATAAAACCTTGTCAATGCTTTTCTTAATGCTTTGTCCAAAGCATTAACAGGTCCGTCGCCGTCGGAAGCTGTATGTTCAATCTCGCCGTCTACGGTAATTTTCAGAACAGCTTCAGAGTAAGATGTCCCTTTGTCATCATAAAATACATTGACCTTAGAATCCAGTACACTAAAGAACGGTGTAAACTCGTTCAACTCTGATCGCAGAAGTAATTCAAACGATGCTTCAGCCCCGTCAAACTGAAAGCCGTCATATTCAAGAGATTTAATATAATTGACTAATTTCTTACTTATTTCTTTATTATCCGCTAAATCTATACCAAACTCCTTAGCTTTATAACGAATGTTACTTTGACCGGATAAATCGGAAACTAATACGCGCTGTTTATTACCGACAGATTCAGGCTGAATATGTTCATACATAGTGCTGTCTTTAAGCACAGCGCTTACATGTATGCCGCCTTTATGCGTAAATGCAGATTTCCCAACAAATGCAGCTCTTGTAAGCGGCGAAAGGTTCATTATTTCAAATACAAAGTTTGATAAAGAAGTCATGTGAATCAAACTTACATACTGCTTTGTCGGAAGTTTCAGTTTTAAAATTATGTTAGGAATAATACTGCATAAATTGGCATTGCCGCATCTTTCACCAACGCCGTTGATAGTTCCCTGAACATGAACAGAGCCCGCTCTTATTGCAGCTAATGAATTAGCGACTGCCAGCTCAGAATCATTATGAGTGTGAATACCTAAGGGAGCAGAAATATGTTTCTTTAGTTCAGCGACAATTGTAAATACTTCTTCGGGAAGGGAACCTCCGTTTGTATCACATAAAACGATAACATCAGCCCCTGCGCTTTCTGCAGCTTTTAACATTTTGACAGCAAAAAGTCTATTATCTTTATATCCATCAAAGAAATGTTCAGCATCATAAATCACGCGCCGCCCTTCTTTTTTCATAAATTCTACCGATTTAAAGATTAACATTTCGTTTTCCTCATCGGAGAAACCAAGCCCCATCTGAGAATGAAGCCGCCAGGTTTTCCCAAATATGGAGATAACCTCTGTTTCGGCTTTTAATATTGAAGTAAGGTTAGGATCAGATTCAATATTATCCAATGATCTTGCCGTTGAACCGAAAGCGCAAATTTTTGAGTGATAAAGTTTTAATTCCTTTGCTCTTTGAAAAAATTCTTCATCACGCGGGTTGCTTCCGGGCCAGCCGCCTTCTATAATGTCAATGCCAAACTCATCAAGACGCTTTACTATTAATAACTTATCCTGAACAGAAAGATTTACTCCTTCGCCCTGTGTTCCATCCCGTAATGTAGTATCAAATAGTTCTATTGGGTCGCTCATATTTTATTCCAAATTTATTATTATAAAAACATATTTCTCATTTTAACATTCAAAAAAATGCAGATAATCATATTAGAACCAGCCACCCCTTTCTGGGGCTGACTAAAATGCAGGCAGCTTGCTAAGCTGACCCTTCTTATGCAATCATTCCTGCCTGCCGTGCATATTTAAAAATATCTCCTGCTTCAATTATAGGCAGAATATCACCAAGTGAACGGAGATTATAAGTTTTACCGGTTGTAAGATTTTTTAGAATATTTATATTTACATTAAGTTCTACCTCATCTCCTGTTTTAATCTGGTCATTCAATTTAAAAGGGGTTTCATAAGGTAGAAGAAATCCACCATCAACGCTGTTCCTATAAAATATTCTTGCATAAGATTCGGCAATTATCGCTTTCACTCCGGCAACCTGTAAAGCAAATGGTGCATGCTCTCTTGAGGAGCCACATCCAAAGTTGGAACCGCCAATAATTATATTGTATTTGGAAGTGAAGTCTTCTCCGGAAATAAACGCGAGTCCCCCACCAGGTAATCCGGATTGAGAGAGGGGGATTCCGGAGAGAGCATAATGTCCGTATTTATTTGATTCTTCGGGATCAGATAAACTATAAACAAGATGTTCAGCCGGAATTATCTGATCTGTATCTATATTATCACCTAATACAAAGGCTTTACCATTTAGAATTTTTTTCATATAAGATTTTACTCCAATTTCTAATAAAAAGTTTTTATTTTTACAAAAAATCACGCGGATCTGTTATTGAGCCAGTTAATGCAGATGCTGCCACAGTCAACGGCGATGCCAGATATACAGAGGACTTTTTACTTCCCATTCTTCCTGGAAAATTTCTGTTTGTTGTAGAAATAATAGTCTCTCCGTCGGTTGCCCTGCCAATAGTATCCATAGGTCCTCCTAAACAGGCAGCACATGAAGATTGAGCAACCACGCAGCCGGCATTTTCGAAAATTTGTTTCAATGAAACTCCACTGATGGCTTCAACCTCCATTTGTCTAGCTATTGAAGTACTTGCCGGAACAATATAAGTAGGAACCTTCACTTTATTTCCAAAAATAATTTTTGCGGCAGAAACAAAATCACTTAGTTTTCCGCCTGTGCATGATCCTATATAACATTTTGTTACCTTTGTACCCTGCACATTCCTAACAGAATCAAGATTGTCAGGGCTGTGAGGTTTTGCTACATTTGGTTCCATTTTAGAGACATCAAAGCGGTACTGACCTTTATATTTTGACTCCGAATCGCTTTTAAAAATTTCATAGGGATTTCTTGATCTTTCCTTAACATAAGCTTCAGTAACGGCATCTGCGGCAATTATTCCGTTCATAGCACCTGCTTCTATTGCCATGTTGGTAAGTGTCATTCGTTCATCAATGGAAAGTGAAAATACAGCGTCGCCGTCAAACTCAAGAGCACAATATGTTGCGCCGTTGGTAGTAATTTCTCCTAGTACCTTTAGGATTAAATCTTTAGCGGTCAGGTACAGAGGCATTTCGCCGTCAAACGTAAATTTTATTGATTCAGGAACCTTTTCCCAAATTTTACCGGTACCCAAAATAAAAGCTGCATCGGTATTGCCAACGCCTGTCGAAAACATTCCGAATGCGCCGGAAGTACATGTATGTGAATCTGTTCCGAACAATACCGTTCCCGGGATATTGTAACCCTCTTCCGCAAGTGCGATGTGGCATACGCCTTTATATCTTTCAGTTCCTACATCGTAATAATTATCTACACCGTATTCACCAGTAAACTGTCTTAGTAATTCAACATTCCTGTTAGCTTGTGGATTTTTAGTGTAAATATAATGATCCGGGAATATTACCAATTTATCTTTATCCCATATTTTAGCATCTTTCCCGAATTCACGTTTCCAAATCTCTATAGTAGGCGGTCCGCAGACATCGTGAGTCATCAGGATATCAACATTGAGCCAGATATTTTCTCCAGGCTCAACCCCTTTTCTTCCGGAAGATTTTGATAAAATTTTTTCCGTTATTGTCATAAACATTTTAATTTCCTTTATATTACTTCAAAACTTCTGATAATGAATGATTTAATGTTTCGTCGTTCTCTTTTGATTCCAAATAAGATTGCTGTTGATTTAAAGCCTGAATATAAGCTTTAGCGCTGGCTTCAATAACATCGGTAGCAATTCTTCTACCAGTAAACGATTTATCGTTTTCACGTATCCTCACAATTACTTCGCCCATTGCCTGCCTCCCTGAGGTGATTGAGCGAACATTGTACGATTCCAAGCTGGGTTTCAAATTTAAAGCGCGTTCAATTGCATTAAAGCACGCATCCACAGCTCCGTCACCGGTTGCAGATTCCTGTATAAAATTCTCTCCAACTTTTATTTTTACAGTAGCTGTCGGAATAGCGTTTGTGCCCATGTTTACATGGATATAATCAAGTTGATAGCGCTCTTTCTTTATATCCAAAATCTGATCACCCATTAGAACTCTTAAATCATCGTCGAATACTTCTTTCTTCTTATCAGCAAGTTCAAGAAACTTGTCATAAATCGATTGAAGTTCACCTTCATTTATTTTATATCCTAATTCATGTAAACGTGATTTTAATCCGTGCCTGCCGGAATGTCTTCCGAGAATAATTTTTGTTTTATTAACACCTACGCTGGCAGGTGTCATTATTTCATAAGTCTGTCTGTTTTTAAGCACGCCGTCTTGATGTATGCCGGATTCATGAGCAAAAGCATTTTCGCCGACAATTGCTTTGTTTGGCTGGACAATCATACCCGTAAATGAAGATACCATTTTGCTTGTGTTATAAATTTCTTCTGAATTTATGTTTGTATAGTACTCACAAATATCTTTGCGTACCTTAAGAGCCATAACTATTTCTTCAAGAGACGCATTGCCTGCCCTTTCACCAATTCCGTTGATAGTACACTCAACTTGCCTTGCGCCGTTCTCAACTCCGCTAAGTGAGTTAGCAACCGCAAGCCCCAGATCATCATGGCAGTGCACGCTTATTATTGCTTTATCAATATTCTTAACCCGTTGTCTTAATTCGGCAATCTTAGCGCCGAATTCTTTAGGGAAAGTATACCCGGTTGTATCGGGAATATTAACTGTTGTTGCGCCCGCCTCGATTGCTGCTTCAATTACTTCGGCAAGATACCCTATATCCGTTCTGCCAGCGTCTTCTGCAGAGAACTCCACGTCTTTTGTAAAAGTTTTGGCGTAAGCAACAGAGTCGCATGCCATCTTCAAAATGGTCCTGCGTTTTTCTTCCAAATTTTTCCCATAACGTTCGTCGCCAAATTTACCCATTATGTGTATATCGGAAGTGCAGAGAAAAGTATGTATTCTGAAGCGCTTTGCATTCTTAAGCGCATCATACGCAGATTTAATGTCAATTTCCTTTGTACGTGCAAGTCCCGCAATAACAGCATCTATCTCGCCTGCAATTCTCTGCACAGCTTCAAACTGGGCAGGTGAAGAGACAGGAAATCCGGCTTCGATAACATCAACCCGGAGTTTTTCCATTTGTCTGGCAATTTCAATTTTTTCAAACACATTTAAAGAAGCTCCGGGCGATTGTTCGCCGTCTCTTAAAGTAGTGTCAAATATTGTTACTTTATTATTCACTTTGTTACCTTTCTTATAATTCAAAAGCCTGCCTGCCGATAGGCAGAATTTAGCTTGAATGATGAAAAAATTCATTTTAAAGTTTAACTTTTATAAAGTAAATACTCCTGATACATGTTCATCATATAATTTGTTAAAATTTTCAATTACAGCATCTTTAACCTGGGCAGTAGAAGCCAAAATAGAATTTGGTGAATATATATCGGCAGTTCTATAACCCATATTTAATGTCTTTTCAATTGCTGTCTCAATCAATTTAGCAGCATCGTACATCTGAAAAGAATATGCAAACATCATTGCTGCCGAAGAAATAGCAGCAATTGGATTAGCTTTTCCCTGACCTGCAATATCCGGTGCACTTCCGTGAACCGGTTCATACAAAGCATATTTGTCTCCAAGACTTGCAGAAGGAAGCATTCCGAGGCTTCCTGTAATCATAGCAGCTATATCGCTTAATATATCTCCAAAAAGATTTTGAGTAAGAATAACATCGAATTGCTTAGGGTCGCGTACTATCTGCATCGCGGCATTATCAACATACATATCACAAAGCGTTATATCCTGATAATCCTTATGGACTTCATGCACAACTTTACGCCAAAACTGAGAGCAGTCAAGCACATTAGCTTTATCAACCGAAGTTACCCGTTTGCTTCTTATGCGTGCAACTTCAAAAGCGCTTTTTGCAATCCGTTCAACTTCATACCTATGATAGATCATCGTATTCCAGCCTTTTTCTTCGTCAAAGCCGCGCGGTTCACCAAAGTAGACATCACCCGTAAGTTCGCGGAATATCATAAGGTCCGTGCCTTTTAATATTTCCGGTTTAAGCGAAGATGAGGACAAAAGCGATGAATACACTTTAGCCGGCCGGATGTTTGTAAAAAGTCCTAGAGATTTACGCAGCTTGAGCAAAGCGGCTTCCGGTTTCAGGTTCTGCGGAAGTGTTTCCCATTGATACCCGCCGACTGCGCCGAGAAGAACAGCATCCGAATCATAACATGCGCTTAATATTTCTTCCGTGATAGGCGCGCCATTTTTTTCGTATGAGCATCCTCCTATAAGCTGTTCAGTAAAAGCAAGAGTAACATTGAATTTTTCCGCAACCGCTTTTATAACATCAACTGCTGCGCTCACTACTTCCGGGCCAATCCCGTCTCCCGGCAGTAATGTTATCTTCAGATTCATACACCGACCTCTTCTTTGGCATTCTTTTTAAACAGCCAGCTCATCATGCCCCGCAAGTTAGCGCCAACTTTCTCAATCAGATGTTCACTGTTTTCCTTACGAAGCTTATTCATTAGCGGTTGACCATTCTTATATTCAGTCAGCCATTCATTTGCAAACTGACCATTTTGGATTTCTTCTAAAATCTTTTTCATCTCTTTACGGGTTTCATCCGTTATCAAACGTGTACCGCGGGTCATTCCTCCATATTCAGCTGTATCGCTTACAGAATAATACATTCTTGAAATCCCTCCTTCATAATAAAGGTCTACAATCAGCTTCATCTCGTGCATGCACTCAAAGTATGCTAATTCAGGAGGATAACCTGCATTAACTAATGTTTCAAAACCGGCTTTTATTAATTCTGCCGAACCGCCGCAAAGAATTGCCTGCTCGCCGAATAAATCTGTTTCAGTTTCATTCTTGAAATTTGTCTCAATTACACCCGCTTTTGTACCGCCGATCCCTTTTGCCCATGCAAGCGCTAGTTCTTTAGTTTTTCCGTCGGCATCCTGATGTATTGCAATCAAACATGGTACTCCTGCGCCTTCTAAATATGTCCTTCTTACAAGATGTCCCGGACTTTTAGGAGCAATCATTATAACATTAACATCTTCAGGAGGAACTATTTGCTTATAATGAATGTTAAAGCCGTGTGCAAAAGCAAGAGTGTTACCGGCTTTTAAATGTGAAGCAATATCTTTATCATAAACTGCTTTTTGATCTTGATCCGGTAGAAGTATCATAATAACATCTGCCCATTCGGAAGCTTCCGGAACGGTTTTAACGGCTAATCCTGCTGCTTCAGCTAAAGCCCATCTTTTGCTCTCACGGCGGAGTCCGACACAAACATTGCACCCGCTCTCTTTTAAATTGAGCGCATGTGCGTGCCCCTGACTGCCGAATCCAAGCACCGCAATATTTTTTCCTAATAAATAATCCAGCGATGCATCGCTATCATAATAAACTTTCATTTCTTTTTTCCTTTATTATTGAGTTACTAAATTTTTCTCGGAGTTTAACTGTTCGCCTCTTTTTAAAGCAACGGTACCCGAGCGAGCCATTTCTTTAATTCCAAAAGGTTCAAATACATTAATAACAGCATCTATCTTTTGAGGAGGACCTGTAATCTCCAGCATGATGGTTTTGTTATTAATGTCAACAACGTTTCCCCTAAAAATATCACAAATACTTATTAATTCTGCGCGCGTTCCTTTCTGATAGTAGACGGTGATAAGCGCAAGTTCTCTTTCAACTCTTGTCTGCCCGGTTAAATCAATAACTTTAATTGTATCAATTAATCTATTTAACTGCTTAACAACCTGTTCCATTATTTTGTCATCGCCTTCGGTCACAATAGTCATACGTGACACTTCCGGTGTCTCTGTCTCTCCGATGGATATGCTATGAATATTAAAACCTTTACCGCTAAACATAGTAGCTACACGGTTGAAAGCTCCGAATTGATTCTCCACCAGAACCGTTATTGTGTGTTTCATGCTATATCATCTCCTTTGGATCTAATCTTTTCGTCATTATTTCATTTATTGTAGCGCCGGAAGGAATTATGGGAAATACCATATCTTCTTTAACAACTTTAAATTCGACTAACACAGGACCGTCTTTTATTTCAAATACTTCATCAAGAATATCATCTACCTGTTTGGGAGAATTTGTGGAAAATGTTTTTAAACCGAAAGCTTCGCCGAGTTTTACAAAATTAGGATTGCTTTCGGAAAGATCGGTAAAGCTGTATTTTTCCTGGTGGAATAATTCCTGCCATTGCCTTACCATTCCAAGGAAGCTGTTATTAATGATGAAGAATTTAATGGGGAGTTTATTATAAGCTGCAGTAGCAAGTTCCTGCATATTCATCTGGAAACCACCGTCGCCGCTTATTGAAATAATAGGTCTGTCCTTTATACCGAAAGCAGCGCCGATAGAAGCCGGTACGGAAAATCCCATTGTTCCCAATCCTCCGCTTGTAATATGAGAGCGGGGGTTATTAAATTTATAATGCTGGGCTGTCCACATTTGATGTTGTCCTACATCAGTAACAATAACAGCATTTCCTTTAGTCTTTTCGGAAATCCTTTCTATAATATATTCGGTTCTCAGCTTGCCGTCGTCCTTTTCATAATAAAGAGGGCATTGCGCTTTCCATTTATTTATCTGCTCCCACCAATTACTTAGGTTGGAAGGTTCGTTCAATTCTGACGCGAGTTCTGCAAGAACATGCTTTACATCTCCCACAATAGGAAGATCAACAACAACATTTTTATCAATACAGGTTGGATCAATGTCTACATGAATTTTATAAGCGTTTGGCGCAAATGAATCAACTTTGCCTGTAACGCGGTCATCAAAGCGGGCGCCAAGTGAAACCAGGACATCGCAGTTATTTACAGCCTGATTGGCATAATATGTTCCGTGCATTCCCAACATCCCGAGTGATTGATTATCGTTTCCGGGGAAAGCGCCTAAACCCTGAAGCGTCATTGTTACAGGGAAATTATTCTCTTTTGCAAAAAGTCTTAATTCGCGTTCGCCATTGGACATTATTACTCCACCGCCAACATATAAAAGCGGCTTTTTTGCATTCTTGATTATTTCGGCAGCTTTTTTTATTTGATTCTGGTGACCAAGAAAATTAGGCTTGTAACCGCGAAGTTCAACCTTTTCAGGGTACTCAAATTCGCAAACAGAAGCTACAACATCTTTAGGAAGATCAACGAGTACAGGACCCGGTCTGCCGGTTGATGCAATATAGAAAGCCTTCCTTATCGTTGTGGCAAGTTCCTTTACATCTCTTACAAGAAAACTATGTTTTGTTATAGGTCTTGTAATACCTACAATATCCGCTTCCTGAAATGCATCGTTTCCAATTAGTTGAGTGGCAACCTGTCCCGAAAAAACAACAATCGGCACGGAATCCATATAAGCATCGGCAATTCCTGTTACGGTATTTGTTGCGCCGGGACCGGACGTGACCAAAACAACGCCAACTTTACCCGTAGCTTTTGCATAACCTTCCGCCATGTGTGTAGCACCCTGTTCATGCCTGACAAGAATGTGTTTTAGAAAGTCCACATCATATAGTCTTTCATACAATTTTAGTACGGCGCCGCCAGGGTAACCGAACACATATTCAACTTTTTCCCGTTTTAAACATTCAAAAAATATATCTGCACCTGTCCATGCCGTTTGGGAAGTTCTCATGAATAACCCTTTCTATTATTTTCTATTATTTAATATCTAAGATTAAAAAACAATACTTATTCTTATTTCCATAAATTTATTTTCACTAAAAAATTTTTTACCTGAGGCTTACTAAAACGTAGCTCAACTTGCCGAGTTGACCCTTATTATGGATCAATATTGACTAAAATTAAAATATTAACACTGCTTTAGCATTCAATAATTACTTTTTAGTCAGCCTCACACCAGTATAACAACCTGTTTGCCGGCAGACGGGTAAGCCTGCCGGCAAAGTCTGGCTATAATAGGGCTTTGTTAAGCCTTGCATCTAAGTTTAAGATAAAAACCACAGGGAAGTTATTATCTTAAGTTTAGATGCTGCTTAGAATCAGCCTGCCGATAAATGGCACTAATAAAATATTAAAAAAATTAAGAGCTATAATGCAGAACCGGGTGAGATGTTGTTTTGTAACAACATTTTTGGTGAGAGCGGAACAATTTATGCGGCTTCTTATGGAAGTCATACAAAAGTAGTTGAATTTGCTTTCAGATCTCACAACAGTCTCTGACAGATTAAATTAATCTTCAGATATAATCTATGGATTCGGTCAATCCCGAATCTTATTTTTTATTTTGTTTTGCTTTTGTTTGATTTGGGATTGACCAGTAAATATTAGCTTAGAATACCTAGCACGCTAATAATAATAGAAATCCCTAGAATGACATCTAAAGAAAGGTCGATTGATTTTATTACTACAACACTACGGCTGCTGCGCATTTTGGCAGCATTTGAAATGGGGGTAATATTTCTTTTCGTGTTGTACATTTTTTTTTAATTTCAGGTTATAAGATAACCTCTGAAAATTATTTTGTCAAGTTAATTAGTAATATTCATCAGAAAAAAATAATGGATTAATAATTTTTTAACCTAAAAAGTAATTTATTCTACTTAAATAGAATAATTATTCATATTTTGATCTTTAATCACTAAATCTTCAATTATTGTAAATTATCGAATAATTAAGGCAATACTTTAGTATTTTCCAGGTAAGTTCATATTGCAAGAAATAAAGGATACTATTGTTGGAATTATTTAATTCAGCAAATAAACAGGAATAGGTCAAATTTTTTTTAGCTTTTGAACTTTTTCCTTTGTACTTGAATTTAATTAAAGTTGAATTATTCAAGGGAAATATTGATATTTAGTTATTCAGATTAAGAAGAGTTTCTTAAATACGCTTTTCTATTGCTCTATTCGATTTACAGGTAAAATTATTAATTTTTATTTGAATTTTACCGGCAGATGAAAACAAATTTAATAGAGGATAAAATGAAAAGGTTAATATTTTTTTTATTCTTTTCTGTACTAACCGGCTGTTCTCTTTTTCAGCAAGTCACAGAAAATAATTTTGCTCCACAACTGCTTATTCTTTACCCCCTCCCTACCCTAACACCGGCAATCGCCAGACTAAATTTAAGAATAGAAATGGATTTGCTTATTTTAGAAGACGGATCGGTTGGGCAAGTACATTTTATAAATGGCAGCGGCAACAAAGAATGGGATTCTCTTGCAGCGGAAGCGATATTAAAATGGAAATATTCCCCAGCTCACGTCGATCACCATTCTGTTAAAATATGGCTGCGCCAGGTTGCAATTGTGGAGTACCAAGCTCCTAAATATTTAGTCCTTTCCGAAATTCTTTGTGCGACACTTGGGGAAGCTGATTCAATTTATGCAGCATTAGAGAACGGTAAAGATTTTAGCAAGCTTGCAGCAATGCAAATGGCTTTGCCTAATCATGATAAGAACGGAGACTTAGGCAAGATTGATATTCGCCTATATCCTGAACGTATCCGTTCAGAACTTGATTCTCTGGGTAGGGATCAATATACAAAACCTCTTAAATACGGCGATAATTATGTTATTTTTATGAGGAAATAATCATTTGAAATAATGTAATTTCTTAAACCACACATCAGAATATTTCAACTTTCGTGCAAAATAGATAGAATTTTCTTTTTTTTGTTTTATTTTGACGCTTAATTTTAGAATCATTGTCATTTGCAAGGAAAAGTTATGAAAAAGAATTTTAAGTTTATTTTATTATCCGGAATATTATTATTTATTCTTACCAACCTTACATTTTCACAGCAAAAATTTTACATTGACTTAAACGATAGGTCGACAAATGTTTTTACAGTAACATTAGTACCGGATAAATTGACAGAAAAAAACAATATTTACCAGTTTGCCGCAACAGCGCCGGGGACCTATCAAACTATGAATATCGGGAAGTACGTAAAATCTTTCAAAGCTTTTGACGGCAATGGAAATGAAATTGACACAAAACATATTTCTATAAACCAATGGTCCTTAAGCTCTCCACAAAAAATAAAGAAGATTGTTTACCAGGTTGCCGATACATGGAATACCACAGTAGACAGCAATTTTATCTACCAAATGTCCGGTTCAACTATTGAGAAAAACGACGTTTTGATAAATGGGCAATGCGTGTTCGGGTATTTTGATGAAATGCAGTCATACCCGATAAAAGTTAAGATTGATTACCCGAAAGACTGGCTGCTCGGTACTGCACTGCCTCGGGATAAAGACGGTTATTACGATGCAGATACTTATGATAAAATTGTTGATTCCCCGATTCTTCTTGGAAAATTAACAAAAGCTTCTATAGATATAGGCAGTACGACAATTGATGTTTACACATATTCTGCTACAGATATGATTAAATCTGCCGATATAATAAACATGTTAAAAAATATTTTAAATGCTGAAAATGATTTCATGGAAGGTCTTCCGGTAAATCATTATACTTTTTTATTTCACTTTGAGAACATCGGGGCGGGCGCATGGGAACATTCCTACAGTTCCGAGTATGTATTCCCGGAAGCACCTTTGACAGAGAACTTTCGTGAAGAAATAAAAGATATTGTTGCCCATGAATTTTTTCACATTCTTACTCCTTTAAATATTCACAGCGAGTTGGTTGAAAAATTTAATTTTGTTAAGCCGGTTATGTCCCGGCACCTATGGTTTTATGAAGGCGTTACCGAATGGGCTGCCCATATACTTGAACTGCGGGATACTCTAATCACCTTGCAGCAGTATCTTGATGTACTTAAAGATAAGTTGTTTGCAAATGATTCTTATAAGCAGGATTTGAGCTTAACAGATCTGGGCGTTCATTGTACGGAGATGCAGGATCAATATCCTAATATCTATATGAAAGGTGCATTAGTAGCCGGATTGCTCGATATAAGACTGCTTGAACTTTCACATGGTAAAAAAGGATTGCGGGAAGTTATTCATGAACTTTCAAAAATTTACGGGCCTAAAAAATCATTCAGCGAACAAAATTTCTTTGATGATTTTATTAAACTTACATATCCTGAAATTACAGATTTCTTCGATAAATACATAAAACATGCAGATAAGCTTCCGCTTAAAGAGTATTACAACCGGCTTGGCATTGATTATACAGAAATAGCGGGTTTTGATTCGACTAAAGTTTCATTAGGTGTGCAAGTTCGTTTTAATAAAGATAGTAAGTTAGTTATAGAATGTGTTCTAGATACATCGCCAAATTTCGGTGTTTTCCAACCAGGCGATATATTAGCAAAATATGATGGAAAAGATATTACACTCGGTAATTATCAAAAAATGATTTCGAAAACGAAATCTCTGAAAGCTGGTGACGGCTTTAAAATTAACGTAGTCCGGGACGGTGAAGAAATTGAATTAAATACTAAAGTTGGCGCACAGGCAATTAAGCATGTCTTTAATATTAATCCCGGTGCAGTGCCTGAACAGATTGCATTGAGAAATGCATGGCTGAAAAATTTGTAGCCTAAAATAAAAGCTGCTAACCTTCAAGGTTTGGCTTCAACCTTGGAGTTAGTTGTCCTCTCCCACCTGTTTCTGAATCCCGGGGATGGAATAGTAACGGTTCATTTTTATTTATTCATCAAATACTTCTATAAATCCTATTTGGAATTCGATCTTGTCCTAACCCCACCGGGGTGAAATTATTGCAGAAAAAACGATTCCCCCCCCCGATACCCCTAACCCCAGCGGGGTGACATATTAGTAGTCTAATCATTTACAAAAACAACAATCAGAGCCGCGTAGCGGTGACATGCTTAAAACATATATTCAATTTTGTCCTAACCCTGGGGGTGAAATTATTGTAGAAAAAGCGATCCCCCCGATACCCCCCTGAACCGCATCGCGGTAACATAGGATAAATAAATTTATTTATTTATCCCATGTTCCTTATTCCATTCAACGGCAATTATTCTTTGCCCGTTTATATTTGCAGACTCATCGGAAGCAAGGTAAACGGCCGCATCAGCAATAACATCCGGCTGGAGTAATTCATGTTTTTTATCTTCAGGAAAATTTGGTGGAATCATTCCTGTCAGAGTAGCTCCGCCGGGAAGGAGCATATTAAGAGTGATCCCGGTACCTGAAAGTTCCTGGGCCCATATAATACTCATTGATTCAAGAGCAGCTTTGGAAGGTCCGTACGGAGAAAATCCCCGGCGTTTCATTGTTTCGGAATTTATTGAGATATTAATTATACGTCCGGATTTTTGTTTTAACATTTGCGGGATAACTGTCCTGGTGACTAAGAATGTACCGTTTACATTAGTATTTATAACCATCTGCCAGGTGACGGGGTCGGCTTCCCAGAATGCTTTTGGATCAGTCATAAAAGATTCATTAACGAACCTCATTCCTCTTGCGGCATTATTTACTAAAATATCAATTCTTCCAAATTCAGAAATTACCGTATCAACCAATTTTTGTACATCATCAGGATTGGTAATATCTGCCAAAACAGCTTTCCCATTTATATCAGCAGCAGTTTCATCTATTTCTTTTTTTAGCTTAGCTGCCGTAACTATTACCTTTGCGCCTTCACCGGCATAAGCCTTTGCAATTGCTTTACCGATTCCTCTTCCCCCGCCGGTAACTATTGCAATTTTATTTTTTAATCTATCAGGCATAAGACCTTTTTATAAATTTATTTCGTTTTACATAACTGAAATTACTAAATATTCGAATACGAATCTGAATCCCACAAAAAGGATTAAGCCCTTTTCCATCCCTTTGCCCGATTGAATACCTCTCTTTCAAAATGTACTATTATCGTGTAATTATTTATTAACCATTTGAAAGAATTACTCAAAGAGACTAAAATGAAAAAAGATAAAAAGAACTACAAACTGACTGCACCTGAATCAGGTGAAAAAAACATCCAAAAACGTATAGTAATCGGATTTGAAGAAAATACTTTTCCAGACTATCCCAACTATGCCGGAAGCGATGACATATATTCTCACGACAAAGAAGAAGACCTGAACCCGGAAGAAACATACAAGATTAAAAAATCCTATAAGAGAGCGGGAAAGAAAAACGTGAAAAAAATTATTGAAGATGCTACAGACGGCTACCCTGATGTACGGGGCAATGAATTGGATGAGCTGCAAGAGAATGAAAGATTTGAAGACGAAGAGAATAATTTCTACAGCTTAGGCGGCAACAATTATAATGATCTTGATGAATATAAAGGTTATTAAATAAAGAGAAGTACTATTTTCCGCACTATGCGCACCGGTCTCCTTTCTCCGGTATCCCGTCTCCATGCCCTACCCTTGACTTTCTCTCCCAAAATTCATTATGTTAATCATCCAACTGCTGGGACACTATGCAATATTACCGGGGTTATTGTAGCGATGGGAAAAAGACACATTAGAAATTACATTTCGAAAAGATATACATATTTGAAATAATTGTGCTATCAAAGATTTTTCTACCTTAATTATTTTTTAATCAAAAATAATGAATTTTGTTTAAGTAATAGTGATGAATGGAATTAAAATTATTATTTATTTAGGAGGTTAAAATGTCTCAACAAACTGACGATTTGGAAGCTGTAAGAGTATTAGTTAACACTCTTGAAAAATTTGAAAAACCTGAACAAGAACGAATTATAAGATGGGCAAGAGAAAAACTGGGGTTAGAATTACAACAAAATAATAGACAAGCAATCCAACAACAATTTCCTGCACAATCACAACAACTAAACTCATTCTCTGGACAAGTTAAAGATTTAAAAAGCTTTATCGCTACTAAAATTCCACGGAATGACAGGCAATTCGCTACTGCGGTAGCATACTATTACAAGTTTGAAGCCCCAATTCCAGACAGAAAAGAATCCATTGATAGTGCTATTCTTCAAGATGCTACAAGATTAGCGAATCGTGAAAGATTGAAAAATCCAGGACAAACTTTAAGAAACTCTAACTTTAATGGACTCCTTGATAAAGCTGAAGAAAAAGGTTTTTATAAAATTAATACTGTTGGTGAAAACTTAATTGCAATGACATTACCTCAGACTAACAAATCTATTAAAAAGGCAACAAAACCCATTAAACAAAAAGTTCAAAAGGAAAAAATCGTTAATGCAAAGAGCAAGAAAAAATGATTGATTCAATTGACAAGGCAATTATTCAAATTGAATCACTTTCAAAAGTTTTGAAACGTAATCATTCGAACCGTGTACAATCACTAGACGAAAAGGGATTAGTAAAAGCAACCGCTCTTTCTTGGTTTAGAAATTGGCGATTGGAATTGAATTTGGATAACGTCATATTTTCAAACGCAGATAATATTTATAAGTTTTTATTAGAAGCTTGTGAAAAAAGAACCGAGCGGTCAATTTACATAAAACAGCTAAATAGTCTTAAGAATGAGTTAATAAAAATTCGTTCGGAAAATATTGTAAATATCTCTTTGCAAACCAATCAAAATAATATTCCAGATATTTCCCCAAATTTTAATCCATTAATTCAAGATGAGAAAATGATTTCTATTCTTAAAAATAGATGGGAAGAATGTGTAAAATGTATAGTTGCCAATTCCCCTCTCTCTTCCGTTGTAATGATGGGAGGAATTTTAGAGGCGATTTTACTGGCAAAGATAAATACATATCCGGATAAAGCAATAATTTTCAAATTAAAATCAGCACCTATCGATAAAAAAACATCAAAAGTATTACCACTACATGATTGGACTCTAAAAAATTATATTGAAATATCACACGAAATTGGATGGATTACTCAATCCGTCAAAAATGTCGGAGAAGTATTAAGGGATTATCGTAATTATATTCATCCTTACAAAGAATATTCTCATGGAATAAAAATAATTAAAAGTGATGCGGAATTATTTTGGAATATTACCAAAAGTATTATAAAGCAAGTAATATAAATTATCTATGATTAAGCAGCCAATCAAGTCGACGCTGTTTTTATTGTTACACTACGATAATAAATATTTATATCAAATGAATTCACATATAGATTTATCCTTGTTAATAATTAATTTCTTTGATAGATACAAGATTAATAAATATTGTTTCAAATCAAATAATTATTATTTGCTGATGAGCTTAATTGATATATTGGTGACAATTTAAATTAAGCTTTGTTTCTTGGGTGTCAAAGGCCACGAAAACCAGCCACTTAAAAGTAAAAAGGACCATTTAATACCTGCCACCCGAGGGCCATCAAACCCTGCCACGTTATTGGAAAAAGGGCCATCCAAACCCTGCCAGTAATTGGCAGCCAAGGCCATGAAAACCTGCCACCTGTGATTGTTTCAACGATTTTAATAATATGCCATATTAAGCCCAATAATTTTCATAATAATTTGGGTAATAAACCCAGATTTTGCAGTAGGAATTAAATGTTAATAGGAAAATGATGGGTTAAAACAGCAACTTGAGAGAATAAACCATCCATCCAACTCCCATTAGGCAGTTTAACCAGCATAATGTTAAAATTTACTTTTAATTATTTTAGTTATCTGGAAATGTTTGATGCCAATTGGTAAATGAATTTCGATAATTTCACCAACGGCTGATTTTAATAAAGCATGTGCGATAGGGGTATTAATATTAATTAATCCCAATTCAGGATTCGATTCTCTGTTCGTTATCTGAGCTTGTCTTTGTATTTCCGGATTATCAAGCTCAAAATATTCGACAATATCTCCTAACTCAACTATTATCTTTGGGGTCAAAGTTTGAAATGTTGATATTTCATTTCCTTGACATGACTCAAATTCTCCAACCATCTTTTTTTGAATATCGACAGTTTTACAAGGATCTTTTTGAAGAAAAGTCTGTGGGAAAATATCCCTCTCGTCAAGCATCCTCCAGAGATCTTTAAGTGAATCTTCTGCTGATACATAAAAATGCGAGGCTCTGACACGGAAAAAAGTCCAACCACATCGCTCCAACATTCTTTGACGTTCCATATCTTCTTCAAACCGGTCAATCCCATGGAATTCATCCCCATCACATTCAACAGCTAATCGTGCCTTTCCTCCTTCTATCACGATATCTATGCTTTTCCCTGCCACATCAAACTGAGGTATGATTTTATAATTTTTTCTACCGAGCATTAGTGCGACATCAACTTCGAACCAACTGTCGAATGGTTTTGGAGGTTTTAGAATTTCTCTATTGTCCTGAAAAGCTCTTTTTTCCAATTCACCTATTTGTATCCCAGCAATTTCGATAGTTTTGGTATTTTGAAAGAATTCTAGAAGTCTTCTTCTTAAGCAAAAGGTACTCAGATCATTACAGGTCACTGAATGGAATAGCCACATTTGATCTTTTGCCCGACTTGCCGCAACATTGAATCTCCTCTCATCCGAAGGTTTTGTAAGCGCGCCAATTCTTTCATTTGGTGCAGCGACCATGGACAAAAATATAATGTCTCGCTCGTCACCTTGGAAACTATATGGATTTCCACAAACAATCCGTCTTTCTTTTATTTCTTCAGCCCCAATTAAGTTCAATAACTTCTCTTCGATTAATCCTGCTTGGGCGTCTCCTTGAAGAACAACAACACCCATCGACTTCCCTATATATCTAACGTCATGGCAAAGTTCCATGATTTTATTTGCAATTGCTTCAGCTTCATCTTCATTGATTATAAGGTTGTTTGACCCTTGGCGATATCCGTCTTTTATATAAACATGTTCAAGGGGGTTTAACCGATCAGGACCATATTGCCTCAAAGGAAGTAATGGCGTTTCCTGATAGCATAGATCATTGCTGAACCGGATAATCTCGGGCATACTACGGAAATGTTCTCGAAGAGTTACTCGACGAATTCCATATCTGAGTTTACAATGAGAAAATAGGCTACTCTCAATATTAAATGAAGATCTGAAATTATAATCAAATAGGAACTCTTCCATTAATCTGAAAACAGTATCTCTTTGTATACCAACGGCATCAGGACTGATTTGCTTATCATCCCCGACAATCAACATTTTTTTCCCTAAGTATAAAAGTGGTAGAGCCTCAAATCCACATTGTGAAGCTTCATCTATAATAACAACGTCAAACATTCCGGGTGCGGGATCTATTGTATCCCAGACTCTATGTAGAGGCATAACCCAAGCAGGAATAGCCTCCCGACATTCATTAAGATGCTTTTGAGCATCACGACGATGGCGGGGAGCATGCTTCCCGGTTCCTTTCCCAAGTAGTTGCATAGATTGCTGCCATGCTTCCATGTGTCTACGTTGCTCTTGTTGAAGCCTGCTAAAACAAAAAGTCCATGCCCGTAAAGAAGCAATTTCTGCAATACATTCGTTGATATCACATTCAAGCTGTTCTACTCTTCGCGCAAGATCTGACAAATTTTCTTTTCTAACATTTTCTATTGACCAAGTCTTCGCCTGCATCCAACGCCAAGCATCACCGACTTTACTTATACGAGTATCCCAATATATTTCATTACAAGTTAGCCTCAAATCATTTATCATATTCGGGATGAATCTGCTTAATCGGGTAATATTTTCCTTGAATATCTGATAGTCCTTTTTTTCTTTATACAAGATTTCAATTTTATTAAAACATTTAGTGAATAATTTTAGATCTCGGGAACAAACGGAAGAAAGTAACTCAACGATAATAGGGTGGGAGTGGTCTCCAGAGTCAATTGATCTTAATTGCGATTCAACTTGTTTGATCTGGTCCGTCACTTGTCTTCTTGCAATTTGGGCTAATGCCAACTTACAAGATCCCAAAATTAGTTTTACTTGATGTTCACTGTTCCATCTTGGTTCGACTATATCCCCACTCTTTTCTAAGTTTTGCCGACATTTATTTGCCAACTCTTCAAGTAGTATAGCCTCATTAAGAAATCCACATAAATCGGAAAAAGATAGTAATTGAAGCGAGAATGGTCCTGTATTTGTTTCACATATATTTTTCCAAAAATCCCATGTCTTATTAAATTCAATATGGATCGATAATACATCTGAAAGTAATTGAAACTGAGAAAGGTTATTGCATTTGCGGCCATTTACACAAATAGTTTTAAGAATATACATGCATTCCTTAACAGGTTTTGGTCGAAACAACCACCAGCCAAGATTTCCTCCTTGTTTAAGATGGTCTTTAAGTCTACCCAAATCTTCAAGTAATAATATTTTATTAATATCTTCAGGAATTTCAATAGTTGTATTATCTGCAAGTCGAACATCTTTATAATTCTTAACAGTCTTAATAGTGACATGATGTAGTTTACGCCACACTGAACTTCTCCCTAAAACGATTTCTTCTTTTGCTTTTTGAATCCAATCATAGGGCAAAGCAGATAATTTATTCCATTTATTCAAATAGGCTGTTAGGCTATCTTTAAGATTAATAATTAAGCTATCTTGAAGGTTTGTCAAATTATTTGCTGTGTTAATATCTCCATCATGTTTAGCAGCCTCTTCTTCATTAGCTGCAATTTCCTCTGAACTGATTAGATCACTAAAATCATTTGGTTCTAACAAATGTTCAGGTAATTCAAGCTCTAATTCATGAAGTTTTTCCGTAGATATGTTGCAAAGGAAAGAATGGACATTACTCAATTCTTCTTCCTTAATTGGACAAGGATTATCCGCCGGAATAACATCAGTGAACCAATTCAGAATCGGTGCTTGCATATTTATTTTTTGAGCGATTTGAGAGGCAGTTCCTTTATAATGGCCATCCACAATTGTATGACAATAGGTTTCAGATTCACTTATTAAACGAATCCTCTTTTCGATTTCAGCTTTCATTTTCCGAAGTTGTAAAACTCTCAGTTCTTGATTTTGAATTTTTAGTTCTGAATCATGGTTTTTCCATTTTTCATTATTCCTTAGAATTCCACCTACGCTAGTTTCAAGTGAGCGTTTTTCTTCCAATCCGCTTCCAAGCAAGTTAATACATAAAGGCCGAATTTCGTTGGGTAACAATCCTTCGAGTACTTGAAGAGCACGCGGTGTCTTTGCTGTAATAAGTATTCTTTGTCCCTTCGCAAGAAGATGGCAAATTAAATTCGCAATGGTATGAGATTTCCCAGTACCAGGAGGGCCTTGAACAAGTACACCTGTTGAATTGTGAATTTTATGGACAATTTGACGCTGCTCTTCATTAGAGGGTTTGGGAAAGTATATTTCACCATCAAATTTCGCTTCTGAATTTCCAGGATCAGATAGAGTATCCAAATCATTCCTTTGTGGTATTTCAGCAAGATCCTTAAACTCGACAGGAATAACTTCACCTTTTTCAATTCTTTCTTTAATTCGTTTAAGAGTCTCCGTTAGACCCTTGATAGTTCTTTTTCTTAGGATAATTGCGGGTGCTAACTCTACTATTGGTTTATCAGAAGATATTGAATTTTGTGATTCCATTGAGTCTTCATACTCACCTGGAGGATTAAAGGAATGTACAAGAACCTTTAGAGCCTTTTCAATATAGACTTTTTCCCATGGATCATCTGCGGCATCATTTAACATTGATTTTGAGTTTTCTTCAGACATTCTGGGTTGATCATCGATGTCTAGCATATCTAGTTCAGGCCGAACATTTGCACCTTCTGGATTCGGACGGATTGTAAATTTCCCTAAATGAGCTTCAAATTCAAGAGAAGCATTTGCGACAATTAAATGTCGACGAATATATTGACTTGTTGGAGTCTGCCATGTCAGCAGCCCAAGACCTAAGACAAGTTCGTACTCCTCTCCAAGTCGAAGTTGTTCTTGATAGATAGCAAAAAACGAAGTATATATTTTGTACCTTTCCTCCCAAATATTATGTTGAATAACCCAAGGTTCCCACTGGTTTGTTTTATAAAATTGTAATGCTTTAAAAATCTCTGGATGAACAGTTCCATTTAGATTTTGGGGCATCCATACTTTCTTTCGGAGAAAATCAATATCAATGAACCCTTTTAACTGTTCAGGCAAGTTCGGTTGTTTAGGTTCAGGTTTGTTTTGTATTTCGACCCAAATGTCAGTATCAATATCTTCAGATCTACCCCATGCCTGAGTAAAGCACCCAAGTTGTTTAGGAATATCATTTATCCAAATTACTCGTGAGTAATCATTCACATTTCTAATAATTTTGGAACGTAGGGATGCCAATTTAGTAAGGTAGTCAATAAGACGGACTACTTTTGACTTATCATGAACTGTTATTTGGCCATCTTGCATAGGGTTACCATTTTATCTATTAGTTCTGCCCCTGATTTATATATTTTAGAAAACAGAGTTACAAATTATTGAGTTTAAACATATTTCATAACTGGTAAAAATCTTAAGATTAACTTAATCATGATATATATAAATTTCAAAATATTTCTAAAAATGTTTAAGCAAATTCTCGAAATTAAAACCCGTTTGTTTGTCAAAGTCTAAAAGTATCTCCCCATTTTTTCTTAAATAGGATCATTCCCCCAGCTTATAACTATTCTTTAAGCCATAGGCTTACAAGTAGCCACTTAGTTAATCGTTTTTATTAACCCTGAAGGGACAAGTCCATTTTACTGTTTTATTTTTTCAATAGAACGGAGATAAAGCGGCACACAAAAGGATCGTCAACATGGAAATCAATGAAATTATCAGAAGGTATTGTGATTATTTTCGTAAAGAATTAAAGAAGGCTCGAATTGAACCGGAGATTTACTACTATCCCGGATATTATTTTTATACATTGTTGGCTGATGGGTTTTTCTTAAACTTAATCTCCAAAAAATTTTGTTCGCATTTTTCTTAAAATCCCATAGCATTTTTTACAACTTCCATTTCTTCTTCTGAAGTCAATGCTTTTAATAATTCAAATGCAACATTCGGAGCTGTCTCGGGACAATAGGATGTAATAATATTACCATCAACTACAATCGGCTCATTTACAACATTTACTCCAAATTCTTTCAGTTTTTTTTGCCAATATGAGTTTTTTAAGTGGTATGTAGTTGCTTTCCGATTCTTAAGAACTCCACTTTTTCCTAAGGGCAATGCCGCAGAACAAATTGCCGCAATGATTTTACCTTTTGCATTAAATTCCTGAATTAATTTTAAAAACCTTTCGTCATATGCTTCTTCATAATAACCAAATTCACCAAATCCACCGGGTATTGCTAAGGCGTCATATTCGTCAACGTTTATTTCTCCAATGGTTTTATCTACTATTACAGGTACATTAAAAGTGCTTATAACTTTATCAGTAAAACCACATGTATCAACGAACAAATTATGTCCATAATCATTTCTGGCCCAACCAAGAACATCTATAAAAACACTAAATTCCATGGTTTCAAATGCTTTTGCCAGGAATACTAATACTTTCTTTTTTTGTTTACTTTTCATAATACGAATTTATTTAATACGAATTTACACGAATTAGGAATAATACGAATTTACACGAATTAGGACGAATTAACACGAATATGTCGAGGGTCATTCAAACTTTTTAGTCAGAGCTCTTTTTGAAATTCTTTGAAAATCCGGACTACGTAAAAATTAAGAAAGCAATTCTTCTATCGCAATTTCGTATTGCAATTCCAGGGTATCCTCTCTTTTTCAAATGCGGCAAATGTTTTTCTTTGGCGTAAAGATCCCAAATGCCATAGGCTAAAAGTCCTTCGACTTGATAATCTTTGGGTAAGTCAAGCTTTCTTTTGAAATCTTCCGCACTTAGCTTCGTGTACATTGTTTTGTAATATTATATTGTATGCTTTGTTAATTCCGGTTGAAAATTGATCAATTCCCCGTGAAAATTGACTAATTAAAGTTAACAATAATATTTAAATTATGCAGAGATAATTTATAAAAATTTATCGAACCCAGTTTTTCGCTATACCTGCTAATATATTATATTTTAAGTAATTAGAAATTGCTTAAGATTCGGAAAGTTCGGAAATTCCCAATAGCTTATAAAATTAAAAATGATTAAATTTCCGAATCCATCGAAAAATAAAAGACTATAATTTATTATATTATACGAGCTTAAAAAATATATGGGGTTCGGAAGATTCGGAAAACAGATGAATAGTTTAGATCTATTAAAAGAATATGAAAAGCTGAGAAAAAAGAACATTCAGCTAATAGCTGTTTCAAACAGTGAATGGTATTCTCTTTTCAGGGATGAAATTCGCAACTCAATTGCGATTGAAGGGATTTTTGCAAACCGGAATGAACTGCTGGAGGTTTTAGAAAAGAACAAACGTACAAGCGATGAAAAATCCGCAGCAATTCTCGGCTATTTTGAAGCAGCAAGTACATTATATGAATACGCAAATAATCTTTATAAAGAGAGCGAATTTTCTATAAGGATATCCGATATAAAACAGATACATACTCTTCTAATGAGATACGAGCAGCAGGTTGGTTCATTCAAAGGCAAACCCGGTGATTTTAGGTTAGAACCAGTTGAAGTTAATGAGGCGAAATTCAAACCTATGGATTATATATTTGTACGTGAGACAATGGAGATATTTATACTATGGTTAAATGAAAAATTGAAAGACCCGGATTATGATAAAGTAAAGTTGGCTGCACAAAGCCATATCCTGTTTGAAACTATTCATCCTTTTAAGGACGGTAACGGCAGAGCAGGAAGAATTTTACTTTCTTTTATACTTGTGGGATGCGGATATGTTAACGTTGCAATAAAAGGAACTCAAAAAATTGACAGGGATAAATATTATGATGCTATGGAAACCGGCGACTCCCAGTTCGAACTACTAATAAGAGAAATTGAAAGGGGAAAAAAAATAAAAGTTAAGGAAATTGATAATTATGCCGGGTTGAGTAATATTGATTTATTAGAAGAAATAATCACAAGCAGGTTAAATGACGGATTAAAGCGGCTTAGTAAAAAAGAATTTGTGGAGATGAACCATGATGCAGTAGTTCCATTAAGAGACGCCGCTAAGTTTTTTAATTATTCACAGGATTACTTAAGAAATTTAATAAACAAGGGAAGGCTGCCCGCCGAGAAGAAAGGAAAACTATGGTATCTTAAAATAAGAGAAGTTGAAAAATATATAAAGAAATTATCTGAAGATTAAACTCCAGAGTATTATAAATATACTTTAATGACAAACTTATACTTTAATAAATCTCAACATACTTCAATGTTTTGTTGAATCAGCGGGCGCTGCAACAGGTTCATTAAAAGTTGTTACATCAAGTTTTGGATTGACCTCTATTTTATCAAAGATAATTCTTTGTTTATTACCTCCGCCCGGAGAATCCGAATCAATCTCATAGGGAAACATTAAACCGTCAACATCTTTATAGTTAATGAAGAAGGATTCAACAGGGTTTTCATTACCATTTGATAATACACTCCCCGCCAATTTTAATTCAAGATAAGTTACACTGTCAATGTAATCATAGCGGACCTGGCCGTTTTTTTGGTTAATTAATAATTTATATGCCGGTTTACCATTAATGTTTTCAATACCCAGAAAATCAATCTTGTTTCCTCTCTCTTTATAGTCAACCAGAGGCCCATCCAGGTCTGCGCTGGATGAAGTATTTTTTAATTCGTCTTCAGTCATACTCACGGCAGATTTATTACCGCTCATCGGATTGATTACCCAGCCTTCTTTGCCATTGTTTATTTCGACAATATTCATTCCATTCATCGTAATCTCTTCTTTTATTTTTCCGGGGCGTTCGAGAGTAACTACAAAAGGATTACCGGCACCGGAACCAAATAAAATTTGTCCGGAAAGGCGCTGAGTCTGCACAGCTTTTATTTTCTCAGCACCTCCCTTTGCCGCAAGAGCTTTTGAAACAATATCATCGACAGTCTGCGCTTTAATAATTACCTGGAAAATAAATAATTATAGTAGTGATGCTTTAAAGTTTTTCATATAAACCACCGGATTGATTTTATTTTGGGAAGATTTGTTGATTTATAATATTCAAATTTAGGAAGTAAATTATAAAATTATATAATTACGGGCAATGGTTTGTAAGTTATTAAAATTATTGGAGATACGGGACACATATACAAGATGTCATTCGATGGTCATTGGGTCATTCGATGGTCATTGGGTCATTTGGTCTGGGTTTAGGAGAAGGGTTGTTGGGGGGAGTATTTTGTTATAAATATAGCGTCCCGCTGGGACTTAGGAGAAGGGTTGCCGGGGGGAGTGTTTTGTTATAAATATTACGTCCCGCTGGGACTTAGGAGAAGGGTTGCCGGGGGGATTGTTTTGTTATAAATATTACGTCCCGCTGGGACTTAGGAGAAGGGTTGTTGGGACGGATTGTTTTGTTATAAATATTGCTTACCGCCGGGACTTAGGAGAAGGGTTGTTGGGGGGAGTATTTTGTTATAAATATTGCGTCCCGCTGGGACTTAGAAGTAGGTTTCGGATAGTTAAAACGAAGCTACGGAATTATCTTGAAGAAAGTTGGCGTAAAAGGTGCACGTGATCCGGTTTAATCCAGTCACGCTTCAGCATGGAATATATCCGCATATCCATATATTCTCCGTATAAATTCTGCCCTTCTTTTTCAATTCCTTCGAATGTAAAGTGAAGCCTTTCAGGTATGCCTTTACTTCTTTCATTGCCAACGGCGCACTTAACTACTACCCTGTTGAATTCCAGATTCAAAAAAGCATAATTAATGCAGGCTATACATGATTTTGTCATAATTCCTTTACCCTGAAAATTTTCTGCAAACCAGTAACCGAGTTCAATAATCTTATTATTTTTATCCTGGTTGTGAAAATTAATAAGTCCTGCAAGATTCCCCAGATGCCTTATTTCCAATACA